>ERZ827492.2055-NODE-2055-length-14730-cov-2.838910_pt1 | contig 14730 bp, 19 predicted proteins | sample MGYA00519704_ERZ827492 | MGnify/ENA primary metagenome ERZ827492 (study PRJEB31778, sample SAMEA3449325) | human gut metagenome | biome: human gut; feature: human-associated habitat; material: faeces | place: United Kingdom | collected 2010/2012 ...
ATGCCTTTCACTTTATTTGCAGTGATGGAGATACCTATGCCTGTGCCGCATATCAAAATTCCTCTGTCGCACTCTCCGGAGGCCACGGCCTTTGCCACAGCCCGTCCGTAAACAGGGTAGTCGCAGGAATCTGCCGAATAGGTGCCGAAGTCCTTATATTCCAGGCCCCGCTCCTCCAAATGCTTTTTCACCTTTTCTTTCAGCTCAAAGCCGCCGTGATCGCTGCCTATCCCTATCATATTCTGCCTCCGCTTTACACAAAGTATTTTAATATGAGGGTATTTTATCACCAAGATTGTATCCATGCAAGCACAATTCCTTTCCGTTTTGTAAACAATGCCCCCAATCCCTTGACTTTATCTCTTGAAATTCTTAAAATATATCTAAACATAAGGGAGCGAGTGTATGAAAGGATGGTTTAATAATCTGTTTCATGGCAGGCAGGGAATGGATGAACTGTCAAAAGCCATGTTTTGGTGGGGGCTGGCATGCCTCCTGGTGTCTACGCTGCTTTCTGCGCTGCTCAACGGAGTGCTCAGTCTGCCCTTCAGCTGGATCGGACTGCTGCTTATCCTCCTCTGTTTTCTCCGGGCCTTTTCCAGAAGGCTGGAGCAGAGAGAGCTGGAAAACGGCGCCTATCTGGCCTTTCTTGAGCGTCGCCGCCGCCAGTGGGAGATGCGCAAGGAGCGCTTTCGCCAGCGCAGGGACTTCCGCTTTTTCAAATGTCCCGGCTGCGGCACCATATTGAGAGTGCCCAGAGGCAAGGGAAAGATACACATAAACTGCCGCTGCGGCTATGTTCTCTATCGCCGCACCTGAGCGGCCTGTAATTCTACGGCAACAAAAAACCGCTGTATACCAATACTATACAGCGGTTTTTTATTCTGAATTTTGCCCTCAGATGAGGATGCCCCGTTTCTTTGCCTCGAAGCGCAGCTCATCCCTGAAGTCCGGGTGGGCAATGGCAATGAGCTGCCTAGTCCTCTCTCCCAGGCTCTTGCCTCTCAGCCGGGCGATGCCGTACTCGGTGACTATGCAGTCCACATCATTTTTGCTGGTGGTGCACACTGCCCCGGGGCTGAGGCTGGACTTTATCTTGCTGATGGTGCCGCCCTTGGCGGTAGAGGGGAAGGCAATAAAGCTCATGCCTCCGCGGCTCTGACAGGCTCCTCTGACGAAGTCTATTTGTCCTCCGGAGCCGGACATGTGCTTTGTGCCCACGCTTTCGGCGCAGACCTGGCCCCAGAAGTCCACCTCAAGGGCCGCATTGATGGACACCACATTGTCATTTTTACATATGACATTGGGATCGTTCACATAGTCCACCGGCAGCAGCTCTATGGCCGGGTTATCGTCTATGTAGTCGTAAATGCGCTGAGAGCCGAAGGCAAAGGTGGTTATGCTCTTGCCCCGGTGTATCTGCTTCTTGCTGTTGTTCACGGCGCCGCACTCAATAAGCTCCACCATGGAGTCGGTGAACATCTCCGTGTGTATGCCCAGGTCGTGCTTGCTCTTCAGAGCCAGGCCCGTGGCGTCGGGGATGGCCCCTATGCCCAACTGGATGCAGGCTCCGTCGGGTATCTGCTCGGCTATGAGGTTACCTATGGTGATGCTCACCTCATCCAGCTTTGCCGGCGGCAGCACCGGCAGCGGGAAATTGTTCTCCACTATAGCGTCCACACGGCTGATGTGTATCTGTGCGCCGCACAGGGCTCGGGGCTGCTTGTCGTTCACCTCCAGGAATATGCGCTTTGATTTATCAATCATCGCCTGGGCATAGGAGGCGTTATTGCCCAAGCTGAAATATCCGTGTCTGTCCATGGGGGACACAGCCACACAGAAGGCATCGTACTCATACTCTCTGCGGATATGCCCCGGGATATCACGATAATAGGCGGGGATAAAATCCGCCCATCCGCCGTTCACGGCTTTTCTGGCTCCTGCACTGGAGAACCAGGAATAGCCGGTCATTATCCCGGCCAAGCTCTCGTCGGCGTAAAATTCAAAGGGGTACACATCCAGAAGCGTTTGAACCTTTATGTCCCGGAGTCCGGCTTCCTTTGCCCGGCGGGCAAAGGCGGCCATAATGGCCGGGGTCTGGGAAGGCCCGGAGTCCATGCCCAGGCTCCATCCGCTCTCCAGGCGCTCCGCCAACTTTTCCGGCGTAGTCATCTTTGAGGTGTATATCTCTCTATAGTTCATGTTTGTCTCCCTGCCTTGCGGCGTCGCTGCCGGGCGCTGATGCGGCCCGGACGGTTTTCAGCGCCGTCGGCTGCGCTGCCTTCTCTCTGAATATATTCTGTTGTCAGCTATTTTGCTGTCCGACTCCTGCATAAAGCGCTTCAGCCTGTCCTCGAAGTCCTGGTTGCCCGTGGGAGGGGCCACCTGGCCCTGGGCCGGGCCGCAGCTCTGGCGGGCAGGAACAGTATGGGCAGCCTGGGCGGGCCGCCGGTAGTTTGACGCAGAGCCGGTCCGGGGAGATTCCTGAGCCCGCTTGATTGACAGGTTGATCTTCCCTGCCTCTCCCAGACTCAGCACCTTGACCTTCACTTTCTGACCGATTTCCACGTGGTCGTGGACATCGCTCACGTAGGCGTTGGCCACCTCCGAGATATGTACCAGGCCGCTTTTCCCGCCTTCAAGGCTGACAAAGGCGCCAAATTTGGTTATTCCTGTCACAGTGCCTTCCAGCACCTGTCCCACAGCCAATTCCATTGCTTATCCCTCTCTGTCTGTTGAAAAATAAAACAGTTTTTCCCCGGGCAGCACCAGGCCCAGACGCTCCCTGGCCAGCTGCTCCATTTCCTCCGGGCTGTGCCCTTGGTTTATCTTCTCCTCCAGCTCTCCGTTGAGCTGCAGGAGCTGCTCTCTCTGCTGCCGCATCTGCTCGGCCATGAGCTCCGACTGTCTCAATTCCCGGCCCACCGTCATGGCACTTGCCAGGGAATAGAGCAGCAGCGCCACAAGGATTATTCTCAGCAGTGTCTCTCGTGAATCCATAGCTTCCTCCGGGCGGACCTGCCGCCCTTTTCCGGGGTGCAGAGGATCTGGCCCGCGGCGCTTGTCACCCGAACACCGCAGAACCGGGGCATATTGAGCAGCGATAGCTTTCTGTCTATACAGTCCGCAGCTTTCAGCTTTTTATTTTAAAGCATTCTTTTATTTTTGGGAAGAGGCTTTTTAAGCGTTTTTGAATTTTTTTTAAATTATTTTCCAAGGCTCTCAGGCCTTTTCCTAGTATCTGGAAGATTTTATCCAGCACCGGCAGCACCAGCAGGCTGAGGCTGTGCATGTACAGCAAAAATCCCAGCAGCGCCGCTGCCAGCTCCCAGGTGCCCAGGCGGCCGTTGTCCGCCTGCATGGCAAAGACAAACAGGCCGAAGGCCGAGGCAAAAGCAAACACTGCGTCTGCTGCCGCCGCCAGCGGCTTGCCCCCCAGCCGCCGCAGCGGCCGCAGCAGATCGTACAGCAGCCCCGTACCCAGGCCCAGGAGCAGGGCCAGGGCAAGAGCCATGGCCTGCTCTCCAACTCGTATTTCCATCAGCCGAAGAGTCTGGACCAGAGGGAGCCGGAGCGGGGCGTCTCCCCGTAGCTCAGCTCCTGAATATGGCCCCGGACCTCCAGCTGCCCCGCATCCAGGTCTATCCTGTCTATATGCAGCTGCTCGCCTCTTATGGTCAGATCCCCCTGGGAAGTAGTCAGGACGATCAGGTTTTCATCAAAGCCGGACACATCCTCTACCCCGCCAAGGCTCAGCTTCTCCCGGTTTTCCATGCTCAGGCTGTGGTTCTTTATCAGGGCCTTTTGGGCTTCTTCATAGGCCATGGTCTATCACCCCCACAGCATATATATGCGCTTGTCCGAAAAAATATGCCGGGAAAGACTTCTCTTCCCCGGCCTGCATTTTTTATTTTGCCCGCTTTTTATAATACAACCCTGTCACAGCCGCTGCCTCCAGGCAATAGGCGGCAGCAAAGATCCCGTTTCTTTGCCGGACTGTGGCCCTGGCCCTATCCAGTTCATCGTAGGTGAATACCCTCAGATTCAGAAGTTTATCCCCCTGAAAACTGGCCTGCACCGAGCAGACGGTGTTATTGTTCTGTACATACTCCAAAACTACTTTACCATTCCCGTCGGTGAGATATCGTCGGTTGGCCTCCCTGGAGCTTATCTCATTTCCCTGTTCATCATAAAACTTGGCGTTATAGTCGTAATCCTCCAAAGCCATCCCCTCTTCCTTCTCCATAAACCTAGCAAAGCTGTTCAGGTCGTCAAATTCTATGCCCTCCATTATTGTTCCCGGCCCCCATATTTGAGTGAGAGAGGAATGGGCAAAGGCGGTAAAGGCAAAGGCAACAGCCAGGGCAAGGCCAAGCAGTCCCTTCAGGCGGTGGTTCTTCCTATATTTTTCCTCCGCCTTTTCCTCCACCGCATACTCCGGCCTCTCCCTCAGTTTACCGTTTATAATCCGGTCAGCCAAATGGAGAAATCTTTAAAGTAATTACAGTGTAACACATAATGGATTTCTTTCGCAACCATCACCAAGTTCTTTTCTACGAATTGCCCGCATTTTTAAAAGCTGGTTATTTCTATATGTAGCAAAGCTGCCTGCAAGAAGGGCCGCATTCGTATATTCCAGGCTGAGGAGGGGCAGCAAAGCAGCAAGCACACAAAGGTCAAAGCCCAGGCTAAGCTCGGTAATATACAGCAGCTGAAACCGAACGCCTCCCGGCTCCGTCCCTTCCGCTTCCCCCGCCCACAGCTGCACATTGTTTCTGAATATCATCTGGCAGAGGGCGGCGGCCAGGAGGAAGGGCAGGCCCAGGAAAAAGCCCAGCCGTCCCCGGCCAAAGCCGAAGTTTGCCGCCGCTGCCGCCGTCAGTCCCAGGAGGGACAGCAGCACCGCAATATAGCTGCGGTTCCTGAACCGGCTCATGGCTGCCGTCAGAAGATACTTCCGCTGCTTTTCACTGCGCTGAGCGTCCTTTTCCCTGTCCCGTTCCGTCCGCTCCCCGGGCAGGCGCTCCCCTCTCAAAAGCTCGTCACAGCTGACGGAAAAGATCTCCGCCAGAACCGGTATAAGCGACAGGTCGGGACAGCCTTCATCCCTCTCCCAGCGGCTCACCGTCTTGTCCGACACGTTCAGCTTCTCCGCCAGCTGACGCTGGGTCATGCCCTGGGCTTTCCGCAGCACGGCAATAAAGGCCCCTATGGTTTTCCTCTCCATTCTGCCGTCTCCTCTCCGCCTTTATTTTCGCCCCGATTCTAACATCCGGTCAGTGAGAATACCAGCCAAGGGGCCGGGGATATCTCTCATATTCCGAGAATCCCCCTATTCCGTGCTTCAATCTTCCTTGTCGAAGTACAGGGCCTTGGCCAGCTTTATATACAGCCGGTCCCGCTCCTCTATGGCTTTTTCCGCCCCGTCTCCCGGGTAGTCGTAAAAGCCCGCTCCGCTCTTTACGCCCAGCCTGCCCTGTTCCACCAGCTCCTTGAGCGCCCTGCCGGTCTCCCGGTCGCCGCACAGCTGGGGATTGAGATAGTCGGAGATGCTCTTGAACACGTCCAGCCCGCCCAGGTCGGCCACGGCAAAAGCCCCCAGGGCCGCATACCTGAGCCCCAGACCGCCCTTCAAAGCCTGGTCCACGTCCTCATATCCGGCGGCTCCGCTCTCCACTATGTACAGGGCCTCCCTCAGCAGGGCAAATTGCAGGCGGTTCACGATGAAGCCGTTGATGTCTTTCACCACCACCGGCCGCTTGCCCAGGGCCAGTATCAGCTCTCTCATTTTCTCCACAGTCTCCCCGCCGGTCTCCTCCCCCACTACCAGCTCGCACAGGGGCAGCAGGTGCGCAGGGTTCAGCCAGTGCTGGCCCATGAAGCGCCGGGGCAGGTGCACGGCCTTTGCAATCTCGCTTATTTTCAGGCCGGAGCTGTTGGTGGCCAGCAGGGCCTCCTCCGGGGCCAGGCGGGAGGCCTCCCTCCAGAAGTCCTGCTTCATCCCCATATCCTCGGCAATGCACTCCACCACTATCTCCCCTTGGCCGAAGCAGCCCTTGTCCGTGGTCATCAGCAGCCGGCTTTTCATCTCTTCGCTCTGGGCCGGGCTTATTATCCCCTGGGATATCAGGGCGCTCTGGTTCAGCCCTATCATTTTTTCCGCCCGCTCCAGCCCGCTTTCGCTGCGGTTATAGAGCACCGTGTCCCAGCCCCCCAGGGCATACACCTGGGCAATGGAGACTCCCATGGTCCCGGCCCCGGCTATCACCGCTCTTTTGTTTTTCATATTCCTGTCAGTCTCTCCTTTCCCCGAAGCTCCGTTTCCGTCTCATGCTTCCTCCGCCCCGGTGAAGCCCCCGGGTCAAAACGGGCGAAAGGCCCGGGCGCGCCTGCGTCCGGGCCTTCCTATTAAGTTGTTATGACAAGCGGCTTCAGTGTTTTCCGCCCTTGTCGCCCACGCCGAAATGCAGTTCCTTCATGCCGTCAACCTCATCGCAGATATCCTTCAGGGCGCACACCGAACAGTCGGTGGGCAGTCCTTCCAGTATATGGGTGAGGGTCCCGGTAACGGCGGAAGCCTTCTTGGCCATAGCCTGCAGGGCCTCATAGTCCGCCTTGGGGTCTGTGATAAAAATCACCGTGGCCTTGAGGACATTTGCGTCCTTCTTATATTCCGCCACATATCTGTTCCCCACGGTCTTGAAGCTGATACCCTGTTTCAGGGCCTGCCGGCTCACACGGACCTGCTCTCTGGAGCTCTCGGGAGACATACGGATCATATAGCCCTCGGGGTACACGTGGTACTTGGAGAACTCTATATCCTTTAAAGTGCGGTAAACCGCTTCATCATCGTCGTCCAGGACGCCCACCTGCAGCAGCACTATACGGGCGAAATCGCAGTCTCCCTTTATCTGGCCCATATCCGGCCCGATAAGGATGACCTTGTCCTCACTCACCAGCTCGGAACTGGAGGTAAAGAGGACATAGTTTGCGCTGCCTTTGCCCTGAGCGCCCAGCTCATAGGCGGCGTCCCGCTGGAGGACCAGCTCGCTGGAGCCGGTGTCCTTCCAGCAATCTGCCGGGGAATAGTCCCAGGCCTTTTTATCCAGTTTTTCCAGCTGTGCCTCGGTGTCCTTGATAAGGGAATTGTACAGTTCCATATTTTAGAACACCAGATCCACAGGCTTACGGTCAAATACCAGGTTGACCTGCTTGTATACCCAGCCCAGGAGCTTCTGGTCCAGGTTCCAGAAGTACACCACGAACAGAGCCACAACGGCCACCACAAGCATTACAGCCAGCTTCTTAATGAATTTCCACATCAGAGAATTTGCTCCTTTCCATAAAGTGAGGAATCAGGGGGCGTCTTTACTTCTTGGCCATGCCCTTCTGGCGGGCGTACTCGGCAGCGCCCAGAGCGCCCATCAGCTGCGGGTCGGTCTTCAGCTCCACAACCTTCAGCTTCAACACGTGCTCTATGGCCTCCTTCAGACCGTCGTTCTTGGCGCAGCCGCCAGTCAGAGTGATGGAGTCGGTGGCTCCGGCCTTCTTTGCCATGACAAAGCAGCGCTTTGCCACTGCCATTTCTATGCCCGCAGCTATCTCGTCCGTCGCCTTGCCTTCGCCCACCAGGGTGATGACCTCGGACTCGGCAAACACCGTGCACTGGGCCGTGATGGGGATCACGTTCTTTGCAGTCAGGCTCAGCTTGCTGAACTCAGGCAGGCTCAGCTCGAAGCTCCGGGCCATGGCCTCGAAGAAGCGGCCCGTTCCTGCGGCGCACTTGTCGTTCATGGCAAAGTTCTTCACCGTGCCGTCGGTATCTATGGATATGCCCTTTACGTCCTGGCCTCCGATGTCTATAATTGCCTTCACGTCGGGATTGGTCACGTGCACGCCCATGGCGTGGCAGCTTATCTCGGAGATGTTCTCATCGGCAAAGGGCACCTTGTTGCGCCCGTAGCCCGTGCCTATCAGGTAGGCCAGGTCCTTGCTGTCCTTCAGTCCTGCCTGCTTGCACACCTCTTCCATTGCTGCTATTGCGCTCTGCTCGGAATTTATCTTGCTCCTTATGGTGGTGTCTGCCACCATCTTCCCGTTCTCGTCCAGTATAACCGCCTTAGTATATGTGGACCCTACGTCGCAGCCGCCAAAGTATTTCATTTTGCTTTTGCCTCCATGTATTTATTTCAGTTTTTAAAATCAGACCTCGTACTCATAAGAGGGATACTTATCCATATCGTAGGGAGCTTTCAGCGTATCCTTCCTGTCCATGTTGTCATAGTGCTTTTTCAGCAGCGGTTCCACCACCTTGAAAAGCAGCTTGCCGTCCAGGTCAAAGAAGAAAACGATAAACAGCGCCACATTGCCCAGCAGTATCAGGCCCAGAAGTTTGGCAATTAAGCGGCCAAGCTTGCGGCCCAGGGAACATTTGCAGCATTTGCCTTTTTTCATAGTCTATCCTCCTCTTACCAGCTCATGGAATCGTCGAAGTCCAGCAGGGACGGGTCCAGAGGCTCCTCGTGCATGACGGTGGTCATGTAGTCGTTTACAATGCGGCGGATCTCCGCCCGGCTCACGGTACGGCTGTCGGGCAGGGCATGGGGCATCCAGATAGCCGGGACATTCCTGCTGCGGAACTCATCCTCAAAGAGGCCGTGCACGCCCTGCATGCCCTTGCACTGGAGCTGGTCGTACATCATGACAAAGTCGCAGTTGAACTTCTCCATGTATTCCCAGAGCTCGAAGATATGGTGCATGCCGCCCACGGCCATGCGGCGCATGGGAGCCCACATGTGGTAGGTGGCCATGTCGTCCAGGCAGTGGTCATAGGTATCGGTACGAATGGACATGTCGAACATGAGGGAGTCCATGTTTATAATAACATTCAAGCCCCAGCAGTTATAGGCCCAGGTGCACCAGTGAGAGTAATACAGCGGCGCACAGGACCAGGCGATGACCCTGTGGCGGGTCTTGGGGAAGGTATTTATCTTCTTGCTTACGCACTTCTCCAGTATCTTCCGCACCTTTTTGTCGCAGAAGTGCCAGATGGCCCGGTCGCCATCCTGGCTGTAGTAAATGCGGTAGGGGGCCTGAGCCACGCCGTTGATGGGATAGCGGGAGGTCTCCCCCGCCACTTCCCATTTCTCCCGCTCGAACTCCTGGAGCTGGTTCTGCAGTCTCAGCTTCTTCACCAGCTGGTCCCAGTTGAAGGGCACGCCGGTCTGCTCCTCAATGAACTTCCAGCACTCCTCTATCTCCCGGCGGCAATGCTGCTGCACCAGAGGATCGTCGAACTGCATGGGCTGAGGCATGGCAAACAGCGGCTTGTCATAGAACCAGTCCTGAAGTATGGAGGTGGCCACGGAGGCGTCGCAGGCCTCGTTGGAGGTTATGATGAAGGGTGCATAGTCGGGCATGTCGTCCATTACAAACAGGCCGGACTCCGCCTGACACATGGGGCATGGGTCACCGGGCAGGCCGATGGACTGGACGGCGTCGATATAGTTATGTACGGTGTGGCAGTTCACATGGCAGGTGACGAAATAGGGGATCATCTCCATTGCCACATTGTCGAAGTGGTCGCTCCAGGGATAGAATATGCCGCCCCAGACGGTCTCGTTATGGGCCATGGTGTGATACCAGGCATCGGTCTTCTTGCCCCCGTGGAGCTTGGTGTCGGCCACGAACATGCGCTGGAACTGGCGTATGGTCTCGTTGACCATGCCTCTGTAATGCCAGGCGGAGGCTCTCAGGGCTTCGCCCCGCATGCCCTCCATGCCCCGGTCGAACCAGTGGAGCACCGGCAGGTAGGTCTGGCCCACCCAGCGGTAGCGCCACACGCCCTTGGCAAAGTTTATAGGGCCGCCCATCTCCATGATGTCCTTCACCATGAATATGTAGTTATAGAGCCAGATCATGTAGAAGTAGTACAGGGTATCTTTTACGCCTCGCCACTCCCTGTGCTTATAAAGGCCGGTCTTATCCTCATACAGTTCCCCCAGGCGGCGCTCGCCGTGGGGCTTGCCGTGCCAGAAGTCTCTGGCAAGCTTTTTGATGTCCACTTTTTTCTTAGCCATTTTACTTGCCCTCCTGGATCTTCTTGATCTCCACACTTTCAACGAAGGCCTGGAAGCGGGTGCGCAGCTGGCCGGAGGCGGAATTGATATACTCCTTTTCTATGGAACACACCGGGATGCCGAAGTCACGCTTCATGACCACCGTGTCGATAACTCTCTCGTAGCTCCAATATTCGCAGAACTTGTTGGACGCAACAATCAGTCCGTCCGCCTTGTATTCCTTCACCAGATCAGCCAGGCGCTGCTTTCTCTCCCTCATGATATTCTGGGGCATGAACCGGGGGCAGTTGCTGGTATCCAGATAGTGGCGGGCTATGGCGTCCAGGGGGTCCTGCCCCTCCTTCACCACTATGGGGACACGGCTCTCCACCGCCCCGTAGCAGTAGCGGTCCGCCACCACTTCCGCCCCGCAGCTCTCAATGAGCTTGGTGAACTCCGGGTCGTCGTTTTCCGAACCTGCCAGCACCACCTTGCAGCGGAAAGGCCAGCGCTCGTCCGGCTCTCTGGTTTTCATTTCCTCCGCCGTCTCCCGAAGATAGGGCAGTATCAGCTCCTTGGGGCAGACCAGGCTCACCAGCTGTATCACATGGAACTCATAACCTGTGATGGGGGGATTTTCCAGCTTCCTGAGATCCCCCATTTCGGTGATGAGGCGGGATATCTCATTGTGGTCCTCTATGGCCTTGAGCATGGCTTCCTCAGACACATCCACCCCCAGCTCGTCTCTCAGCTTGTCCACTACCTTCAGCTTCAGCTGGGCCTTGTAGTAATTGAGGTTGTTCTCGTCCCCTTTCATGGGGGGGTCAATGATGGTGGAAAAGAACTTATCATTCTTCACGAGGTCGAGCAGGAAGAAGTGCTCTTCCATGCGCTCCATGGCCGCGCAGCTCTCGGCCCCGAACAGCGCCTCCAGATAATTGTAGCCCCCTTCGATGGCTCTCTCCAGAATGGAGCGCACATAGGGGCAGTTCCTGGTGGTCATGTAATAGCTGGCAATATCGGTGGAAACGCAGCGGGGAGCCCTCAGGCGGCTGGAAAAACAGCCCGGCAGGTTCAGCAGGGTCTCGGGTATGTAGTAGCAGTTATAACCCAGGGCGTGCTTGCCCTCCGCCACGGCCTTGGTGACCAGCTCGTTTTGCGCATCCTGAAGCAGATTCTCAAAGTAAATAAGATGCTTTAGGTCTTTCAAGCATTACACCTCTCTTGTAATCTAGTTTCCGTGTGCAAAATGCACAGAATGCACCTTGCAGCTTGATAAAATGTTAGCACATTATTCACTCAGCGTCAAGGAAATATCGACCAGCTGGTCAAAAAAGATTGCTCCCAGAGGCCTTTAAACATTTTGTTGAATATTACCTCTCAATTCTGCTTGCACCTTTCGGCCAAACATGGTAATCTTATAGTGTATATATTACAAGTTTGCGGATATTATGCAAAAAAACAAAGGAGCGTGATCATCATGGTCAGTTTAATCATGGGGCTGAAGGGTTCCGGAAAGACTAAGAAGCTGGTGGACATGGTCCGTCAGACCGTCAATACTTGCCACGGCGATGTGATCTGCATCGAGAAGGAACGTAAGCTCACTTACGACATCCCCTATCAGGCCCGCCTTATAGATGCCGGCAACTACGATATCGGCAGTTACGAGTTCCTCAAGGGACTCATTTGCGGCATTCATGCCGGTAACTACGACATCACCCATTTCTTTATCGACAACTTTTACAAGATGGTTGAAGACAAGTCTCCTGAGGCTCTGTGCAAGTTTATTTCCTGGCTGGATAGCTTTGCTACCTCCGAGGGCATAGACTTTGTCATCAGCATCTCTGTTGATCCCGAGACCGTGCCTGAAGAGCTGAAGAAATATATCATCTGATTTACATATATCTTTTTATGAAAAAACACTGAGACTGCCCGGGAAGCGGACTTGTCTCAGTGTTTTTCTTTTACTCCAGCTCCCTGTACATGGCCGGGGCCTCCGCCTTGGATACGGTCTCGCTCACCTGGGTGACTTCCACCTTCAGACTGCGCTGGCCGAAACTTATCTCTATCACGTCCCCCACCTTCACCTGGTAGCTGGCCTTCACCTGGCGGCCGTTGACGCTGACCCGCTCCCCGTCGCAGGCTTCGTTGGCCACGCTGCGGCGCTTTATCAGCCGGGACACTTTCAGATACTTGTCAAGTCTCATGGCTTGCCTCCCTTGTTCCTTTGCCCATATTTAAAAACGGCCGTCGAAAAGACGGCCGTTTTATATTGCAGTGCAGATTACTTTGCCACAGCATCCTTGAGAGCCTTGCCGGCCTTGAAAGCGGGGACACGGCTGGCAGGAATCTGTATCTCTTCCTTGGTCTTGGGGTTGCGGCCGAGACGGGCGCCGCGCTCCTTGGTCTCAAAAGCGCCGAAGCCAACCAGCTGGACCTTGTCGCCGGCTACCAGAGCGTCGGTAATGGCGTCAAAGGCGGCGTTGACTGCCTTCTCGCTGTCTTTCTTGGAAATACCGGCCTTCTCAGCAACTGCTGCGACCAGATCTGCCTTATTCATAGTTAAAAACCTCCTGAATGTATTGTGCGGCCATTGCCGCTTTTATGATGAGTCTGCCCGAAAATGCGGCAGAATACTCATTCTCTTACGGCCTTCAAAAAGGCAACGCATAGAATCTACCATATTTCCGGCGGTTAATCAAGTGTTATTTGTATAAATTCAGATTTTTTTAGCGCATATGCAGTAATTTTGCGACTTTTGCTCCACCTGGAATAAGGCTCATATCCTCTTTTGTGATGACCCTCATGGCTATCACACTGACGGCATAAACCACCACTGCAACTGCAATGGCCAGTGCCATGGACAGCAGCATGCCGAAATAGCTCTCTATACCCAGGAAGCGCCCTGCCAGGCCGTATATGGCCCAGGCCGTGGCAGCCATCAGCAGGCTGGCAGCTATAGGTCCGGCAAAGACCTTCAGCGCCCTGGGCTTTTCCTTCAGAGTGACGCACATGAACACGAAATCCAGCACCGCCATGAAGAAATAGCTCACCAGAGTGCCCACCGGGGCGCCGTAAATGTTTATGCTCACCTCAGCCACCAGGAACCAGTTGACGGCTATCTTTATAAGCCCGCCGCTTATCAGGGTGATCATGGTCAGTTTCTCCTTACCGGAGGCCTGGAGAATGGCATTTTCCATCAGCACAAGGCACACGAAGAAGGAGGCTATGCCCATGACGCTGAGCAGGCCGGGGCCCGCCTCGTTGCTGTTGGGGTAGAGTATATTCATGATGGGGTGGCTCAGCACCGCCAGACCCACGCCCATGGGCAGGGCTATGGCGGCAGAAATGCGCATGGAGTCCTCGGCGGTCTTCATGGCCTCTCCCCTGCTGCCCCTGGCTATGGCCCCGGATATGGCCGGGACTATGGCTATGGTGAGGGGGGTTATGAAGGCGGCCGGCAGATTGAACAGAGTCTGGGCCTTGCCGTAGACCCCGTACAGCACCTTGGCCTCCTGATAACTGAAGCCGGCGGCGCTCTGGAGCCGGTTCATGCACAGCTTTGAGTCCACGGAATTGAGCAGGGCCAGAATGCAGGCGCCGAAGGCTATGGGTATGCCTATAGTGAGGATCTTCCTCACTATGGTCATAGCGTCGTCCACTTCCTCGTCATCCTCGGGGATGTCGTTGGGCGCCCGGCCTCCTGTATAGGGGGCGGAGAGCACATCGTAGTTGCGCCGCTTATAGATTATCATATAGCCCAGAGACACCACGGAGCCGATGGACACGCCGAAGATGGCTCCGGCGGAGGCGGCGGGCAGGCCCAGGCCCATGTTTATGATCACAGCCGACAATATCAGACCGGAGATGACCTTGAAGAGAACCTCCAGCACCTCGTCCACGGTGGTGGGCAGCATGTTGCCGTTGCCCTGGCAATAGCCCCTGTAGGCCGAGACCAGGCACACCAGCAATATGGATGGGGCCATGGCCCTTATGCTGGGGGCGGCGTCAGGATTCTCCAGGTAATTGTCCGCCAGCCAGTTGGGGAAGAGATACAGGATCAGGGCAAAGACCGTACCTATGACAAAGAAGGTGAGCAGCGCCACTCTGAAGGTCTTCTCCTCCTGCTTGGCACGGCCGTTGGCATCCGCTTCCGCCACCAGGCGGGACAGGGCTACCGGCAATCCCGCCGTTGCCAGAGCGAAGAACACATAGTAGATATTGTAGGCGCTGGTGAACATGGAGAAGCCTTCGTCCCCCAATATGTTCCCCAGGGGTATCTTGTATATAAAGCCCAGTATCTTCATTATCACAACGCCTATGGTGAGGATGGCGGCGCCGTGCATGTAGTTTTGACCTTTGACTTTTGACATTGCGGTCCTCCTGGAGAAAATATGAGCCGGAGCGGGGCCGCCAGCTTATATTCGGCGGCCCCGATGGATTCAATTACCGTATTCTAGCATCCTGCAAGGCAGAAATCAAGGGAAGCGGCTCAGTCCCGGATGCCCAGAATGTGTCTGGCCACATGCACGCCGCTGGCGGAGGCATGGGACAGGGAGTGGGTGACGCCGGAGCAGTCCCCTATGACGAAGAGGCCGGGGCTGCTGGTCTCCAGATTGTTGTCTATCTCCACTTCCATATTGTAGAACTTCACCTCTACGCCGTAGAGGAG
>ERZ827492.2059-NODE-2059-length-14719-cov-3.414894_pt1 | contig 14719 bp, 24 predicted proteins | sample MGYA00519704_ERZ827492 | MGnify/ENA primary metagenome ERZ827492 (study PRJEB31778, sample SAMEA3449325) | human gut metagenome | biome: human gut; feature: human-associated habitat; material: faeces | place: United Kingdom | collected 2010/2012 ...
TCATCGGCAATTATAAAATCGACAAGCTCAAGTGCCTTGTCGCTACCGTCATCAAGTCCTGCCGCTTTAATTGATTTAATAGCCAACAGACGGTTTTCTTTGTCCTTAAGCGCTTTTTCACGTTCCGCAAGAGTCTTTTCCTTTTCGGACATTTCAAGCTGTTTAAGTTCCTCAGCTGTCATTTTTTCCTTTTTGAGATTGTCAAGCTCTTTTTGTAATGCGGCATTTTTCTTGCTAATTTCAGCAGTAAGCTTATCTGCTCTGGATTGCGCAAGCTTATCAAGGTCTGGCGTATTATTGCTTTGGCTGTCGGCATTATTGTCAGAACCATTATTGTCCTGATTACCGTTTATATTACCATTAGCAGTTCCAGAATCCGCACCGGATTCTCCTCCCTCTGCAAAAAATTGCATTGGAATTTTAAAAATTTCTCCCATTTTGCACCTCCATTTAAATTTCTAAGCAGTTTTACGCCTTGCTCAGGGCAGTGCGTGACCGCACGGGACATATAAAAAGCACCTCGGTGAAGTGCTTAATCAACTATTCAATTATATCAATGCCATATTCTTTAGCACATTCGTGCTCAATTCTGCATCCTCTTGCATCATTCCAGCCTTTGCAGAAGTAAACCACATCAGCAGATGAAAGAAGTTCAATCGACTTACCGAGAAACCATAAAGGCTTAGTTTCAGCAGGAGCGTTTTGAAAAAATGAATCAATAACTTCAATATCATCTTTCATGATATCCTTAGCAATTGTAATCGCTTCGTTTCGCTCTCGGAGAATTTCTTCGTCTGTTTTTCCTCGCATTGGCTGTGAAATAAATAATTTTTTCATAAAGTTGACCTCTTTCTTAAATTTTGGGCATTAAAAAAGCACCTCTTTCGAGATGCTTGTAAACTATTTATTTTTATTCATTACATAAACTAACAGCCGCATAGCAGCACTTTCCGTCATGCCATGCTCCGCAATTTTCCTTTCCGCAGTCCATAAGTTCAAAAACTGTCTGCGTTACTGTTTTGCCATCTGTAAAATTCTGATTGTCATCTGGATTCTGATTCCAGTTTTGCAATTGAGTTTCAGACTTTCTATTATACGGGCATTTCATTTTATCACCTCTTTTTACGCATAAGAAAACCGCCTTATTCGGGCGGTTTATGTTATACAATTTTTATAGATATTATTTCTGACTTTGTAAATTCTATTAAATTATTATCAGGAACTTCTAATGTAATAGAGTATTCATTATCATCATTATCCTCGGCATCATGAAAGGAAAAAACACGACCTTCCCACCGCTTATTATCAATATCAATTAATACTACATCTTTAAACAAATAATTTCGCAAATCAATCATGACTTTCCTCCTTTCTCGGAACTAAATGTGTTCCGGTTTTTGAATAATGAATCGTTGCTTTATCTGTTGGGGTTTCAATTCCGGTATTAATGTCAACGTCTACACCAATTTCTTTTTCACAGTCAATTAATTCTTTGTTTTTCCAATTTCCTTTTCTATCGTAAATCAGTTTTCCGGTTCCGCTTTTATGATTTATAATCTCCTGAGTTTCCTTTTCAGAAATAGTAAGATAACTTTTACCTTCTTTATATTCAGGTTCACCTTTAATATGCCTTGCTTGTTTTTCGTGATTTATTTCAAGCTTTATGTTGCCATTTACTGTTTCTTCTTTTATTATACCACTTCCACCTGATTTGTCAATATAATCCCAGTACTTTTGTTTAAAATCATAGTAATCTTTTACATTATCAAAATGCATCAGCTCGCCGGTTTCATTATTCCGCTTAGTAAATGCGCCGTCTAAATCCCATCGGGGTTTTGTAAGTAAAACGCATCTGCAATTACAATCCTCTGCCGCAACTCCAAAATTCAGCGGTGCACACGCAGTCAACCCATCTACTTCAAAATCTTCCTCCAGTTCTCTTACCTGTCCGTCAAGCTGTCTGTGATGCGGGCGTGTCACACCATCAAGGGTAGCGTCCCAGACTTTTACGGTATCCGCTCCTCTCGCTTTTGCTTTTAAAGCGGCATCAAGAGCGGAACGATTATGTATCCTGTTACCCTCTGTTCTTACTATTCTCATTGACTGATTGACCGTGATATTTGCATGACTGCGTATATTACGGGCTATTTCAGCATACGGCGATGCTGTCGATATTCCTCTTGATATTTCTTCTGAAATACTCTTTTTCAATTTTCCGATATCATTCCCCATTTTAGTATAAAGTCCCTCGGAAATTTTACTGTCAAGTATTATAGCTTCAACAATTTCTTCCTGATTAATAGGAAAAATCAACGGTATTCCCTGCCCCTGCAAATCGTAAAGCGTACCAATAAATCCGTCTTCATAACAATCTTTCAAGTAATCGCTTACCGATTCATATTGATTGCTGTTTAGATTTTCAAGTATAGCAGAGACCTGACCTTTTAACGCTTTCTGATATTCTATCCGATAAATTTTTGACTGTGTAAGTTCATCGGATAAAAGTATCTTTATTTTTTCGTCAATTTCCGAAAGAGACGATTCATAAATCTTTTTCAATTCAGAAAGTATCTCTTTTTCACTTTTAAGCTGATGTTTAAGCAGTTCCTTTTGCCGATTATTCATTTTGCGTTTTTCCTTATATCCTTAAGAGCTTCCGCATATTTATTATTGTAATCAGTACGTATATTTGCCTTTTCGGTTTTAGCAGAAGCGCTTATTGAGTTTCTCTGATTTTTTGCATCAGATGTAACACCTGCTTTTCTTTTTGCATATGTTTCCCGTACTTTAGAAATTTCCTCCTGAATACGCTGCTTAGCAAACTTCTTTTGGTCCGGATTCATATTTTGCAATTTAGTTCTGAGACTGGTAATTATATTGGAACATGACTTCGCAAACATTTCTCTTTTTGCCTTGGCAGCAGCGGTAACATCTGCTCTTTGCCCCTGTGCCTTTTTGGTTACGCCTTCAAGCTTCTGCTTTTTCTCTGCACTCAGCTTATCCTTGACATACGCCGCCATTTCCTTTTGGGAATTCGTCATGCCTTTTGTAGAATGCCGACCTTTAAGCTCTTTATGTTTTTCATAATACTCGTGCGCCTTTACGAGGTCATAATATTTACTTGCATATGCCATTTAACCAAACTCCTCTAATAAACTTTCTAACATGTCAAGTACGGCTTGTTGTGTTTGCTGTTCTTCGTCTGATATATCTTCTCCTTCAATTGCCGATTCGGCAGCTAAAAGACTTTCGTCTGCGTTTTCCAAATCCGGAAGCCTATCCTTAATTTCTTCGTAATCAATATCAAGTACCTCGCATATGTTCTGCATAAGCGTTTCATTGTCAAGCTGCGCCGCAAGATTCAGCAGCGTATTGATTCTCACAGACTGTTCCTGCGCTTCTGTAAGCTTAATTTGTGCGTTTTCCTGCGCATTGCTCATAACTTCACGCTTAAAATTAAAGTAAACGTCTTTCATTTGATAATCGGTCTTGTTATGCTCATTTATTTCGTCAAGTACCGGCTTTAAAAGCTTTCTCAAAAATTGCTTTAAGCGGATTTCAAGCTTTGAACATTTCAGGTCAAGCAGTGAGTACGCCGCCTTGATCGCAATATTGGTTGTAGCGTTGGTATCTTTCAATCCGGAAGTATTAAGCCCCATTCCAAATCGGTAAATATTTTTCTCATCAAGTTCAAGCTTGGCTTGTCTTGCCTGATACGGTATATCAACGGTTTTTACATCAACATCACCGTCTTCCCCAACTCCGATCATCTTTTTTGTCTTTAAATTCTGCTGCAATTCGTTGAGGTCGTTGCCCTGAAAACCCTTTACTGCATATACCGGAGTATCAAAATCAGCAAGATTATTTGAAAGACTTGAAGCCATTAAGTCGTAATCATCAATCAGGTCTTTTACGGCTTTTAGTCCTGTAATTTGCTTTTTGTTATTGTCCAGACGGAAAAACGGAATAAATCCGAATCCCTTAAAATACGTCTTTTCACCCTTTGAATATAAAGTATGCGGTCTGGGATTTATTTTTTCTGATTCGTCTTTTTCAATTTTTCCATCGTTACTCTGAACAAAATAATAAACCTGTTCTTTATCCCATACCTGAATTTTCGCTATTTTTTTATACCCTTTTTCAATGCGGTCTATATATTTGTAAATTACGCAATCCGTATCGCTGTCAGTATCCTTTGATCGAACCTCAACTACCCCCAAAGAATCGGCACACTGAAATGAAATTCTATCCTCGGAATTTTTATAGGCGTACATGTATTCAAATCCTTTTGCTATACAGCCCGTAAGCGTTTCCGATAATTCAGCGGAAAAATCTTCATTGCAGTTGAAATAATCGTCCAGTTCTTGCTGAAGTTCCGGTATATCCGATTTTATGTATTCATCACCCGAAAGCATATACTGTACCGCCTGATCTACAAGTTCGGCAAAGAAAGCATGTGGAATCCTGTAATTTGCTCTGTACTTATCTTCAACCAAAATTCCGTCATCATTGTAATAAAATAAACGGTAGTCTTTTATGTCATGCTCCCCTTCATAATATGACTGCCCTTTTCTTGCATGCAGTTTCTTTTCAGAACTGTAATCCTCTGAAATAATCCGCTGTATTTCCTCAGCTGTCAGCATTTTTTCACCTCCATTAATAAAGCCATTGATTTTTCTTGTTTAATATCGTATTACAAAAATACCTTACTGCATCCATTGCATGGTCATGTTCTTTAATCGGTTTATCTTCACCGTGCTTTGCCGCTTTTTCGTCCCATACATATGCTGAAAATTCTGAAATGGCATTCGTGCAGCAATTCATAAACGCAATCTTTTCACCCTCAAGAAGTGAACTTGTAAATCTAATTCCTTCCAAAACATCGTTATCAGCTTTGCCCACCGGAAGCCCTTTTCGTCTCAGACACGCTATAAAGCTTGCCGCCGATGGGTCTACGATAATCAATCTTATTTTTTTATCGCCAATAAATTCGATCATATCTTTCGCATATTCTTCATCAGTTTTTTGCACGCCTTTTAATCTGCCGTCATAATAATATTCTTTGGCACAAATCCATCTGCCGTCTTTTGCTTTTTCCCACAATAAAAATGCAGTAGGATTCAGCGTGCCATAGTCCACGGAAATGTATTTTGCATTATTATCATCAATTTTGGGTAATTCAGAAAGTACATGCTTCTGTTTTGAAAACATATCATATATAACCCCCTCCGCTAATACCCACAGTCCCTTAATATATCTGTCATGAAACACTCCTGTAAATTGTTTTTCAGCAGATTCCAATTGTGCAGGGGAGAGAATAGGATTATCTGACATAAGAAAGTGCAAATGCAATGCATTTTTTTCGTCAGCCTTCTGAATCCATTCGGTATAAAACCAATGGAATTGATTGTCCGGATTGCAGTTGAACCATAATTTAGCTTGTTCAACTGATAGGGTACGGGTTATTGCCTGTTCAACAAATGAACGCGGCATTAATGCCACCTCGTCAAAAAATACGCCGCTTAACGTGATGCCTTGAATCAGCATGTAAGACGATTCGTCCTTACCGCCAAAAACATAAAAATAATTTTTCTTCCCCATACCCTCAACAGTCAGCAGATTGACGGAACGGGTATAAGTAACTTTGAAATAATGTGTAATATCAACTATTGATTGCAAGGGCATAATAATATTACGTTCTGCCGAACGTACAGTTTTACCGCATATACCGAATGTTGCGCCGTCAAAGCGTCTCATAGCCCATAAAATAAATGATGTAATCATGCAAATGGTTTTGCCCGAACGTACAGCACCATCACAAATAATCGCCTTGTAATCGTCCTTATAGCACCATTTGAAAACGGTTTTTTGTTTAGGAGATAATTTTTTAAAGGTCATTTTGTATCGTCCTCCAAGGCTTTATATAACGTGGGTTCTTCTGCTTTTTCCGTAATGCCTTTAACAGCATCTTCCTTTAATTTTAATTCTTTACGCTTCAAAGCATGGTTTTCACGCTGAACGGATTCGCCCATAAGGTCAATCAGCATATCTGCCGCTTTAAGGTTTCTTCCAGTCAAAGCCTCATCTGTTAGCATATCTATAAGCTCTTCATAAAGCTCCGGATTTTCCTTGAATTTCTTTTTTAACGCACTCTTAAAACTTCTTGATATTCCGGAGGCTTTACCGCCTTTTGACTGGATTTCTCTTTGTTCGCTCTTTGTTCGCTTAGATAGCGGTATTAAGTTTTCATTATTCAAAATCACCACCTACCATAATAAATTTAATCATGAAAAAAGCACCTCCGGGGAGATGCTTGAATAATTTTTAAAGCCCTCACTGGGACACATCGTTGAGAGGTGCGTGAGGTTCTATTAATCCGGTTTTACCGTTTCGGACGTATCCTAATCAGGCTAAATAGTTGCAACCGGAAACTACTCTAATGCTTGGCGCAGTCTGCCGGAGTTGCACCGACCGAAACTACCGACTGCATAACAGCCGTCTAATTTCAACGGCTGTAAATCAAGGAGTTAAAACAATGTAGAAGAGAGGTTAGAAACAGGACGGTGCTGCTTTCGCCCTGTTTCTATAGATTAATAATATCATATTTATTATTGTAAGTCAAGATAATTCATTGTAATTTATTGTAATTTAAAAATTATTACCGTGAATTTCAATGAAATCTTTAATAGCTTGGTCATGATTATTATAAACGCTTTTGATTTCCGTATATTTTGAACGTTCAAATATTTCTTTAAATGATTTGTGTAAAATATATCGATCTGTTAATAATAAACAACTTTTAGGATATTTCAATTCAAGTTGATTAATTTTTTTTCTAATATCAATTTTAATTGCTAACAATCTTTCCTTTTCAGTTAGTACATCTTGCTGTAGTTTATTAATTTTATCTATGTAGTTACACAATTTAAGTTCTGTACCATTTTCGTTTTTACCATTTTCAGTACCATCTGACATTGTAACCTTGCAATCTCTTATCTCATCATAATTCATTTCAATTTCTTCTTCTTTTTGCTTAATTCTATTCAATAATATATCAGTCAGCATTAGATATTCCTTAGCAGTCAAACTTCTCCCTCCTCTCAACCACGAAATCAATTTGATTCAAATTCTTATCCCGTATGTACTGTTCTGCCTTAACTGCGTTGTCAAAAATTCTGTAATTATCCTTGATGTCACAAACTATATGTCCGTTGTATTTGTCATAGATTACATACGTTTGTGCTGACATTTTAATTCTCCTTTGTTTTAAAATACTCATGGAATCCTATCATTTCTTCGTGTAGCTTTTTAGCTTCGGTAACGTTAACATTTGGCTTTTTCGCAAGTTTAGATTTTCTTAGCTGCTGCATAAATGGCAGTGATTCCGGCAGCACCTGATTCATGCTCAGACCTATTTCTTTCAATTCCCGTTCCGCCATACAGTCAAACACGTCATCAATAGTGTGTTGATGATATTCGTCCATGGTTTCATTTAGCGTTTTTATAAAATCCTCCATGCGCTTTTGTTTCCAGCCTGTATGCCTTGATACAGCTATCAAAAAAACCAGCCCATTTGCGTTTATGCACCTGTCTATTTCGGGCATAGCCTCCCCACATAGCCATCCTATTTCCTTTTTGGAATACGTCCTTACTCTTGATTTCATTTTAATCCTCCATAAGTTCTTTGTATGAAATACCATCAGTTAATCCTGGTGATTTATCGCTGTCAGTAGGCATATATTTTGCGTTAGTAAATGACGGATATTTGTACTCTATCATGGCAAAATTTGCTACGTCTACAAGATATTCGGTGTTATGGGTTTCCTCATACAGCTCTAAACGTCTTTTTATACTTTTGTAAGCTTGGGCTAATTCCGGATACGTTTGAGAACACCATCCATATTTATAATGGGACACCTCAATAGCATTTTTCATTTTTGCAATAAATTCATCAGAAAAATCCCGCCGTAATATTTGTTCTCTAGTTTCCATTCTTATTACCTCCATATTTCAATTTTACGCCCGTTTTTAGGCGTTATGATTTTAACCCTGTAATTCCATTATAACACATTCAAAATTGATTACAGCGCATTCTAGACGGTGTTTTCAGCGTTTAATTGCCCTCTTTGCATGGAATGATATCATCTAGTTCAAAACAATCGCAGTCATAACAATCTATTTCTTCTTCAACAGACAAAACAGTTAAACCGTCAATATCATCTAGCATGTTGTATGCATAATCGCTAATATCTTCTGTAAAATCATCAGGATCAGGAATATATTCTATGATATCTTCATCGCACTCAACGGTAATTAAATGTTTTAATTTAACGGTTTCTTCCACAAAAATTTTATACTTCGCCATTTTCAGCCCTCCACATACATGTCAAGATCATCATCAATAACTATAGGTTCATCACCAGTAAATGCGATTTTCAATTTTTTATCTTCGTCTGCCTCAACTATCATTACGCAATTTTTCAAAATTGCAACCGCCTTATCACCCGGCTCTAATTTTTGATTTTTATTTTTCTCAGCATATTTTTCACAAAATAAATTAAATGCTTCTATTGTATTAATCATTTTCTTCTCCTTTCAGCAATTCGGGATTATCATGGATATTGCCGACAATTTCTGATTTTGCAATCCAAATGTGAAGTTCTCTGCTAAATTGCCCGTCTCTCTGTAAAAATTTGCTGTGTTCATTATCCCATTCAACAGAATAAATTCCCGATCTGAATTTTAAAATATCCCCCTCAAAAATTTTAACGCCGTTTTTATCGGTCAGGCCTGTATATTGTCCTACTGTTTCGGGCATGACTATATACGGATATATAAAATTTCTTTTAGTTATTGTTATTGCGTTTTTTAAACGACCTAAATCACCGTAAACCCATTCATCGTCTGTTTTCCCCCTGAACAATATCTCTCTATTCATCTTTCAATACCTCATTTCATATCCGGTAAAATTTGAACACCAGTAACATAATAAATAAATGTCTTTCCGTCATCGGTAACATGATAATAATCTTCACTGCTTTTTTTCATAAAACCGATTTCAACCAGTTTATCAAGCTCTGATTTGTCTCTTTCTCCAGCATTATAATAATTGCGGTATGGCTCATACTTGCGATGTTTTGTACCTTTAACCTTTCGATCATCAAATCCAATTGTATGTTTCATCATGTCAATCTGATTATATGTAACATGCTGATATTTGTTATAGTCAACCATCTTTCAATACCTCCTCTTCATTCACCAACCTTCTTCCGCACTTTGGACAAAAATTAAATTGTTCTTCTTGGGGAATGGTTGAATAACCTCCTCTGAAACATATAGTCGGTTGGTCATTTTGTCCTTTACAAATTTTGATTTGAGTAAAGTCATATTTGTAACATAACTCGCAGCCTTTGTCCCTTTCCAGCTTTTCTTCCATAACCGTTATAGCCACGTCAATCGCCTTAATATCATAAGCAAACACGGAATCAGGCTCATCATTTTTAGCAAAACCTTCACGGTCACGCTTTAAGTCATTTAATTGTTCTATGGCTTCTTTAACCGTCATTTTTATCTCATTCATGGCGTTCTCCTATAATTTCAATTTCCGTCCTTGGATTGTCCTTATCGTACTTTCCAGACAGTATCAGATTAATATTATTAAAACTGTCATCAGCAATAATTTCGGCTTTGACCAATCCGTCAAGAATAAACTTACCGCTGTAATTATCAGGGTCATGTCTTATTTTAGTACGAAAATAATACGTAATCTTTACTGTTGCTTTGTCAAATGGCTTGTCTGGCTTAGGTCTGCATTTTAAATTAATCAACTGTGCCCAATGTTTCTTTTTTTTCCTGATACTCCCATTTATTCGTCCTGCCTATAAATTTATTATTACTAGGCGGTATCTCGTCAATTATGTATTTCACTGCCTCACCTTAACCTATAATTTTTATTATCGTCTTTCTGGATTTGAATAGTAAACCCTGCTGATTTTTCTGCAATTCGTCCAGCCAGTGCAGAATCGTATTTGTTTATATCCGATATCAGCAGTTCAGACGAAATAATTGTTTTTTTGTTGGCGTTATATCTGCTGTTAATGATTTCAAATGCAAAATTCAATTCATCACTGAACTTACTGTTATTTGAATTGGATTTCAGAAAATCGTCAATATACAGAATATCAGTATCGCAAATGGATTTAAATTTATTTTTATATTCTGTTTCATCAAACTGATTACTTTGTAACTCGTGAAACAAATTGCGCCAGACTTTATACTTCACTAATCTACCAGTTGAAATAAACCTAGTACATATAGCTGTGCATATATGGGTCTTGCCGCTTCCGGACTGTCCTGCTGCATAAAACCATGAATCGCCTGAATTTTGCGTAAATAACAACGCCTTTTTCTTGATTTCCGATTGCCATGGTTTTGACGTCTCATACGCATTGAATGTATATTTTTTTATCAGATTTCCCAATCCGCTCAGTTCAAGATTTTTTATGCTTTTTCGCTTTGACATACATTTACACTCAACTCTGATCTCATTTAAATCCGTATCAAGCTCTGCAATGTAACCCTTATTTTTGCAGATATCGCAGTTTATGTATGGAAGATTTCCCTGAGTGTCGTTGTACCAATCGCAGCGCTTACGTGCAAAATCTTCATAGCTTAATTTGTTTCCGTCAGAGAAGTCCTTCGTATAGTCTGCTATTGTGTTCATGGGATTCCTCCTCACCTGTATTTAAATCATCCTCCCAACGTTTACCATTAAGCCATGTTGTAGGATATGGAATAAACTGTCCGTTATCCTTTTGCCACTGAGAAGATTGTTTTTGCTTCTCCAAAGCAGAAAGGATTTCCCTGACTAAATCGTCGTTTGGTTTAAGTTTTTTCCATGCCTTTAACGCATTAGACTTTGAAACCTTCTTCGGATACGCTTTCCAAAAATCATCAAAAGATTTACTGAAAGAGTCTGTTTCAGGTTTTTTCTTCGGCTTATCCCCCTTGGGGGATATAGGGGGTATATTTATTACATTATCATTTACATTAACATTAACATTATCATTTACATTAACAGCTTGATTTGCTTGGGTTTGCTTAACCAAAGAATCATTTGCTTGATTTGCTTGGGTTTGCTTGCCGCCTTTTCTTCCGGCTTCGGAACGTTTTTCACGAGTTTTATTCCATTTTTCCAAATCCAAGTCAATCCTGCTTTTTATAAAGCTGAATGCCATTTTTACCATACCATCATCAAATTCTGGTATAATTTTTTTCTCTGCATACATAAATATTGCCTTGATAAGTTTACCTGCTTGTTCATCTGATAACTCATTAAATTGTTCCATGTAACTGCTGTATAGTATAAAACTTCTTTTTTCTTCCAACTTTTCACCCCCTCACTAATGGGCAGATTCACTGCTGAATTTGCATTAAAATATGCAATTAACTTTATTTTGTAATCAAATTGTAACTTTTAAAACGGCGGTTCATCACCGGCAATTACCTCCTCAAAGTCGGCTAGATCTCCGAGTGGAACGTCTTCTACCGGATTTGATACCTGTGTGGTTTGCGGTGTATTTGCATTTTACCCTTTGAAAAATATTTGCTTATAAATTCAGCAGTCTTTCTCCATGCAGTAATACTAATAAAATCCTTTTATAGGTTTTATACCAAATGATAATTCATTTTGGTTTTCGTCTGCATTAATCATGTTGGTATTTAATAGCTCGGCAAATTTCCCTACATTAACAAATATTTTGCGCCCTGATTTTATCGCAATTACTTTGCCGCTTTTGACTAACTGTCTAACAAAATATTCCGGCAAATTAAAAATTTCTGCCGTTTCCTTGATTTGTCGCCATATCCGGCACTTCGTCAATTTTCATGTTTATCAACTCCTTTCTTGATTTCGTCTACAATATCTTCTTTAATTGAATCAAGTTGCCAATAAATCAAAAACGTTGCAGTCATTAAATGTAACGTATCTGAATCATTTGTTATAAACGCTCTCACAGCTAATACGCCTGACACTATCCAAATAGCCGTTTTTTCTAACGCTTTAATAATATCATCTCCTTTATGCGACTTGGTTTCGTTGCAATTAGATTCAAATAGGTAACCTCGGCAATATCGAACGTTTCTTTGTCGATTTTATATCGCAATGAACGATATAAAACCCTCCATTTTTATTTTTTGATTACGATTTCTCGTAATCTATGTTTTTATTTTATCACGATAATTGCACAATTTTTACTTAATATTGCTGTTCAATTAGACTAAATTACGAAAATTCATATTTTATTGTTGCATTTCTTTTTTTTGCATGCTATAATTAACAAGAGGTGATAATATGGCTATTGGAAAAATACTTTCCGATGTATTAAAAGAAAGGAATACAACAGTTACTGATCTAGCACGAAATATAAATGTTGCACCCACAACAATTTATAGTATCATAGAAAGAGATAATATGAAAATTGATATCTCGGTTTTAATTAAGATTTGCAAATCCTTAGATGTTAATATAGAAATGTTTTATAAAGATTATTTAGATAATAATGATTCAGATAAAACAGAAAGTGAAATAATGTTTAAGTATGACCAGCTCAATGATGATGGCAAGGCTAAACTTAACGAACGCCTTGATGAACTTCTTGAATTACCAAAATACAGGAAATAAAATTTAAATAACCGTATTTTGTTAATTTTTGTCACATTTTAACAAAATAGTGCTAGATATTTCTTGTATTACACTAATTGCTAAATATTACCATATATGATACAATTTTAATAAATAAATTATTTTAGGAGTGTTATATATGAAGGTAAAAAAATTATTAACAGCGCTATTGGCAGCTAGTTGTTTAACCTCAGCTTTTACAATGAGCGTTACACCTGTCAATGCATTGTCACCAAAAACTATTATATCAGTAGTAGATGTTCCTGAATTTAGTGACGAACCGTATGTAGAGATTAATGGTAACAAGCCTTATTTTACTGATTCTGATATAACTACTGATACGTTTGAAATTTACAGTGAACTTGATTCGTTGGGAAGATGTGGCATAGCCTATGCTAATGTTTGTACCGATATTATGCCAACTGAACCAAGAGGGGAAATTGGTTCAATAAAGCCGTCAGGCTGGCATAGCGTAAAATATGACTGCGTTGATGGTAAATACTTATATAATCGTTGTCATTTAATAGGCTATCAACTTGCCGGAGAAAATGCAAATGAAAAAAACTTGATTACCGGAACAAGATATCTTAATATTGATGGTATGCTTCCTTTTGAAAATGCAGTAGATGATTATGTAGATGAAACAGATAATCATGTTTTGTATCGTGTTACTCCTGATTTTGAGGACAATAATCTTGTTGCAGACGGTGTACAGATAGAAGCATATTCTGTAGAAGATAACGGAGAAGGTATCTGCTATAATGTATATTGTTATAATGCACAGCCTGGTATTGAAATAGACTATAAAACGGGTTCAAGTTCTTTGGCAAGTTCGACTGTATCTGCAACAGGTGTAAAAGGTGATGCTAATGGTGACGGATATCTTCGTGCAAGTGATGCCGCATTTATTGCCAAAAAATTAGCTGAAGCAGCAATTAGCGGTAATTCAGTAACTATTGCAAAATATCCTAATGCCGATTATAACAATGATGGTAAAATAACGGCGGCAGATTCCGCTGCAATTGCAAAATACCTTGCCTCAAAAAACGTTCCAGTCGTTACGACAACTAAGAAAACAACAACTCCTACTACTAAAACAACAGTTAAAACTACTAAAAAAACGACGACTACAACGGTAAAAAGTGTTCCCTCAGTTGTTTATATAACAAAAACGGGCAAGCGCTATCATTATAACAGTAAATGTAATGGTGGTACATATTACGAATGTTCTTATGCTGACGCCATAAAAAAAGGTCTTACACCTTGTAACAAATGTGTTAAATAAATTTTCTTCCCCTCGTCAGAGGGGAATTTTATTAGATAAAATGCAAATCATAACAACACGACCTTTCGTATTTTTTGTCGAATACGGATTACAGTTATTATTATACTCGGCATTTTTTCAATTGCAATAGTTTTGGCACGGAACTAAAAAATTGCGTCTCGGTAAATTTTGGGCACAAAAAAATACAGTTTTATTTGTGCAAAATAAACAATAAAATTTACATTTATACCCAATAAAAAATAACGCCCTGCAAATATACAGAGCGTTATTAGTTGTAGTTCCAATCAAAAGGATATTGATTGACTATATAATCATATCACTTTTGAAATATTATGTCAAGGAGTGATTTTATGGGACGTCCAAAGAAAGAGAAACCTAACCATGCAACTGGAATGTATGAAGTAAAGGTTACTGTCGGTCATACGTTTGACGGTAAGCCAGTACGTAAAAGTTTTTACAGTTCTGTGAGTAAAGAAGCCGCCAAAGCAAAAGCTGAACAATATAAAATCGATCAGGCTGTTGCAGAACAAACGGGAGAAACTTTTGTGGGAAAAGAAGAATGTTTTGATACATGGGCTATAAAGTGGCTTGAAACTTATAAGCATGGTATTGTTAAAGATCACACACATATAATTTTACTTATAAATCTAATATTGGACCATAGTCAATAAGCTGGACACAAAAAGGCGAAAAGAATTAAGAGTAAAATAAAGAATTTTCAAATTGAATGGGTGACAAAAAATTAATAGCCG
>ERZ827492.2064-NODE-2064-length-14684-cov-3.722811_pt1 | contig 14684 bp, 11 predicted proteins | sample MGYA00519704_ERZ827492 | MGnify/ENA primary metagenome ERZ827492 (study PRJEB31778, sample SAMEA3449325) | human gut metagenome | biome: human gut; feature: human-associated habitat; material: faeces | place: United Kingdom | collected 2010/2012 ...
CGGAGAACTGGTAGCGGTACAGGGCCATGCGCTTCCACTTGGCCAGGGAGTGGACCACCTGGGCCTCCCGGCCGGCAAATGGAATGTCAAAGGACACCGGGCGCTCCACCCCGTTCAGGTCATCGTTCAGGCCGGTGGAGGCCTCCACAAACAGGGGGGCGGACACCCGGCGCAGGTGGAGGGCGCCTCCAAGGCTGTCCTCGAATAGACGCTTGAGCAGGCCGATGGCCTTCTGGGTGTCGTACAGGTTCAAACAGGGGGCATACCCTGCGGGGATGACGGTTTTCAGCATGGCGGCAGCTCCTTCTTTGGCTGGATTTCGGCCGGCTGGCAGGGCCGACACTTTAACAGGATAGATTATACTTCAATCAGGTAAAAAATGCAAACCGGAATTGCTTTTTTCGCTGGGACAGGCTATAATGAAGGCACCAAAAGCGGAAAAGGAGAATATGCCTCAATGGTGAAGGATTTTAAAGCCAAGCTTAAGGAGTACGCCCACCTGCTGGTGGAGGTGGGCATGAACGTCCAGCCTGGGCAGACCCCTCGTATCGCGGCTCCCATCGAGTGCGCCCCTCTGGCCCGCCTGTGCGTGGAGGCGGCGTATGACTGTGGCGCCCGGGATGTGGTGATGGACTGGACAGACGACTTTGTGTCCCGCCAACGTTACCTGAAGGCGGACGAAGCAGTCTTTTCTGAATTCCCCAGTTATTTGAAGGCCAGGTTTGATTGGCTGCTGGAACAGCAAGCTCCTGCCCTGTCTATCACTGGCTCAGACCCAGAGGCCCTCAAGGGAGTGGATCCTGCCCGCATTCAGACTTGGCAGCGGGCCAGCGCCCAGCCTACCAAGCCCTACTACGACGCCATGACCGCCAACCGCTTCCAGTGGTGTGTAGCCGCCTATCCCACCCGGGCCTGGGCGGAGAAGGTATTCCCCGACAAAAAGGGGGAAGATGCTGTAGATGCCCTGTGGGATGCCATCTTCTCCGTATGCCGCATCACCGGGGACGGCAAGGGGGTGGAGCGGTGGAAGGAGCACATCGAGGCCACTGCCCGCCGGGCCAAGACCCTTAACGACTACAACTTCAAATCCCTGCACTACACCAACTCTTTGGGCACCGACCTGACCATCCGGCTGCCGGACCGCCATGTGTGGATGGGCGGCGCTGATGCCACCCCTGCCGGAGTGGAGTTCGTGGCCAACATGCCCACGGAGGAGATCTTCACTGCTCCCCGGTGGGATGGGGTGGACGGCAGGGTATATGCCGCCCTGCCCCTGGCCCTGAACGGCAATCTGGTGCGGGACTTCTACCTGGACTTCCGAAACGGTAAAATTGTGGATGTCCACGCCGGGGAAGGAGAGGAAGTGCTGAAAAACTCCATCAACCTGGACGAAGGCTCCTCTTATCTGGGCGAGGTGGCGCTGGTGCCCTATGACTCCCCAATCCGCAACACGGGTGTCCTGTTCTACAACACGTTGTTTGATGAGAACGCCTCCTGCCATCTGGCCTTCGGCTCCGCCTATCCCAACTGCGTCAAGGGCGGGGAAAAGCTGGATGGGAAGGGACAGAAAGCTGCGGGGCTGAACCAGTCCATGAACCATGTGGACTTCATGGTGGGTACTGCCGACCTGTCCATCACGGGCAGCACCTGGGACGGACGGGAGATCCCCGTATTTGTGGAAGGTAACTTTGCGTTCTGAGAAGAAGCATAGGGTAGATCTAGAGAGCGGTCCGGATGAAACGGAAGGGGATAGGATGAAAAACAGCGGCCTGCTGTACTTTTGGCCGAAGAACGCCGCCGGGGAGCCGGAGGAGGCCGCCCTCCTGCCGGTGGATTACCATGCGGTGGGGTATGCGGAGCTGTGCTGCTCCATGCTGGAGAGCTTTCAGATCCCCTACTTTACCAGGCGCCCCGATGTGGGCGGACTATCCTATACCCGTGGTCTGGTGGTCCCCATGGGGGAGCACATCTATGTCCCGGCCTCTCGCCTGGAGGAGGCAAAGGCCGTGCTGTGTGCGCCGGTGGAACCCGCCGAGGAAGAATATGAGGAGGAAACGCAATGACCTACAAGGAAACCTATGAGAAATGGCTCCACTCCCCTGCCCTATCTGAGGAGGAAAAGGCAGAGCTGGCCGCCATCGCCGGGGACGACAAGGAGATCGAGTCCCGGTTCTTCTCCCAGCTGGAGTTCGGCACTGCCGGCCTGCGGGGCACTATGGGGGTGGGCCTGTACCGGATGAACGTCCACGTCATTCGCCATGCCACCCAGGCCTTTGCCGAGGTCATCCTGGCCGAGGGGCCGGAGGCCGCCGCCAAGGGGGTGGCGGTGTGCTTTGACTGCCGGAACAACTCGGACACCTTCGCCCGGGAGGCTGCCTGCGTCATGGCCGCCAACGGCATCCCCGTCCGGCTGTTTGAGGCCCTGCGTCCCACCCCGGAGCTGTCCTTCGCCATCCGGGAGTACGGCTGCACCGCTGGTATCAATATCACCGCCAGCCACAACCCCAAGGAGTACAACGGCTACAAGGTCTACTGGTCTGACGGGGCCCAGCTGCCTCCCCGCCACGCTGACCAGGTGGCCAAGAAGATGCGGGAGCTGGACGTGTTCGACTGCGTCAAGACTATGGATTATGGCCAGGCTATGGCCGATGGCCGCATCACCCTCATGGGGGGGGAGACGGACGAGAAGTTCTTGGCCAACGTCATGGGCCAGGTCAATGACAAAGCTGCCGTGGAGGCGGTGGCCGACACCTTCCAGATGGTATATACCCCCTTCCACGGAACGGGCTACAAGCTCATTCCCGAGGCTCTGCGCCGTCTGGGGATGAAGCACGTGATCTGCGTGCCGCAGCAGATGGTCATTGATGGCAACTTTCCCACTGTGGTTTCCCCCAATCCGGAGAACCCCGAGGGCTTTGCCCTGGCGGTGGAGCTAGCTAAGAAGTACGGGGCAGACTTCATCCTGGGTTCCGACCCGGACGCCGACCGGGTGGGCATCATGGTCAGCGCGGGCAATGGGGAGTATAGGGTGCTCACCGGCAACCAGACCGGTGTGCTGCTGCTGGACTACCTCATTGGGGCCAAGAACCGCACCGGGAAGATGCCGGAAAAACCCGTGGCCCTGAAGACCATCGTCACCACCGAGATGGCCCGGAAGGTGGCCGAGGTCAACGGCCTTCAGTGCTACGACACCTTCACCGGCTTTAAGTTCCTGGCGGAGAAGAAGGACAAGCTGGAGAGGGCGGGAGAGGGCAAGGTGATCTTTGCCTACGAGGAGTCCTATGGCTACATGCTGGGGGACTACGTCCGGGACAAGGACGCGGTGACCGCCGCGGTGTGCCTGACCGAGATGGCTGCCTGGTATGCCGGTCAGGGTATGACCCTGTACGACGCCCTGTTGAAGCTGTACGAGAAGTATGGCTACTATGGGGAGAAGACCCTGAACCTGGTGATGCCCGGCCTGGATGGCCTGCGGAAGATGGCCGACCTGATGGCTGGGCTCCGGGCCGACCCTCCCAAGGAGATCGGAGGAACAGCGGTGGCCCAGTGGAAGGATTACAAAGACGGCAGCGTGGTGGACACCCACACCGGGGAGAAGTCCGCCATGGAGCTGTCCGGCTCCAACGTGCTGCGCTACGAGCTGGCCGACGGCACCTCCGTCATCGTGCGCCCCTCGGGCACCGAGCCCAAGGTCAAGGTGTATATCCTGGCCCAGGGCAAGGACCGGGCGGACTGCAACGCCAAGGTAGAGCGGTACGCCGCCTGGGCGGAGAGTTTGAAAAAGTAACGGGGCCCGCAGGGCCCTTGGCCCCCTCCCCAAACCGGGGAGGGGGGGCTTTTTTGCCGGCTCTCGCACCGGCAGGCGGTTTTTTAAAGTCGTCGGGACGCGCCCCGACAGGCGGGTAACTTTCTGAACGCGCAGAAAGTCACCAAAAACGCGCCCGAAGGGGGGCATACCCCCCTTGGGTATCCCCCCCTTTTCAGTCGAAGTGCCAGCACAGCTTTCCGGCGTCCTGGACACGCCGGTGCGCCGGTTCCTCTGACGGCCTCCGGCCTTGTGCCGACAGGCTCGGGGCAATCTCATGCACCCATCTGGACGCCTAACTGAGCAAAAAGTTTAGGCTTGGTGCCCGTTCAACGCACTATCCTCAGGGCTATGCCCCCGTTCTGCGCATTTGCTTTCAGGATTATACCTGGCCAGGAGCCCCAATGGGGGGTACAGTCTAACAACCTTGGCGGCACCAGGCCGGAAGCCGCCGAGGGAATTGCCCAGCTGTCGAGTTTGCGCACCGGAAAGCTGCCGCTGCACCCCGACTGGCGCCCTCGTAGCCCTTCCGGGGGTCCTCAGGGGGTGGAAAGCCTAAAGAGTGGGCCGCCCTTTGGCACACTCGATTCGGCTTGACGCCCCCTGAGTGGCTTTTTGGTTCCTTTTTGTCCACACAAAAAGGAACTCGCCGTCAGGCGAAACCTGACAGAGCCGGAGGCCCGGCCGGGCCTCCGCAGGATGCAAGTGCCCCGCCCTTGCCCCTTGTTCCCACCCTCTTGACAGGAACCCTCCGGCATGATACGGTATCCCTCCATCCCAACTTTGGAAAGGAGGGCGTTTCCATGCCCATCGACATTCACGCCTGGCTGGGACAGGCCCAGGCTGGGCTCCAGGCCGCCTTCGGTCTCCGGCTGCGCTTTCTGGGGCTCCAGGGCAGCTACGGCCGGGGAGAGGCCCGGGAGGGCAGCGACATCGACCTGGTGGTCATTCTGGACCAGGTGACAGAGGCGGATTGGAGGACCTACCGGGAGGTGCTGGCAGGCCTGCCCCATCCGGAGCTGGCCTGCGGCTTTTTCTCCGGGGCGGCGGAGCTGGCGGGCTGGGACCGGGCAGACCTGTTCCAGTTCGTCCACGACACCACCCCCATCCTGGGGGACCTGAACACCCTCGTCCCGCCCATCGGCCGAGCGGACGCAGCCCGGGTTCTCATTCGGACGGCCTGTGACCTGTACCACATCACTGGGCACAACCTGCTCCACGGCCGCAGCCTGGAGGTGCTGGCCGGGCAGTTCAAAGCCGCTGCCTTCGCTCTCCGGGCCAAATGTTTTCTGGAGACGGGGCGCTTTCTGCGTGAGACAACGGTCCTGGCCGCCGCTTTGGCTGGGCCGGACCGGGCTGTGCTCCAGGGCGGGCAGGGTCTGACGGAAGAGAATCTGGAGGTCCGTTCGCTCCTGCTGATTGGCTGGGCCGGACAAATCATCCGGGAGGATATGCCATGAAGATCGCTGTCATCGGATACAGTGGTTCAGGCAAATCTACCCTGACCAAGAACTTGGCCAAGGGGCTGCGAATTCCTCATTTATACTTGGACACGGTGAACTTTCTCCCCGGCTGGGTGGAGCGGGACCGGGAGGAGAGCCGTCGGATGGTGCGGGATTTTCTGGAGCGAAATGACTCCTGGGTCATTGACGGCAATTACAGCAAATTTTATTACGAACAGCGCCTGGAACAGGCTGACTACATCATATTTCTCAATTTTCCCCGGTTGCGCTGTTTCTGGCGGGCCTGGCGGAGGAGCGTGAAATACCAGGGCAAAGTCCGGGAGAGCGCTGCCGAAGGCTGCCCGGAAAAATTCGACTGGGAGTTTATCCGCTGGATTTTGTGGGACGCCCGCACAAAAAAACGAAAGGCCCGCCTCAAAATCTGCCTCGCCCCTCACCGGGACAAGCTCCTGGTTTGCAGAAATGACTGGGAGGTGAACCGGGCGATGGCCCGACTGCTGAACCAAGCAAAAGGTATATGAAGAAGCACCACCGGGCGGCCCATTTTGAGCTGCCCGGTGGAATTTCTTTTATAGAAACTTCGTCTTGACAAAAAGGTCTACTATATGTAAACTATTGGACAGGACTATAAGATGTAGACCAACAAAAAGAGCGGACATGCCCGCGAAAAACCAAGACAGGAGGCGCGTTGCAATGAAGCTGGGGAATGGGATACGAGGGAGAATCTGGGCCGGGTGGCTGGCGGCGGGGCTGCTGCTGGTCCTGTCGGCCTGCGGGCCGGAGATGGCGGCGGGGCCATCAGAATTGCCGGCGTGGGGAATTGACCCCGGCCCCAGCCAGTCCGCCGCGCAACAGGTGCAGGCGGCGGGGGAGATCGTGTACGATGAGGGGGTCATCCCCCTGACCCAGGAGCAGGAGGGGCTGATCCACGGCTACATGGCTGCGGCCTATGAGGCGCTGGCCCAGCTGGAGGAGCCCGATTTCTCCGTTCTCTTCGCAGACCCTGTCCAGGTCCAGACCAATGAGAGCGCCATCACGCTGCAGATCGGCCTGCGCACCCTGATCCCGGAGGTGGACTACTCCCTCACCGGCTACTCCTACACCCTGACCTGCCGGGAGATGGTGTGGCGGGAGGACGGCCGGCTGGAGGTCCGGGCGGAGGAGGCCAGTGTGCAGAACTTCGCTCAGTTTCCCGGGGTGGATTCCAAGCGGGGGAGCAACGGGCACGTCTTCGTGCTGGAGGAGACGGGGTCGGGCTGGCGGCTGTGGGGCCACTGGGAGTGCGACATCCTCTTCACCCAGCTGGCGGAGCAGGTGGGGGAGGACGATGTCGCCCAGGCCTACCTGGACGCCGCACCCGACTACCTGTCCCAGCTGCGCCAGGCCTGGCAGGAGCGGGAGGCGAGCCGGGAAGAGCGGGCCGTCCTGCCCCAGGCGGACGAGCCCTATGACCGGCAGGCAGCCCTGGCCTACGCCGATCGGTACGCCATGGAGCGCAGCCAGGCGTGGCCCGACTACTCCGACTACGGGGGCAACTGCCAGAACTTCGCCTCCCAGTGCCTGCTGGCCGGGGGCATCCCCATGGACACGGAGGGGCCGGACATCTGGAAGTGGTACGGCCCCGACCCCTCGGAGACAGTACTGGCCGAGGGGCGCTCCCCCTCCTGGAGCGGGGTGAACCAGTTCCGGGAGTACGCAATGAAAAATAATGGATTTGGCCTGTCCGCTCTGGTGGACGCCCCCTACTACACTGGCCAGCCCGGCGATCTGATCCAGATGGGGACGGCCGACAGCCTGCGCCACACGGTGGTGGTCCGGGATCTGGCGACCGACGCCGCCGGACAGACGGTGGACTACCTGGTCCACTCCAACACCAACGACATGGAGAATTACCCCGCCAGCCTATACGGCTATCCCGTTTTTTCCCTGATCCGGATCATCGGTTGGAACCGGGGGTAGAAGGATAGGGGATTGCCCTTGACAAAGAGGTCTAACTTTTGTAAACTGAAGGTGGAATGACAAAATGTAGACCGAGGAGGGAAACCCATGGCGGAATGGAGAATGGGGCTGATCGAGTCCCGGTTCGCGGACATCATTTGGAACAACGAGCCGGTGTCCTCCACCCAGCTGGTGAAGCTGGCGGGGGAGGCGCTGGGCTGGAAGAAGTCCACCACCTACACGGTGCTCAAGCGGCTGTGCGACCGGGGCATCTTTCAGAATCAGAACGGGACGGTGACCGCCCTGCTCTCCCGGGAGGAGTTCCAGGCCCGGCAGAGCGAGGAGTTCATCGCCGATTCCTTCGGCGGCTCCCTGCCCGCCTTTCTGGCCTCGTTCGCGGCGCGCAAGAAGCTGAGCGAGGAGGAGATCCGGCAGCTGCAGGAGCTCATCGACCAGAGCAGGGGGTGAGCCAGCCGTGTTGAGCCATCTGCAAAACATGGCCGGCGGCCTGTACAGCGGCCTGTTCCTCCCAGTGGTGAACATGAGCCTCACCGCCAGCGCGGTCATCGGGGCGGTGCTGCTGGCCCGGCTGGCCCTGCGCCGGGCGCCCAAAATCTTTTCCTACGCCCTGTGGGCGGTGGTGCTCTTCCGGCTGCTGTGCCCGGTGTCCATCCCGCTGCCCTTCTCCCTGCTGGGGGCGCTGGACGCCCCGGCCCAGACGGCGGCGGGGGGAATGGGCTCCGCGGTGAGCTATGTGCTGCCGGAGGGGGAACCGGCTCCGGACATCCCCGCCCAGAGCGGAGAGGGGGGAACGGTTCTGGACGGAGGGCAGCAGACTGCCGGACAGGAGCCGGTCCAGGAGCAGAGCGGGGGGCGGCCCCAGGCGGAGACCCAGCAGCCCGCGGCCGCCCAGGGGATCTCTCTGGAAGAGGCGGCGGCCTGCGTGTGGCTGCTGGGGGCGCTGGCCATGGCGGGGTACGCGGCGGGCTCCTGGCTGCGGCTGCGCCGTAGGCTGGCAGAGTCCATCCGCCTGGAGGGCAACCAATACCTGTCCGACCGGATCGACGGCCCCTTTGTCCTGGGGGTGGTACGGCCCAGAATCTACCTGCCCGCCACCCTGGAGGCGGGGGAGCTGCCCTACATCCTGGCCCATGAGCGCCATCATATCCGCCGGGGGGACCACATCTGGCGGCTGCTGGCCTTTCTGGCCCTGGCCCTGCACTGGTTTAACCCCCTGGTGTGGGTGGCCTTTGCCCTGTCGGGGAAGGATATGGAGATGAGCTGTGACGAGGCGGTGGTCAAGCGGCTGGGGGAGGGGATCCGGGCGGACTACTCCGCCTCCCTGCTCAGCCTGGCCACCGGACGGCGGGCGCTGCCCGGCATGCCCCTGGCCTTCGGGGAGGGGGAGACCTCCGGGCGCATCAAGAACCTGCTGCGCTGGCACCGCCCCAAGGTGTGGATCACTGTGGCTGCCGCCGTGGCCTGCCTGGCGGTGGGGGCGGCCTGCGCGGCCAATCCGGCGGGGGCAGCCTCCCAGGAGCCCAGCGGGGAAGCGCCGTCGGGGAGGTATGCCGACGCGGAGGACTATGTGAACCAGATTCTCCCCCTCATCCAGTCCGTCTCCTATGAGAATCCCCAGGGGGGCACCTCCACCGTCCCGGTGGCCCAGGCGCGGCTGACCTCCCTGACCCGGGCTGCCCAAGTGGACGGCCTGGCCCCGGAGGGGACGCTGGAGACCTGGCAGTTCTCCTATCAGGTGCAGCTGGACCAGGCGGGGGTGCAGACCGTGGAGGCGGACGGGGTAGCCGGCCGGGACGGGTGGTACACCCTGGGCTCCCAGCCGGAGATGGCCATCCTGCTGCGCTATGACGACGGCAGCTACGACGTGCTGCGGGAGCACAGCTCCCTGGAGGGCTGGGGCATCTGGTATGAGAACGAGGGGCAGGCCCTCCACGACTGGTACGTGACCGAGCAGGGGCTGGACCAGCCCCGCTATGTGGAGGACTGGATCGACCGCCTGCCCCAGCTGCGCCAGGCGGGGTACGACAGCTATCCGGCCCGGCGCTTTGAGGGGGAGGGCTGGAGCCTGATGATCCCCTGCGGGGACCCCTTCTGGTGGGATCTGCAGGGGGATGGCTCCCAGGGGTACTGGCAGTGGAACTCCCCGCTGAGCGGCGCCACCCTGGGCGTGAGCTGGATGGAGACCCCTCTGGAGTGGGAGCGGGAAAACCTGCGGAACATGGGCTACACGGCGGTGGACGGCGCCGGCTTGGTGTGGGAGCTCCAGGAGGCGTATCAGGACGGGTACTCCACCGCCCACCGGGTGTACTTCCATCTGGCCCAGGACGGGATCTGGCGGCTGGACCTGAGCTGGGAGCCCTCCCAGATGGACTGGGCCCCGGAGGCGGCGGCGGACCCGGCGGTGCTCATCGCCATGGCGGAGAGCTTCGTGGTGACGGAGGGCTGACCGGACCCGGAATCCAAGGACAAAAAACGCCCGCCCCTCCCGATTGGGAAGGGCGGGCGCGCGTTTTGGCGCGGACAGGCGTCACGGCGGGGACTGCTGCCCATCGGAGGCATCCTGGGCGGCTCTGTTGGAGACGCTCTGCCCATCCTCCTGTTTGGTGGGGGCCATGGAGCGGCGCAGCTCGGCCAGCTTTTCCTCCCGCCGCTTCTTCCGCAGTTCCTCCTCTTCCAGACCGATCTTGTCCTGGACAAAGACGAGGGGGATTACCACCACAAGCACCACAGCCAGAATAGCAAACATTCGAAAACGATCACTCCCCAGATCCGGGATGCCATCCCGAAAACAGAAGCGATATAAAAGCAGTCCTCCATACAGGACAAGGAGGAAGCCCGTAAGGATCCGTTGATTGCGGGGGGAGAGGTTTTTGGCCATTAGGCTGTACAAGCTGGAGACGATGCCCAATAGAATAGATACCCACAGGTACCAGGGCACCGGCCCACCGGCGATTACCCCGAACGTGCGCAGCAGGACAATCACCAGTAACGTCAGGAATAGAAAGAGGGAAACTCCAAAGTAGGCGATTCTTTTCCCGGCGGCGGCTTGGCCGCTCTGCTTTTCTCCATGCATGGGCGTGTCCCTCCTAACTGATTCAAACAGGCCAGCTTCGAACCTCAACCCGGTTGTGGCCGCTGTATCTAAATTTGTAAGGACTTGCAAAAAGATTGCTGATGCTGCACTTGCAGGAATAAATAAAAGTGATGCTAAAAATGCGACAACAGTAGTTATATCGCGATACCGTCCGCCGATGTTAAACGAGCCAGATTCATTAACTTCAGACCGATAACTCCAGGTTATTCTTGGAATAGCCAAAAGCGCATCCTGCACATAGTGGTTGTAACGGACATCGCCAACAGTAATCCATTGTGTCATTGCTTGAGGCTCTATATTTGGCAGTTGGACTGCCTGTGACACAATTTTCACTTCCCGCATAACAACATTATTGGCATTATATTGTTCCCAAATTAGCTGAGATGCAGAGCGATCAACATAGGTTGACGACACCACCTCCCCACCTTCCAGCATGGAGATTCGGGCATCCCCATTGCTCAAGTCCTCACTGTGAAGGACAAGTATGCTACCTCCGGTTTTCTCCAGCACTGTGTCCGTGCTGGACACCACAGTGGGCGCAGGTTCAATGCTCATGGCAAGGGCGGGGGAGGATAGGGCAAAACACAGGGCAAACACGAGGATAACGGAGAGAAGTTTGGAAACTCGCTTCATAATATTCAGCTCGCGCAAAGTATATGGACTTTGTACATTGCCTGGATATCTGCCTTGCGTGGCCGCCTTCTCGGGGCGGTCAAAGAATGGGAGCGGTCAGTCCCCGCCCAGGGGGAACCGCCGCCCATACCTGTAAGCCATGGGCGACACCTCCAGATCTTGATGGGTAAAGTATACCAGAAAAAATAGGAAAAGTAAAGAAATTTTTTCTATTTTGTGCAAAAAATAAAGCTGACCGGCCCGCAAATTGGGAACGAGAAAGACGCCCGCCCCTTCCGGCCGGAAGGGGCGGGCGGTCTGTGTTTAAGGGGGCTCAGCCCAGGTGCCAGATGTCCTGGTTGTACTGGGCGATGGTGCGGTCGCTGGAGAAGTAGCCGCTCTTGGCGATGTTCACCAGGGCCTTCCGGGCCCAGGCGGAGCGGTTGCCATAGTCCAGCACGGCCCGGTCCCGGGCGGCGATATAGTCCTCCACGTCCAGCAGGGCCATGAAGTAATCCTTGCCCTTCATGTCTTCCCACAGGGCCCGCAGGTCGGCCTCGTCGCCGATGGCCAGCAGCTGGGGGGAGATGAGAAAGTCCACCAGGGGCTTGACGGCGGAGCGCTGGTAGTACTGCCAGGGGTGGTAGCCGTTGTGGGCGTACAGGCCGATGACGTGGTCGCTGGAGGCGCCGAAGGTGTAGATGTTCTCGCCCCCCACCAGCTGGGCGATTTCCACGTTGGCCCCGTCCATGGTGCCGATGGTGACGGCGCCGTTGGCCATGAACTTCATGTTGCCGGTGCCGCTGGCCTCCTTGGAGGCCAGGGAGATCTGCTCGGACAGGTCGCAGGCGGGGATGAGCCGCTCGGCCCAGGTGACGTTGTAGTTCTCCACCATCACCACCCGCAGCCAGGGGCGCACCTGGGGGTCGGCCTCGATGAGCCGGCTCAGGCACAGGATCAGGTGGATGATCCGCTTGGCCATCACGTAGGCGGGGGCGGCCTTGGCCCCGAAGAGGACGGTGATGGGCCGGGGGGGCAGGTGGCCGGCCTTGATCTCCAGGTACTTGCGGATGACGTACAGGGCGTTCATCTGCTGGCGCTTGTACTCGTGCAGGCGCTTGACCTGGATGTCGAAGAGAGACTCGGGGTCCAGCACGATGCCCTGGTGGTCCTTCAGCGCCCGGCACAGGGCCTCCTTGTTCTCCCGCTTGATCTCCAGCAGGCGGCGGAGCACCTGGCCGTCCCCGGCGAAGTCCAGCAGCTTTTCCAGGCGGTTGGCGTCGGTACGCCACTCGGGGCCCGCGCACTGGTCGATGAGTCGGGCCAGCTGGGGGTTGCACGCCTCCAGCCAGCGGCGCAGGGTGATGCCGTTGGTCTTGTTGTTGAACTTGTGGGGGTAGACGTCGGCGAAGGGCTTCAGCTCGGACTTGCACAGGATCTGGGTGTGCAGGGCGGCCACGCCGTTCACCGAGTAGCTGTAGTGGATGTCCAGGTGGGCCATGTGGACGGTGTCCTTCCCGTCGATGATGGCCAGCTTGGGGTCGGGGAAGACCGCCTCGGCCCGGCGGTCCAGCTCCCGGAGGATGGGCTCCAGCTGGGGGGCCACCTTCCGGATGTAGGCCATGGGCCATTTCTCCAGGGCCTCGGCCAGGATGGTGTGATTGGTGTAGGCGCAGGCGTGGGCCACCTGGTGGAGGGCCTCGTCCATGGTCAGCCCCCGCTCCAGCAGCAGCCGGGTCAGCTCGGGGATGACCATGGAGGGGTGGGTGTCGTTGATCTGGATGGCCACGTGGTCGCACAGCTGCCGGGGATCCACCCCCCGCTCGTCCAGCTCCTTCAGGATGAGCTGGGCGCCGGCGGACACCATGAAGTACTGCTGGTACACCCGCAGCAGCCGGCCGTCCTCATCGCTGTCGTCGGGGTAGAGGAAGCTGGTCAGGCAGTGGGCGATGTCCGTCTTGTCAAAGTCGATGCCGTCCTCCGGGGCGGGGGCGGGCTGCTCCACGTCGAACAGGTGCAGCCGGTTGGCGGTGTCCCGGTGGGCGCCGGGGACGGCGATGTCCCACAGCACCGCCTTCAGGGGGCCGGAGCCGAAGGGGACGGTGAAGGACACCCCTGTGGGGATCAGCCAGCTGTCCCCCTCGATCCAGGGGTTGGGCAGCTCCTTCTGGCGGTTGTCTGAGAGCACCTGGCGGAACAGGCCGTAGTGGTAGTTCAGGCCCACCCCGTCCCCGGGCAGGCCCAGGGCGGCGATGGAGTCCAGGAAGCAGGCGGCCAGCCGGCCCAGGCCGCCGTTTCCCAGGGAGGGCTCCGGCTCGGCCTCCTCCACGGCGGCCAAGGAGCTGCCCCACTGGCACAGCAGACTGTCTACCTGCTCATAGAGGCCCAGGGCCAGCAGGTTGTTGGAGAGCAGCTTGCCCAGCAGGAACTCGGCGGAGAAGTAGTACAGCTTCCGCTTCCCCTGGGGGGCGGGGCGGGCGGCGCACAGCTCCTGGGTGAGCTGGAGCAGGGCGTGGTAGCGCTGGGTGTCATCGCACTGGGCGGCGTCCAGCCCATACCGTTGGCGGGTGATGTCCGAGAGGCGGGCGGAAAGATCCATAAAAGAAAACTCCTTTCTGGCGGGGAAATGGGCAATCCCACTTCCCCTGGGGGGAAAAGTCTGCTATGATAAGAAATAAGTATGGGCAAGAGGAATCGCGGAGGCCGGAGTCCGGCGGCCATGGGAGGGAAGAGAGGAGAATATGGAGAAGAAACGGGTGTCCATGCGGGAGATCGCCAAGGAGTGCGGCTGCTCCCTGGCCACGGTGTCCTACGCCCTGAACCACGCCGGTGGGACCAAGATCAGCAGCGCCACCCGGCTGAAGGTGATCGCCACAGCCAAGCGGCTGAACTATTCCCCGGTCCGCTCCTCCCGGAGTAAGCCCGGGCGGGCGGTCATCCTGGTCAGCACAGTGCCCGGCCAAGGGTTGGGCCGCCGGGTGGCTCTGATGGACCTGGCCTGTGAGCTGTCCGGTCAGCTGGCCGCCCATGGGGTGACCGCCTGTATCCTGGAGGCGGACAGCCTGACCCAGCGGTGGCGGCAGATCCAGGAGTTGTCCCCGGGTCTGCTGTTCATGCTGGACCGGGGCAGCGGCTCCGTGGCCGGCCTGGACCCTCCCTGCGTGCAGCCCATCATCTTCGTGGACAGCGACAATGACGATCCCCTCTATTATAAGGTGCTGCCCGACTATCCGTCCCTGCTGCGGCAAGCGGCGGATCTGCTGGACGAACCCCGGCCCTTCCTTGTGCTAGAGGGGGTGCGCAGCGGGACCCTGCTCCGGGAGCTGACCAAGTCCACCCCACCGGAGGACATTTTTCTCAATATCAACCGGGATGTGCGGCCCTTCCTGGAGGCTCACCGGGGGCGGAAGGGGGTAGTGGTGGGCGACCTGCTGGCCGTGGAGGCCTGCAGGTGCTTCCCGCCGGAGGACCTGGCGGTCATCTCCGCTCTGGGGACGGATCACTTGTTCCCGCCGGGGGTGACGGTCATCTGCGTGCCCAACCGGGTCCGGGCGGCTGCCGCAGTGGAGGTGGCCATGGAACTGATGTCCCTGGACTATGACCCCGACCGGGATCACCGGATTTTGCTGCGGGCGGATGGATAGAGGGAGCGGATTGCTCTCAATGTGCGCAGTATATCTCCTAGGATGGAATCCGTCAAAGGAAATTTGCAGGAAAAGCTGCACAAGATTTTATCCCCTTCCTGCTGGAA
>ERZ827492.2074-NODE-2074-length-14630-cov-3.737358_pt1 | contig 14630 bp, 9 predicted proteins | sample MGYA00519704_ERZ827492 | MGnify/ENA primary metagenome ERZ827492 (study PRJEB31778, sample SAMEA3449325) | human gut metagenome | biome: human gut; feature: human-associated habitat; material: faeces | place: United Kingdom | collected 2010/2012 ...
GTCACAATAGAACAGATACACGGGTATCTTAAGCTCATCGGGAAGAGCCGACAGTTCAATCATTACATCGCTTACCGCAGAGCTGTCATTCACTGCAATATCTCCTGTCGGTGATTCACGCCGTCTGCTGTTCGCCCTGAGCATATTCTTGCATACGTTCTGAGATACCCGTATCAGCCACGCTTTTTCATGCTCGGTACTTTCAAAGCGCTTTTGCTTTTCAATCAGTTTCATAAAAGTATTATGTACTGCGTCCTCAGTATCGTGTACATTTCTGAGGTACATAAAGCACACTCTGTACACTGTGACAAAGTGCCGCTCATATATTTCTCTTATATTTTCAGAAGAATAATCCGACATAAAACCCCTCCCTTTTTTCTTTTTGCCGAAAATGCACATCTTCATACATAATACACCACGGCGAAGATAAATGTCCATACAAAAATCTAATATTTTGTAAATTTGGTGTGGCGCTAAAAATTCCCGCCACATTTTTGTTAATATCGCCAAAATAAGCAGTGAAATATTGCATTTTTTTACCGCGAGTGCTATAATAAAAATGCTAATTAAAATTGTATCTTTTGCAAGGGTACGGAATCGAGGCAGACACTTATGAAATCTATAAGCAAAAAAATGACACTGTTTACAGTATTACTTATAATCATCTCGCTTCTTGTGGCGACGATTGCATCTGTAGGAATCATTTACAGCACCACAAAAGCGTTGACCGATCAGACGCTCACAGAAACGGCTACAGTAGCCGCAGACAGAGTTTCCTGGGAACTGAAATCAATGCTTAATGTCGCAATACAGGCAGGCTGTAACCCGAAATTATCATCGGCAGTATATTCCAAAGGTCAGAAGCAAAGCGAAATAGACTTGATTGCTTCAACCTTCGGCCTTGACAGAGGCACTGTAATTGATAAAAACGGTCAGGCGTCAAACGGCAACGAATATTCCGACCGTGAATATTTCAAGGCGGCTCTTGAGGGCAAAACAACAATAACAGAGCCTATGGTAGGCAGATCAAACGGCAAGTTAAGCGTTATAATCGCCGCTCCTTTATGGAAGAACGGCGTGCTTAATTCGGAAGTTGAAGGCTGTGTATATTTTGTGCCTGATGAGGAATTTCTGAATGATATTGTCCGCGCGCTCAAGATAAACGAAAACGGCGCTTCATACATAATTGACAAGAACGGCAACACGATCGCTGATTTTGATATGCAGCTTGTCAAGGACGGAGAGAACATACAGAAAAAAGCCGAGGAAGATTCAAGCTATGCGGCACTTGCTCAGACACACGAAAAAATGGAGGCCGGTGAAACAGGCTCAGCCGAGTACACATCAAACGGCATCGCAAAACATATAGGATATGCACCCATACCCGAAACAAACGGCTGGTCTATCGCAGTAACAGCATACAGCAGTGATTATACAATACATTGTCTTAAGGGACTTCTGGTGCTTGCAATAATCTGTGCCGCATCAGCGGTAGTAGGCGGTATAATCGCAGGACTTATCAGCCGTAAGATAGGCAAGCCCATAAAGCTCTGCGCTGAGCGTATCGAAAAGCTCTCCGAGGGCGATCTTACAAGTCCTGTACCTATGGTTAAATCACACGATGAAGTCGAGATACTCGCAAAGTCTGCCGCAAAGGTAGTAAATGAACAAAATGCTATGATCAGCGATATCGGCAACATCTTAAGCAATATGGCACAGGGCAACTTTGATGTGCACAGTAAAGATGCCGATAATACATACCCAGGCGATTACAAGGTACTTATTGAATCTGTAAGAGATATCAACACAAAGCTCAATGATACTTTAAGCCAGATAAGCATTGCCGGCGATCAGGTATCCAGCGGTTCACAGCAGGTATCTGCAGGCGCTCAGTCACTCGCTCAGGGTGCTACCGAACAGGCGGCATCTGTAGAAGAGCTTGCCGCTACTATCCACAATATCAATGCTCATATTGAGGCTACAACGGAAGATTGTCAGAGAGGAAAACAGCTTGTCAGCGAAACAGCCGGGTATATTGGTGCGGCAAACGAAAAGATGAACAGCCTTTCAAGTGCTATGCAGGATATCAGCGATGCTTCGGCAGAGATAGGCAAGATTATCCAGACTATCGAGGATATTGCGTTCCAGACAAATATTCTTGCACTCAACGCCGCAGTTGAAGCCGCAAGAGTAGGTGAAGCCGGCAAGGGATTTGCCGTAGTTGCCGACGAAGTAAGAAACCTTGCAGGTAAATCTGCCGATGCGGCTCATGATACGACTGTTCTTATTGAACGCGCAATTGCCGCTGTTGAAAACGGTAACAATATCACAAATGAAACCGCTCAGGCTGTTGCCGAGGTTGAAGCAAGATCGGGCGGTGTCAGCGATATAGTAAACAAGATTGCAGGTGCAAGCCTTGAACAGACGGATATGGTAAAGCAGGTCAATATAGGCGTAGAACAGATTTCAAATGTTGTACAGACAAACTCGGCTACTGCCGAAGAAAGCGCCGCCGCATCCGAAGAGCTTTCGGCACAGGCACAGACGCTTCAGAAGCTGGTAAGTCAGTTCTCCTTCAAGGATTCAGAAAACGCCTGAAACAGATAAATAAGCAATGTATGCCCCCGTCTGAACGGGGGCATTTCAGATTTGTCGATAAACCTCTTGATTATATAAAAATGGGGTCGCAGGGGCGTAGCCCCAAGCGGGGTGAGGGCGGCAGCCCCACACTCAGCCCCTTCCCGTGGGGAAGGGGTTTTCGGCAAGTATGCCGAAATAAGGACACACCAAGCTTTGCACGAAGCAAAGCTATCAGAGTGTCCTAAAGGGGATAGGGATAGAGAATTTACTGCGTGTTTTATAAAAACTGACTTTTTCCACAAACTGAAGACAGCGCCGTCCGGCACCGCCTTTAATGTTTATGAAATTATTGCAATTACGCCTGTTCGCTGGGGGCAAAGCCTGTTCTTTTCAGAGCCTTTGAAATTGCGAGAGCGGCAAAGTATGCGAGAACTACGCTTGCTATATCCTTTATAAGATAGGGAGCGGATACGAGCAGGAAGCTGGATAACAGATCTTTGCCTGCAACGAGAGCGTACTGTACAAATCCGCAGATATGGCAAGCGGCAACGCCTAAGATGCCCATTGCTATTCTAAGCGGTATACGGAACTTTTCGGGCATATTTCTGAATGCGATTCCGCTGATGGCCGCCATAGCGATAAAGCCGATTATAAATCCGCCCGTAGGACCTACTATTGAAGCGATTCCGCCCTTGAAGCCGCTGAATACGGGAACGCCTACCGCACCGAGCAGAACATAAACGACCGTTGAAACGGTTGCTCTTGCCGTGCAGAGATAAAAGCCGCAGAGGGCTATCGCAAAGGTCTGTAATGTAACCGGTACGCCGGAGGGCATCGGTATCGCTATCTGCGAAAGTACTGCCGTAATTGCCGCAAAGAGCGCACAAAGTACGATTGTTGTGATTTTCTGTCTGTTCATATTTTTTGTTTCCTTTCCATTTTGTCAAACGACTTTAACAGAATACCACCGACAGCGCCTCGTGTCAACCAAACCGCACAAATGGGTGACAATCGAGAATGGTCTGCGTTATAACTTAATAACCTGATTGTACAAAATAACTAAAAGTTATGTGGTAAATGTGTGAAAAATGCAAATTGATTTTTTGGCGGGCAGAGGTTATAATTAATTTATTGAGAATGTTGTAAACTTTTAACAACACTCATAAGAATGAAACATATACAATTTGTTTGGAGGTAATTAAAATGAAGATGAGAAGATTCATCGGTGCAGCAGCTGCAATGGCAGTAGCAGGCACACTTACAGTAGGCGCAGCAGCAGAAACTTATAATGCTTATATCGGTTTCCAGACAGCACCCTACTCATTCAGAAACTCTTTTGATGACGCTTCATATGGTAAGGACGTTGCAGACGGCAAGTACTTCAACAGCGTAATCGTATGGGGCGGTAACGACCCTGAAACATTCCCTCAGTATGAAGACAAATTCGATGATGATATGCCGGATGGTAGTGGCGGCTATGTTATTCCTGCTACATACACAGATGTACAGATCGACAAGGACGGCACATACAAGGTTGGTATTACTGACTTTGACTGGGCACTCGACAGTTCTTCTTCTTTCAACCTTCTGTTTGTTTCAACAGATATTCCTTTCAACAAGGATGCAGGCGAAGACGGTGAATCTATCGCTAAGTTCTCTGACTGCAAGATTATCGTTGACGGTACAGTAACATCAGAAGTTGCTGATCCTATCATTGATACAGAAGACGGTAAGAAGTCAGGTCATACAAAGGTTCTGTTCGCTAACATCTGGAACGATGCTCTTAAGAAAGATGGTTATAACGGTGCATACCCCACAAAGTCTTTAGAGATTGAATTTACAGTTTCAGGTCTTGACGCTCAGCAGCCTGCTGATACAACAGCTCCCGCTGACACAACAGCTCCTGCTGATACAACAGCTCCCACAGCAGGCGATTCTACAAAGCCCAACACAAACACAGGTGTTGAAGGCGTTGCAGCAGTTGCAGGTGTTGCACTCCTCGCAACAGGTGCAGTAGTAGTTGCTAAGAAGAGAAAGTAATCTTAAAAAGATTAACGAATAACGACAGCCCTCATTCGTGAGGGCTGTTTTAATATCACGACCGAAAGAGGAAATATGAAAAAATCTATAATCAGACGTGCGATAGCTGTGTTTATTGCGGCGGCTATGCTTGCAGGCTGTGCGGCGCAGGACAGCGGTGTATTATCGTCTGTCGGAAACAGCTCAGAGACCGAAAGCAATGTATCGTATGTTGAGAATACGAGCAGTGTTGATGAAAATTCTGAGGTTACTTCCGTTGACAGCTCAGTAACAGAGAGCGACACATCTTCCGATACCTCCGAACAGGAAGAAAGTAATACTTCAAAGCAGGAAAATGCATCAAAGGCAGAGAACACCGAGAAGCCCGGCGATACAACAAAGGCACCGGCAACTGCCGACACGAAAAACAACAGCCAGAGCAAGCCTGCTTCATCTGCAAGCAATTTCACTGTTCAGTGGAAGAAGTCGAGCAGCTGGGAAGAAGGCGGTAAGAAGTGCGGAGGTTATGAGATTGTTATAACCAATAACGGCGATACGGTGAACAGCTGGACGGCAAAGGTAACCGTCCCCGGCAACACAAAGCTGATGTCGCAGTGGAACGGAATATTCAGCATTTCGGGAAACACAATGACGGTCAAGAACGAGAGCTACAACGGAACTATAGAAAAGGGAAAGAGCATTTCGTTCGGATTCAATTATTCGGCTGACGCTTATATCAATGAGGGTAAAGTGACTGTGAACGGAAGTACCGCAGGAACGAGTGCCGGAAATAACAGCAGCAATAATAACAATAATAATACGTCAACGACCAAAAAGCCGGCGGCAACAGTTCCCAAGGCGCCGAGCGACCCTAAAGGCACTACGCCGGTATCACAGCACGGTCAGCTTTCGGTAAAGAACGGACAGCTTGTTGATAAGAGCGGCAAGGGTTATCAGCTCAGAGGAATGAGTACGCACGGGCTTACATGGTTCCCCGAATTCGTAAACGAGAGCGCATTCAGAACGCTCCGTGACGACTGGAATACGAATGTTGTCCGTCTTGCAATGTATGTTGACGAGTGGGGCAACGGTCAGTGCTATATGGGCAACAAGAGCGGAAGCCTTGAACTGCTTGAAAAGGGTGTTGACATCTGCATCAAGCTGGATATGTATGTTATCATCGACTGGCACGTTCTTAATCCCGGCGACCCGTCCAAGTATACAAACGAGGCGAAATCATTCTTTGAAACGGTGTCAAAGAGATATGCAAAATATCCGAATGTAATTTACGAGATATGCAACGAGCCGAACGGCGGTGCATCGTGGAGCGGTAATATCAAGCCGTATGCTGAAAAGATAATACCCGTTATCCGCAAGAATGCGCCGAACTCGGTAATTATAGTAGGCACGCCTACATGGAGTCAGGAGATCGACAAGCCGCTTTCCGATCCGCTGAGCTACAAGAATGTAATGTATGCGTTCCACTTCTATGCGGCAACTCACGCAGGACTTCGTTCAAACGTAGAAAACTGCGTGGCACAGGGACTGCCTGTATTCGTGTCGGAATTCGGTACTTGTGATGCATCGGGCGGAGGTGCAAACGACTTCAACGAAACGCAGAAGTGGCTTAGCTATTTTGACAAGCAAGGCATAAGCTACTGTAACTGGAGTATTTGCAACAAGGATGAAACCTGCTCGGTACTGCGACCGGGAACATCGGCAAACGGTAACTGGAGCGAGAGCGATCTCACCGAAAACGGCAAGTGGATGCGTAACTGGTTCCGCAAGCACTAAGCGGCGGTGCCCATGGGGCACGGCAAATTCCGATCTTTGGAAATGTCGGTAGTTGGCGTGACTTTGCAGAACGGTCGGGGTTTGACGGTAGCTGAAAATAAGCTGTCGAAATACTTGTTTGTTTATTCCCGCCGTTAAACAAACGTGAATACACAGCAACCGTATTTAAAGGCGGAAATGCGAGCCGAGGCGCTCGGCTTCCGACCTTTTGAGAGGTTTGCGGTTGGCTGGGCTTTGTGGGACGGTCGAGAGTTAATGAAAACAAGGAGATAATATGCTGAACGATATTAAATGGTTGTTTTTCGATGTCGGTTCAACACTTGTTGACGAAACCGAGTGTTATAACCATCGCATACGAGATGCTATTGCGGGAACAGATATTACCTTTGAGGAGTTTAACGAAAAACGTTTGTATTTTTCAAAGCAAAATCTGAAAGGCGATATTGAAGCACTGAGATATTTCGGACTTGCAAAAACTCCTTGGCATCATGAAGATGAAAAGCTCTATAAAGATTCCGAAAACATACTCAAAATCCTATGTGAAAAAGGATACCGTATAGGTGTAATTGCCAACCAGTCGGCAGGCACTGAAAAACGACTTGAAAGCTGCGGCTTGATGAAATATATACAGCTTGTTGTAGCTTCTGCCGAAGAAGGAGTTGCCAAACCTGACAAAAGAATATTCGATATAGCACTAAAGCGAGCAGGTTGCAGTCCGTCCGAAGCGGTAATGATCGGTGACAGAGTGGATAATGATATAATTCCCGCTAATGAAATGGGAATGATGACGATATGGGTGAGGCAAGGCTTAGGCAAATATTGGACGATTTCTGACGAGAGCGAAAAGGCTGATTTTACGGTGGATAACCTATCGGAGCTTTTGGACATTTTTTGATAAGGCTTAGGCGGAAATATTGCAAAAGTCTTAAGCACTATGAATGAAAGAAAGGTTGTGTACTATGTTTAGCAAATTAAAACATCGGCTTGACAGGAAAAGCAAAAGGGTGGTTGCGCTGTTGGCAACGGCGATACTGCTCTGTGGGTTTACGGGGTGCGAAAGAAGTACTATTCCTGATGGTTCTGAGATATCGTACAGCGAAACGGGTTTTGACATTGAACGGATACGAAAAAATGTAATTGTTGACGGACAAGCGATCGAGATACCCATAAAGCTGAAAGAACTGCCTAAGGATTGGACATATGAAACTTCTGCTAATCGATTTGCGGAGGATAGATGTCACGTTGAAGTCAAGGACAAAAATGGCGATTTGCTTTTTAGCTGCGGAGCGGAAAACTACAAAGAGTCCAAAAAGGGTGACAGTAGGATTTTTGATGCTCCTTTTGAGAATGACAAATGTTCGGTTGACGGCATAACTCCATTTAAAACAACTAGAGAAGAAATCGTCGAAAGGTATGGTGAAGCAACAAGTATAAAAAATTTTAACAGTAAAAAATATGAAGGCTGGCAGGAATATAGATATGGTTCTCTCGAGGGAAAAACCTCGAATGATTGGCACGGTAAATGCCTTATTGTTACGTTTAACGAGAAAGGCATTGTTGATTGGGTTACCATTGTTTATACAGACTGAAAATGACGCCTAAGAAAAGTATATAAACGACTGGGCAAGCCTTGAACGTTCTGCAATGCCGGCAGGCAGAGCCGAGGGCAAATCAGAATTATTATCTGAGTTGATAAAGCAGGGTGTAATAACCGAAGAACAGGCAAAGAACTACAGAAACTAACAAAATAAACTCCGTTCAGACTTATAAATGCAGAAACAGAATTTAAAACAACCATTATAAAAATCCGTGTCAGGCGACACGGATTTTTTATGTTATAGCTGTTTTAATATGTGCAAGACCGTTTGCAATAAGGCATTGACCGGGGTAATAGAGGGCAAGGCAGAAATTCGAGAACGGGAAATCTATTTTTGAGAAGTACGCCATCAGGAGCATTATATCGGATATAAGGAACAGCACACTGCCGAGCGCAAGTATAAGGTTGAATCTGTTCTTTATGCGGATAAAGTTCATTATTGCTTTGCCTGTCATAATGCAGATTATAACAGCGTATGAAATGCCGATGATTTTCATCATAACCGAGCCGAAGTCAAGAAGCGGTGAGAACATCATAAACAGCACTATGGGGATAAATATTATAATTGCGGGGATAAAGTCGGTCGGTCGGGGCTTTTGCATCAGCGAATATGCTATGAAATAGCAGATATGACCTAATGCGAAAATCGCCGCTCCTGCGATGAAATTTAAGTTTATCGCTATATCTGCGCTCATTGCGAAGAATACGCCGATGGTCAGTATTACTGACGGCAGTTTCTTATCGGGGAAGTATTTCAGGGCGTATATCAGGTTTACTGCGGCGGCAAGCATAAAGAAAACGCTTGCGGCTATTTTTATCGGGTAGAGATGAGTAATTATCAGAGCTGTATCGCAAGCAAGCGATAAGCCGAGAAAAATAATGTTGAGCGGTAAAACGAGTTTTTTCATATATTTGTTTCCTCAGTCTGATCATTCAGTTCGATATTGATTTTTCTTGTGTATCGGGATAGCGGATATTCTCCGTCGTGGGATTCTCCGAAAAAGTAAGCGGACATATTTCCCGCCTGCGTAACTCTTGTAACTCCTGCACAGAGCAACAGGTCGGTAAGCTCTGCTCTGTCAGCCTTGTCGCAGATAAGCCCTGCGGTCTGCAGAAAGCCTTTTGCGTTTCTCAGTGTACGCATTATGTTCTTTCTCTGAAGCCTTTTTACAAGCACATTGCACATCATAGGCGACAGTTCAAGTTTAAAGTCGTCTTTTATGATAAGGCTGCAATTTTTGCCGTAAAATACATCGGGAGAAATTTGCCGTATCCCGATTGCCTGTTCAAGACGGGCGGAGTAGCTTATGAGCGTATCTCTCGCCCGTGTGCCTATTGAGGTGTTCCTGTGTTTTGCGACTGCCGCTTCAAGATACGGAAGGAACATTTCGCAAAATAGGGTAAGCTCGGTTTTATCATCGGTGTCGATAAACACGGTCTGGCAGGAACTGCAGAGCAGTTGCTTTGTAGAGGCTATATGCTCGGCAAGAGCCGAAAATTCATCTGTATGATTTGCGTAATCGGAAATGTAGCAGAAGCCGAGCTTGTGTCCCCATTCAATCAGCTTAACTCCCGGCGGAGCAAGTGAACGCACTGCTTTTACGGCTTCAGTACCGCCCCATACCACTATGCCGTCGGCAAAGCCTGCAAGCGTCTGGATGGTACGCACATCGCTTGACGGGGTATCAAAGACATATATGTAGCGTGACAGCAAAGGCTCATATTTGCAAAGCCGCTTTATTATGCGGATTGACAAGCCCTTATCGGCGGACGGAAGCTTCAGTATATTGATATTGCCTGCAAGAAGTCCTTCTGCAACGCTCATCACGGGTAAGCCGTCGGCGTTTCCTGCGGCTATGTGGAACAGAACGCCAAGAGGTTTTGTCTGAATTTTTATTTTCGGAGTGATGCCGTTCGGAGAACCGATAAAGCCGTCTGAATCTCCGAGTTCGGTTTTCAGCCTGTATTCAAGATTTTCACGGCTGAGGCAGGCGAGTATAAGCTGTTTATAGTAACTCACATTTTCAACGTCAAGCGCTGAGAGCATATCGTCAAAAGCACCGTTTTCTATATCCGTGCTGATTTTTTCTGCGGCAAGCATGACCTGTTTAGCAGAAAGCCGACAGTTTCCGAGAGTGTCGCATATTCTGTCTTCAAAACGGGCTAACAGCTTGTCGCACATATCGTTTTCGTATATTTCGCCATCAAAGAAAATCATACGTTCACCCCCTTTATTATCTCTTCTGCGCCTGCCGCACAGGTCTTTATATCCTCCGGCGCAACTCTGCCGACAATTTCAAGAAACGGCGTTTTCAGCCCGCAGGAACATTCGCTTCCGTTATGAAGTATGCCGAGGTCATCTGTCATTACAGAAAGCACCGGGGCCGCTTTAACCATAGTAGTAATCAGGTTTACAAGTCCTGTCTTGCCGTTTTCAAGCGGTTTTAACGTATCGACATCTCTGATTATAACTCTGCTGTAAGCGGGAACGTGGAAGTGATGTTCCTTGCAGTCGCAGTATAAAATCGGATGCTCTACCGCTCCGAAAAATTCGATAATATCGTTTTCCTTTATGCCGAGTACCTTTTCGGCAAGGCTGTAAAAGGAATTTTTGTCGGCTTGCTCAGCATAGAACTGTTTCCAGCCGCCGCCGAGCATTATGCGTGAGCCTTTCGGCATTTTAAGATAAATTTTACGTTCGTCCATTATTCTCAGCAGAAAATAAGTATAAGCGGGAAACCCCATGAATCTTGTCGGGAAACGTGAACGTGAATGCCTGACAATAAGATCTATAATCCTGTCAAAGTCGGGGGAATATCCGCCTTTTTTATATGTCAGGATATAATTGCGGCTCAATGCAGGAGTGAAGAATGTTGCACCGAACGCCGTCTTTGTTACGGCGGTCTTGTTTCCTCTGTGGTGCTTGTAACCCATAATGATATAGTGGCACGGAACGGGAGATAACAGATTTCTCAGCTTTGATACACGCATAACCATTTTAAGTCCGCAGAGAAGGCCTCCTGTGTCAAAGGCTACCACGCTTTTCCTGCCGCTTGTGCCGGAGGAAGTCGCTTTTATAAGCGGAATACAGCCTTTATTGAAAATCTGTTTTTTCTTGAACAGCAATGTGGGTATCACGGGAAGTCCGGACGCATCCGAGGGAGAGGATATACCGAGATTTTCGCATATTATGCGGTAATCATCGCAATGGGAAACGCAGTAGGAGAAATTTTCTTTTACGGCTTTGGTGAACAATTCGTCGGAACTATCGGAATACGGGTCTTTTACCCCAAAGAGCAATCGTCTGTATTTCATCGGTCTTCCTCCGCTGTTTAAATATTTGATACAGTAAAATGATAACATAAATAGCACGGTGTGTCAATAAACGGTAAAACAAATGCGTTTTACTTAATTACCGTGTAACCTGTTACATCGCCTTGCTGATAATTTTGTGTGAAAACGGCGTAAAATTATCGGAAATCTGTAGACAATGACGATTATTTGTGATACAATAATAATAACACCTGTCGCAGAGGTTTTTTGTTTTATGACTACAAGTAAACGATTACTCAAAACGTAATCGGTACATAACAAAAAAATGCGGCGGTATTATGACAGATTTATAAAGCAGAGAATAAACTGCACAGAAAGGAATTTTTGCTATGAAGAACATACCCGATGTAAAGCTCGGAATTGCGGCTGTAAGCCGTGACTGTTTCCCCATGAGCCTTTCAGCTTCAAGATGTGAGGCTGTTGTAAAGGCATGTAAGGAGATCGGTGTTGACGTATTTAAATGTCCCACCACTATCGAAAGCGAAACACACATGATGCAGGCTCTTGAGGAGCTTAAGGGCGCAGGCTGCAACGCACTGGTTGTATACCTCGGAAACTTCGGTCCCGAGTCGGCTGAAACACTGCTTGCAAAGTATTTTGACGGTCCTGTAATGTTCGTTGCTGCGGCAGAGGAAACACAGGATAACTTAGTAGGCGGCAGAGGCGATGCTTACTGCGGCGTGCTGAATGCAAGCTACAACTTAGCACTCAGAAACATCAAGGCATACATACCCGAGTACCCTGTAGGAACAGCTACAGAGGTTGCAGATATGATAAAGGAATTTATCCCCGTTGCAAGAGCGGTTATCGGTCTTAACAACTTAAAGGTTATCTCATTCGGTCCTCGTCCTCAGGACTTCCTTGCTTGTAACGCTCCTATAAAGCAGCTTTACAACCTCGGTATTGAGATTGAAGAGAACTCGGAGCTTGACCTTTATGCCGCATTCAACGAGCATAAGAATGACGCAAGAATCCCCGAAGTTGTTGCAGATATGGAAAAGGAGCTTAGCGACGGCAACAAGATGCCCGGTATCCTGCCCAGACTTGCACAGCTTGAGATTACGCTTCTTGACTGGATGGAAGCGCACAAGGGAAGCAGAAAGTACGTTGTATTCGCCAACAAGTGCTGGCCTTCATTCCAGACACAGTTCGGCTGTGTTCCCTGCTATGTAAACTCAAGACTTACAGCAAGAGGAATCCCCGTAGCGTGCGAGGTTGATATTTACGGTGCAATCAGCGAATATATCGGTGCCTGCATTTCAGAAGACGCAGTTACACTGCTCGACATCAACAACTCTGTTCCTGCAGATATGTATGTTGAATCCATCAAGGACAAGTACAACTACACACTCAAGGATACATTCATGGGCTTCCACTGCGGTAACACAGCTTCGTGCAAGCTGACAAGCAAGACTATGAAGTATCAGCTCATCATGCACAGAGGTCTTGAGCCTGACAAGGAACCTGATATCACAAGAGGTACGCTCGAGGGTGATATCGTTCCCGGCGATATCACATTCTTCCGTCTGCAGAGCACATCTGACGCACAGATTCGTGCTTACATCGCACACGGTGAAGTTCTTCCGGTTGCCACACGTTCCTTCGGAGCAATTGGTATTTTTGCAATTCCTGAGATGGGCCGTTTCTACCGCCACGTATTGATTGAAGGTAACTATCCTCACCATGGTGCTGTTGCATTCGGTCACTTTGGCAAAACATTGTACGAAGTATTCAAGTATATCGGCGTTCCGGTTGAGGAAATTGGTTATAACCAGCCGGCAGGTGTTCGTTACCCAACAGAGAACCCATTCGCTTAATAATCAAATAGCGTAAAGTATAAGAAAGCGACTCGCTTGCGGGTCGCTTTCTATCAATACAGAGATTCTTAAGAATCCAACAAAAACAAATCAGGAGGTACATTATGTATTACATTGGTGTTGATTTAGGAACATCAGCAGTAAAACTGCTTTTAATGGAAGGAAACGGTAAAATCTGCAATATCGTTTCAAATGAATATCCATTATCTTTCCCTCAGCCGGGATGGTCTGAGCAGAAACCGGAAGACTGGTGGAATGCTGTCGTAGACGGTATCAAAAAACTGATAAACGGTTTTGATGCTTCAGAAGTTGCCGGCATTAGTTTCGGTGGACAGATGCACGGTCTTGTTATTCTCGATGAGAATGATAACGTAATCCGTCCGGCCATTCTTTGGAACGACGGACGTACAATCAAACAGGTTGATTACTTAAACAACGAAATCGGAAAAGAAAAACTTTCTGAGTATACCGCAAACATTGCATTTGCCGGATTTACTGCTCCGAAAATTCTCTGGGTAAAAGAAAATGAGCCGGAAAACTTTGCTAAAATTGCAAAGATTATGCTGCCAAAAGATTACATCGCATACAAAATGACAGGCGTTCACAGCTGTGATTACTCCGATGCATCCGGTATGCTTCTCTTGGACGTAAAGAATAAATGCTGGTCTAAAGAAATGATGGAAATCTGTGACGTAAAAGAAGAACAGCTTCCAAAATTATTTGAAAGTTATGAAGTAACCGGTTCTCTTACCGAAAAAGCTGCTGCTGCCCTTGGTCTTACAACCAATTGTAAAATTGCTGCCGGTGCCGGTGATAACGCTGCTGCTGCAGTTGGTACCGGAACGGTTGGTGACGGTGGATGTAATATCTCACTTGGTACTTCCGGAACCATTTTCATTTCCAGCAAAGAATTTGGCGTAGACCGTTTCAACGCTCTTCATTCTTTCGACCACGCAGACGGAAACTTCCATTTGATGGGCTGCATGCTCAGTGCTGCTTCCTGTAACAAATGGTGGATGGATGAAATTATTGGAACAAAAGACTACGGAAAAGAGCAGGAGCCAATTACCGACGATAAACTCGGCGAGAACAACGTTTATTATCTCCCATATCTGATGGGCGAGCGTTCTCCTCACAACAACCCGGATGCCAGAGCACTCTTCATTGGTATGTCAATGGATACAACACGCGCTGACATGACACAGGCTGTTTTGGAAGGTGTTGCATTTGCTATGCGTGACTGCTATGAAATTGCAAAAGACCTCGGCATTAACATTACAGAGACAAAAATCTGTGGCGGTGGCGCAAAGAGTCCTTTGTGGCGCAAAATCATGGCAAACGTTTTAAACATCAACGTAAACATTATCGAGAGTGAAGAAGGTCCTGGTCTTGGTGGCGCTATGTTAGCTGCTGTTGCCTGTGGCGAATATGCATCCGTTCAGGAAGCTGCTGACAAGATTGTCAAAGTTATCGGCACAGAAAAACCAGAC
>ERZ827492.2087-NODE-2087-length-14551-cov-11.198469_pt1 | contig 14551 bp, 19 predicted proteins | sample MGYA00519704_ERZ827492 | MGnify/ENA primary metagenome ERZ827492 (study PRJEB31778, sample SAMEA3449325) | human gut metagenome | biome: human gut; feature: human-associated habitat; material: faeces | place: United Kingdom | collected 2010/2012 ...
GGATGCGTGCGCAGCTCGTCTTTATCAATACGATGCCGTCCCATTTACTCACCTTTTCTTAATCATTTACCTGAATCCCAGTAAGCTGAAGGAACTTTTCTGCATTGAAATTTGGAATATTCTTAATAATGCTCTTTTCATTTTTAGTTAAAGAATCCCACCAGGTACTAAATGCTTTGCCAGTGTCACAAACCTTTAAATAACCACCCATCGTTTCATGTTCGGGATGTGCAACCTTTTCTTCATCCGTCATATCGCTTGATATAATGAATTGGTTAGGTTTAAATTCAATTCTAGCTAGCAAAGAATATGCATCTGAATCTCTCCATTGCCGGAATGTCATATCTGATTCGACATCAAAGATTCTAATAGTATGTTCTTCAGTGCAAAAGCAGCCGGTTTCATGATCTGAAATATTCATGTCCCCCGTACAAAAATCACCCTGATTCCAACCGCCAGTGTTCTGGTTGCCCGTGTTCCAATTACCAGTGTTCCGGTTGCCCGTGTTGCAATCGCCCGTGTTCCAATAGCCAGTATTCCAATCGCCAGGGTTTCGGTGGCCAGTGTTCTGGTTGCCCGTGTTCCAATTACCAGTGATCTGGTTGCCCGTGTTGCAAAGTCCGCTATTTGCTTTGCCAATATTAACAATGGTTAGAAGTTCATGCCAAGGAATTTCACGAACAATCTCAAGCTTGTTCGTGCAACATTTATCATAATCTTCATCAATTTCACCATGAGCAATAACTTCAGCAACCTTGTTATTAGGGTTAAAACTGTAATAATTAAAACAATCCTTTGCATTTTTGCAAAAATGAAAACCTTTAGCACAAATTGATGGAATAACCTTTTCTTCGTAGGTCTTTCCAACTTCATATTTAAACCCTCGGCATGTCCAATCTGGATTAAAAACTTTGAATCCCGTTAGCATTTCAATCATCATCCTTTCATGCTATAATCAATCTTGATGTAAATTTACATTTGCGCTGGGTTGTCATTGTGCGGACCGTCAGTTCGCAATTTGTATATGTTATTTCTTTTACCTCCAAAATTTGTTAAAATAGAGGCGGAATTGTTTGGGAAACGTTATTCCGCCGGCCTGCCGTTGGTTGCCTCCAGCGACAGGCTTTTTTCTTTGTCCACGCGAATGAACAGCGCAGCATCCATCTCGTCTTCCATGTTGCGTTATGTGTCATGATTTCCTCGCTCTCTGGACATTCACAATGATTTTTTGTCCTGGCTGGAGGTCAGCGGCGTTCTCGATGTGGTTGTCTTTCATCGTCTGCCATACAAGTTTGTTCAGGTCGTCTTCGTCAGTCGCAATCTTTGCGCAGATGCTCCAGACCGTGTCGCCGTAGTCCGCTTCCTTCTCATACCGGATGATTTCCGTCGTTGTCGACGCTTCCGAAATGATAGCGAAGGCAAACGTTACAATGCAGGCAGCTCCCAGAATCGCGGATGCGATTTTCATCTTGCTGTACTTGCGTTTCATCCCTGGGCCCTCCTCTTAAGAATTCTCATCACTCTCGTGCTTTCCATCCCGACGCGGTTCTTGCACCGGTTCCGGAGCCATTCGTGAAGAAGACCGGACTCGATGACATACTTGCTTCCAATCTTGAATGCAGGGAACGTGTCATCTGTCTTTGCCCAGTCATAGATCTGGTCACGTCCGATGCCCGTCAGATTGGACGCTTCTTCGATAGAAAGTGTGTACTTTTGTGTAATAGGTACTTCCATTTTTATCTCTCCTGCCTCTTCCCATCCACAAACACATCATCGCCGTCATAGCTCATCCGGTGCCATTTACCTTTACCTTCCTTGAATGCTACAGGGTTCACGATGTGCGAATCATTGCTGATTTCATGACCGATGCAGATGATTGAATCGTCGTATGTGCGACTGCTTGACGCTTCTCTCTTTGCTTTCGTGAGTGCGTCCGGTGTTCCATCGTCCTGTACATACCACATCTTGCTAAGCGCATGCCAGCCATGGGCTGCTGTTTCTTCCATGTACCACATGTTCTTCACCTCCTTCCATCGGCGGCTTTCCTGTCCGCCGGAAATACAGATTCTCTTTATTCAAACAATAACCGGAAGGTTTCTCTTCCCTTCGGAGTGACCATGGCCTGTACTCCGGCCCACTTGGTCTTCTGGTTGAAACATTCCTTGACTTCAAAGAGCCCTTTGTTCTTGTCCTGGTAGGGCATGAGCTTTCCTTTCTGGTCCCGGAAGATGTATTTCTTCTCCAGCAGCAGTGTGACGAATTTCTTTGGCGCGATGCCAAGCTGCTTCGCCGTGTCTCTGAAGTTGGTCAGCAGGTTTCTGTCCACCAGCTCATCGAAGTAGTCTGCCTTGGGTGCCATCACCTGGTTCTCTACCTGCAGATGGCTCTTTTCGATTTCCAGGGCCCCGATTTTCCTGTGCTGTTCTTCGATGGTTCTCTGGGAAATCTGAAAGGCTTTGGCCATGATTTCCGCATCACTCATCTCTTCATCGTGAGGAATGTATCCGCCGGTCTTTCGGATGGCCGGGAGCACTTCGCTGGTCACCCAGCGTTTGAACTTCTTGGCATTAGGTAGCTTGCTGGAGAGGATGAGGCTGTAGAGTCCACTTTCATTAATGAGGATGACTTTCTGCACTCCTCCAGGGGTCATCATTTCGGTGACCCCTTTGTCCTCTTCATCAACATGCTTAGACACGGCATTTGCAAGCGACTTCCCCGCGCCATATCCCAATGCTTCAGCAACATCTTTCCCTACAAACCACGGGTTCCCGTTCACAGAAACTGCCCGTACTTCCCCAAATTCTGGATTATCAAAAATCTGGAGCGCTTTTTGCATGTCATTCATTGTTCTTTCCCTCCTTTTTAATTTATACGGATTTCCGTATTCTCTTGGTAAAAAAAAACCGCATAATATCGTTTCCGGAGAGATTGCCAAACTTCGCCGTTGCATCAATCTCGTTCTGCCGGAAAGGCACATTACAGGCAAGTCTGGAATAAAGTGCGGTAGTACTGATACCAAGGAATCTAGCATAATGCTCATTGGATCCAAAGTGCTCACGGATGAAGCCGCGCAGATAGCTGTAATCATATTTTACTGACATTTTCTTCGCCTCCTTTCGAATACGGTTTTCCGTATCTTTATAAATCATACCGCACTTGCAAAGGATAGTCAACAGTTTTCTGTACACTTTTGCTGAAAATACGTTGATTTAATTTTGTTTTCCGTATATTATATAGAAAAAGGCACATCGGAAGATACGACATGAAAGGAATGATATTCATGAAAGAAGAGCTCATCAAACGTCTAAAAGCTTTGATGGAAACTAGAGAAATTACTGCGGCAGAATTATCAAGGAAATCCGGCATTCGTGCCTCTTCTATTTCCGATTATCTAAAAGGCAAATATGAGCCAAAGCAAGATAAGATAGACAAATTAGCGGAAGCGCTTTCTGTAAGCCCCGCATGGTTAATGGGATACGATGCCCCAATGGAAAAGCTTGCCCAGAAAAAAGAAACATCTCCCACCCTGAACGCGCAGGATGAACGGGATATCCAGAAGAGACTGCAAAATATTTTGGACGACATGACAAAAGATGACAGCGTCGCTTTGTATAATGGTGGAGAGCCCATGGACTCCGAAACCCGTGAGCTTATGAAAGCGTCTCTTGAGAATGCCCTCCGCATTTCCAAGCTCACTGCGAAAAAGAAATTCAATCCGAAGAAGTACAAAGACAAGAAATAAGATGATCCTATGAACCATGCACAAATTAAAAAGACGGTGAATGACCTGGTAATCCGTTACCAGACACGGGACCCCTTCCGCATCGCCTGCGCCCTGCAGTACCAGATCCTCTTTGAACACCTGGGCCGCGTGTACGGCTATTTCTCCTGCTTCAACCGCACCCCACTCATTCATATCAGCCGCGACATCGACGAACCCCTCTGGCCCTTCATCTGCGCCCACGAACTGGGCCACTCCCTCCTCCACGCCCGCACCGCCGGAAACCATGCATTTAACGACAACTCCTTCCTGATGAATGCCGGCATTGAACGGGAAGCCAACCAGTTTGCCGTGGAGCTCCTCCTTCCTGATAAATTCCTAGAAGAACACCCCGACATGGGCATATACAACCTCTGTCACCTCATGGGCATCCCCGAAGAACTGGCCTGGATGAAATAACCTGCCCGCCGGAAGAATCCAACCTTTCGGAATTTCCGAACAGCTCAATGGCAACTATTTCCAAAATTGCAAAAGTTGCTATTTCAGTTGTTGCAAAATATGCAACAACTCAAAATAAAAAGCCTCACCCATAAGGCAATATGGATGAAGCGGTGGCCGGAGGCTCTACAAAGCTTCCCGGCCGGTTGTAATAGTCCACCTACAGAGCTGATTACTCTTACATTATAGCAGAATCAGCCCCTGTTTTATCATTAGGAGGCTGATTTTATTATGGCACTCAAAAAAAGAAATGATGGAAGATATAAGGTTACTTACTCATCACATGGGAAAAGACACTATTTCTATGGATCAACAAGAAACGAAGCTTTAGCAAAACGTGAAGCATTCATCCTGGAGCTTCAGAAGGCGCCAAATATTGACCGAGAAATCACGGTTTCAGAGTGGTTAGATGAATATCTCTTAGATGCAAAGAACCGCGTCGCCAGAGCTACGTATTTGAGCTATGAGAGCATTTCAAGGAATCACATCAGGCCCATTCTTGGAGACATCGCCCTGGCTAAACTTGAACCATTCATGATCCGAGACCTTTTGAACAAAAAGCAGGAAGACTGCTGCTCAACAAGGACCATTGAATACATCTATGTCGTTTTGAAAGCAGCGCTCACACTGGCAGTCAATGACGGCGTATTGTATCGAAACCCTGCAGCAGGCATCAAGAAACCGAAAGTCACCAAAGAGCCATCTATCGCCTTGACACTTCCGCAGCTGAAGACTCTGCTTCATGTAATTGACGATCCGGAATACTTCCGCCTGATCTATCTTACCGCCAGTACAGGATTGAGACGCGAAGAAGTCCTTGCTCTTAGGATCAGCGACGTCAACACAAGGAGGCATACAGTCTCTATCAATCAGACAGTACACCACGACAACCGCCAGACATACATCACAAACACAACAAAAACAGACAGCTCCCAGAGGACCATCCTCTTGGATGACGAAACCTATGAACTCGTCAGAGAACAAATAAAAACCGTCCAAAAACGCAAGGCCAGCACCTTTGGGTATAAAGACTTCGACCTCCTCTTCCCGGGCCCCACAGGCCGTCCTATCTCACCCACACAAGTATCCAAACGCCTCAAAACCTACGCCAAGAAAGCCAAACTCCCCTCCGGCTTTACTTTCCATGGACTGAGGCACACCCACGCCACATTATTGTTAGAAGCAGGAGCAAACGTAAAATCCATCCAGGTACGCTTGGGCCATTCTTCATTCAAGACCACAATGGACACCTATTCCCATGTTACAAGCAACATGGAAGAAGACGTATTAAAGAAAATCCCCAAGCTGATCTGAACCAAGAAATTAAAAATGTGGGGTCAGGATGGGGTCAAAAGTAACATGATTTTCTGGGGTCAGACTAAAAAAGCAAAATAAAATAGAGCCTGATTTCTCAGACTCTATCGTGTTTCATGGCGGAGAGAGGGGGATTCGAACCCCCGTGACGGTATTCGCCGTCAACATGATTTCCAATCATGCACCTTAAACCGCTCGGACACCTCTCCATGCTGCTTTTCCCTGACCTTTCGGCCAGCCTGTATGAGCCGTGGTTTTCGGCTTTTTGGGCTCGTCAGTAACAACTGACTTAATCATTATACACATCAAAGCAGCATGTGTCAACGGAAAATTTACATTTTTTCAAAAATTTCCTGAAGTCTTTCGTTTTCGTTTGTTTCACCAAGGGCAAGGACGAGGAGAAGGCGGGCTTTCCAGCCGGAGAGGTCTCCGCCCAGGATGATGCCGCTTTCTTTCATGGAGAGGGCGCTTCCTTCGTAGCTGTATTCCTGCATGACGCTTCCAGAGGGGACGCGGGTGGTGAGGACTACGGGGATGCCCTGCTTGCGGAGGGCAAGGATTTCTTTTCTGCAGAGGGGCGGTACGTTGCCGCAGCCCAGGCCGTCTATGACGACACCTTTGACGCCTGCTTTTCCTGCGCATTTGACGATTTCTCCATCCATACCGGACCATGCGGAGATGAGCCAGACGTTTGGTTCGATGGTTTCCGGATGAAGTCTTGCATGGGGCATAGGTCTTCTTCCATAAATGATTTCCTTGCCATAGACAGCACCAAGTGGTCCGTAGTTCAGATCGCGGAAGGTGTCCGGATTGGTCGTATGGGATTTTGTGACGTCTTTGGCTGCGTAAATGCGGTCCTGCAGGCAGACGAGGACGCCCATGCCTTTGGACATGTCGTCAGCAGCAGTGCGGACGGCGGAGAGGATATTTTCCGGGCCGTCAGCAGAGAGTTCGGAAGCTCCTCTCATGGCGCCTGTGACGCAGACTGGTTTTTCTGTTTTCAGGGACATGTCGAGGAAGAATGCGGTTTCTTCCAGGGTATCGGTCCCATGGGTGACGACGAAGCCGTCTGCTTTCCCCTCTTCAGATAGTTTGTCGATCAGATGAGAGAGGTCGAACATTTTCTCTGCGCTCATCCAGCCGCTCGGCACGTTGGAGAATTCGACGACGGAAACGTCTGCCCAGTCAGAAAGTCCGGGAACGGCAGCTGCCAGATCTTCTCCAGATACAGCAGGAACGAGGCCGCCGGTTTCCGGGTCTTTTTTCATGGCAATGGTGCCGCCGGTTGTAATGACGATGATATGTTTTTTCATGATTTCATCCTTTCAATCGTTATCGGTTTTTATTATTGTATCACCGCCATACAGAGTCATCGCATGAGAAAAGGAGCGGATTTCTCCGCTCCCTTCCTCTGGATCGTGTTGCAACCTGTGAGGGTTGATATATGGCTACTGTTTTTTCTTTCCGCCCAGATAGGCCGCCATGACATCCGGGTTGCTAGCCACTTCCTGCGCAGGCCCCTCCATGACGATTTTGCCCGTCTCCATGACGTAAGCGTAATCGGCAATCTGGAGCGCTTTGCGGGCGTTCTGCTCAACCAAAAGAACAGTAGTACCCATTTTGTTAATGTCTTTGATTACATCAAAGATCTGCTGTACGACCAAAGGCGCAAGGCCCATGGAGGGTTCATCAAGAAGCATGACTTCCGGTCTGGCCATCATGGCGCGGCCGATGGCGAGCATCTGCTGTTCGCCGCCGGAGAGTGTGCCTCCGAACTGGTTTTGTCTTTCAAAAAGTCTGGGGAAGCGTTCGAATACCTTAGAGAGGTCTTCGCTGATTCCCGCTTTGTCTTTTCTCTGGAAAGCGCCGAGCTCCAGATTTTCACGGACGGACATGTTCTGGAGGATCTGGCGTCCTTCCGGTACGAGCACGACGCCGCCTCTGACGATTTCGAAGGGCTTCTTGCCGACGATGGATTCGCCTTTGAAGAGGACGTCGCCTGCGACTGGCTTCATGACGCCCATGATCGTTTTCATGGTCGTGGACTTGCCGGCGCCGTTGGCACCGATGAGTGTGACGATTTTTCCTTCCGGTACGGAGAGGTTGACGCCTTTCAGCGCTTTAATGTTCCCGTAGGAAGATTCAATGTTTTTCAGTTCAAGCAGCATCAGTTGTCATCCTCCTTCCCGAGGTATGCTTCAATAACCTGCGGATTGTTCTGCACTTCATCCGGCACGCCTTCAGCGAGTTTCTTGCCGAAGTTGACGACCATGACGCGGTCGCACAGGCTCATGACGAGCTGCATGTCGTGTTCGATCAGGACGATCGTGATGCCGAACTTTTCGCGGATATTTCTGATCAGTTCTGTCAGGGCAGCTGTTTCGCTGTCGTTCATGCCGGCTGCCGGTTCATCGAGGAGGATGAGTTTCGGCTTTGTTGCCATGGCGCGGGCGATTTCCAGCTTTCTCTGCTTGCCGTATGGAAGCTCGGTAGCCAGGCGGTCCGCATCTTTATCCAGGCCGACAAAAGCAAGGAGTTTCATTGCTTCTTCGCGGGCTTCTTTTTCTTCCTTCTGCTGGGAAGCGGTATGGATGATGCTGGCCAGGAGGCCGGATTTCATGCGATCATGGACACCGACCAGGATATTTTCCAGTACGGTCATACCGGTGAAAAGGCGGATGTTCTGGAATGTACGGGCAATGCCCAGGTTGATGATCTGGTAAGGCTTCTTCCCTTCAATGGACTGGCCGTTGAAGATGACGTCGCCTTCGGTGACCTGGTAGACGCCTGTGATCAGGTTGAAAATGGTGGTCTTGCCGGCGCCGTTTGGTCCGATGACGCCATAGATTTCTCCTTCATCGACATGGAAGGACATATTGGAAACGGCTGTCAGGCCGCCGAACTGTTTAACGACATCTTTCATTTCGAGCAGCATTAGTCATCTCCTCCTTCCACTTTGACTGGTTTTGCTTTTCTGGAAAATTTAGAGGAAATCCATTTCATAGCATCATAGGACAGGATGCCGTCCGGGCGGAAGCCCATCAGGACGACGAGCATGATGCCGTAGATCATGTCTCTGTATTCAGAAAGAGCACGGAGGGATTCCGGAACGATGGTAAGGATGGCAGCGCCCAGGACAGAGCCCCAGAGAACGTTGCTGCCGCCGAATACGGTGTAAAGAAGGATGTCGACGACTTTGTGCCAGTCGAAATCGGTCGGTGTGATGAAGAATGTGGCATGTGCATAGAGTGCGCCGGCTACGCCTGCGAAGAATGCACTGAAGAGGAATGCCATCATTTTGTAGTAAACGACATTGATGCCTGTCAGGGATGCTGCGTATTCATCCGCTTTGACAGCTGCCATCGCGCGGCCCACGCGGGAGTGTTCCAGTCTGTACCAGAAGGTGACGATGGCGATGACGATGAGGAGAAGGACGATGCACATCAGGAACTGGCCGCCTGTCTGGGAGTCCATTTCCAGAGCATCGAGAAGGCCCCAGTCGCTGGCATAGTCAGAAAGCGTGGATGCCATGGACGGAATGCCGGAGAAACCAAGCGCGCCGTGCGTGATGGTCAGGTTTAATGCGATAACGCGGACGACTTCGCCAAAGCCCAGTGTCGCGATGGCCAGGTACAAGCCGCGCAGGCGGATGGTCGGAAGGCCGATGATCATGGCTACGAAAGCTGCCATGAGGCCGCCGCAGAAGATGCCAAGAGGCATCGGGAAACCGTAATCAGCCGTCAGGATGGCTGAAGTGTAAGCGCCGAAGCTCATGAGACCTGCATTGCCCAGGGAAAGAATGCCTGTGCAGAGGGTCATGTAAATCGTCAATGCAAGTATAATGTTGATGCAGACGAAAGTGAAGACCTGCAGGAAATACCCGTTCAATAACTCTTCCATTACGGTCTGCCTCCTTTCCCCGCTTTGGAGAATAACCCTTCAGGACGAAGGAACAGAATCAGGATGATCATGCCGAATGCGACAGCGTCCCTGTAGGAGGATGCGCCGTATGCGACGGTGAATACTTCTGCAATGCCCAGAATGAAACCGCCGGCCATTGCGCCTTCTACGTTGCCGAGACCGCCCATGATGAGGACTGCCAGGCCCTTGAGGCCCATAGCCGTGCCCATTGTCGGTTCGATGGCGTTGAAGGAAAGTCCGATCAGCACGCCAGCGGCTGCGCCCAGTGCGGATGCCAGCATGACGGTGAAGGTGATGATGCGGCCTGTGTTGATGCCAAGCAGGCCTGCTGTTTCAGCGTTTTCAGAAGTCGCTCTGACTGCTTTGCCGACTTTTGTACGGTCAAGTAGCAGTGTCAGGAGAACCATCAGGACAACGGCCGTGCCGAGGCTGATGATCTGGATGCCTGAAATCTTGAAGAGGCCCATATCCATCAGGCTGTTGTCGAATGTGGCCGGGAAAGACCGCGTCTGCGGACCCCAGACCATGAGCGCCACGCTTTCAAGGAACGTGGATACGCCGATTGTACTGATTAAAGGCGCAAGATGGGTGACCTTGCGGCGGCGGAGAGGACGGAGAGCAAAGATTTCCAGTCCGTAGCCCAGTACGGCTCCGCCGATCATAGCACCGATAAGTGCAGGAAAAATTCCAAATCCTGCTTCTGTGACAAGAAGCAGTCCGATGTAAGCGCCCATCATGAAGATGCCGCCATGTGCCATGTTGACGATATTGAGTACGCCGAATACCAGCGTATAGCCGATGGCAATGACCGCATAGGCGCTTCCCAGCGTTAACCCGTTGACAAGCTGTTGAAAGAACACGATCTCTATCCCCTTTCTCAAATAGAAGGCAAGCCTTCTTCTCTTAACAGAACGAATGGTACAAAAAAGCCCCTGCTGCAATCTGGCGTCATTGCAACAGGGGCGAAAGGATTCGCGGTACCACCCTACATTATACTCAAGTGTTTTCATCCGTAACGTGGACAGACGCCTTCATCTACTTATTTCGGCAAAGGAGCTCACGGGTGATATTAAATCCTGGAATGCACCGGTTTGCACCATACACCGGCTCTCTGAGGCATGGACCACAATTTACTTTGTCCCATTCATCGCTTTTCATATGCCTGTAACGCCGGCCGCGTCGAAAGCTAATCTGTTCACTTTCGAGAACTCCCGGGTGAGCTCGCATTGTGATGTCTGCACCGGCTTTCACCATCCGCCGGTTCTCTGGAGCATATTATCAGAATGCTTATCCCGATCCTTGCCATTCGTTCTGTCGTTATTGTTGATATTATACCCTTGCCAAATGAAATGTCAATAGATTTCTTTCGAATTCTGAAAAATCATTTCAACAGAGCTGCCTTATCAATAAATCGTATCTTTTCGTACCGCTTTTCCTTTTCTATGATACAATACAATTATCAATCAGGAGGCAATCCGCATTCCGCCGTACTTTTTTTCAAAAAAGGAACCGACGGGCTCTTTCAAAGGGGGAATTTCTATGCTGCAGCAGATCTCCATCTTCACTGCTAACCAGAAAGGCGCGCTGAGCAAGATCACAGCCATTCTGGAAAAGAACAATATCAACATTTACACGATGTTGGCAACCGACAGCGCCGAATTCGGTATCGTACGCCTCATCACGGACGACGCTGAAAAATCAGAGAAAGCGCTGAAGGACGCAGGATACCAGTGCCGCCTCGACTGCATCATTGCCGTCGACATGGCATCGGACAAGCCTGGCACATTGAATCACATCCTCGCCGATCTCAATGATGCCAATGTCATGATCCGCTATCTCTACATTTCCTTTGACCGCCAGACCGGCACGCCGATCGCTGTCTTCAATACGAATGATTCCGAAACGGAGACATTCCTTCGCGGCAAGGGCTACAAACTGCTCGACACGCTGTAAGACATGCATTCAAAAGTCCGGCCGCTTTCGCAGTGCCGGATTTTTTTCAGGGCCCATGGTATATAGAAGCATACCATGTATCATATTTTTGCGTACTTGGAATCCATTTTCACTCTGACTATAATGAAAACAGGAAATGGAAATGAAAGGAGTCATGATGACAAAGGATATCGATGAGAACACGCTCGGCCTTTCGGAAAAGGAAAAAGCATTCCTGAAGGCCGAGGAAGAACGGATGGGCATGAAGCTCAAGGAGCTCGTGAGCCCTCCTGTTTACAATATGTGCTTCGCCTGCGGATCGGCGAATCCGATCGGGCTGCACCTTCATTTCTTTGCCATCCCTGACGGATGCATTTCCTTTTTCACGCCCAGAAGAGAACACCAGAGCTACAATGACCGCATGCACGGCGGGCTCATCATGACGCTGATGGATGAAGTCATGGGCAATTACTTATTTCTGACCGGCGGCGTCCCCGCTTATACCGGCAAGATGGAATCCCGTTTCCGCTCCCCTATCCTCATCGGAGAGACGGTCGAGATCCGCTGCCATGAAGAAAAGCGCAGGGGACAGCTCGTCATTATGACGGCCAAGATCATCAAGGAAGACGGCACGGAAGCTGCCGAGGCTGTATCCCACATGATGCTTGAACCGCCTTCGAAAGGATGATGCATAATGGCAAAGGAAGAAATTATTCAGAAGGTCAAGGAAACAATGGAAGCACCGAGCTGCTTTGCAGGATTAAAAGCAGTCTGCCAGGAATACCTGGAGGCTCAGGGAACTGGCAAGGAAAAGGAAGCTGCTGAAAAGCTCTCCGCTGCTTTGAAGGACTGCGTCCAGTCCATCGACACTGTCATTCCCTTCTTCAAATCCGAAGCTGGCGTGAAGTACTTCGGCAAGGAAACTGCCGCAGCTCTTGCAAAGGCTGCTGATGAAGCCAAGGAAAAGGGCTCGAAGTACTGCATCTGCCCGGCGTGCACTGCCGGAGGATACCTGCTCGACCATATCCATGAACTGTAATCCATTGAAAAATGCATTGAAAAGAGGCTGTGAATCCGGTGATCCGGTTCACAGCCTCTTTTTATGCCCTCGCCGCAAGGGCCTTACCTGCTGTTATCCGAAAGGGTTGCGGCGAATACACTTCCATATCTTTCCGTCTCTTCGTAAGCCCTTTCGCTTGGAGTAAACACTTCCCTTTTCTCTTCCTTCAGACTGTACTTCTTCAGGAAATCCTGCATGCTGACGGGCTTTGAATAATAGAAGCCCTGGAAATAATCACAGCCCATCCTTTTCAGACCGTCAACCATCTCCTTCGTCTCGACGCCTTCCGCCACGACCTTGAATCCCATGCGGTGCATGCTCTGGATCAGGTTTGGCAGGTACGAATCCGGATGCGCGAAGTGGCCGCGTACGAGGGATATGTCGATTTTGATTTCTTCAAAAGGAATGTCCTTCATGCGGGACGCGTTCGAAAATCCCGTACCATAATCATCGAGAACAAGATCAAATCCCATATTTTTCAGAAGGCCCACCTGCTTGAATCCGGCGGAATTCAAGGCGCCCTGTTCCGTGAGTTCGAGGCGGACTGTCGATACCGGCACGCCGTAGTTTTCACGGATGTCATTCAGGGGTTCTGCCAGACAACGGCGCAGACACTGCACTGGCCCACATTGACGTGCACCCACTTCATGCCGCATGCTTCGAGGCCGCCGTCACGGATGAATTCGCATACCTTGGCGAAAACCTGCTCGCCCAGGATGCTGACCGCACCCGTTGCGGAAGCCATATCGATGAACTCGGCAGGTCCCACGATGGACCCGTCCTTGTCCTTCATGCGCACAAGTGCTTCAGCGCCTTCCACACGACCGGAGGACGCTTCCACAAGCGGCTGCAGGAACACTTCCAGAGAATTTCCCGCAAGAGATTCTTCAAGAAGTCCGCGTACATGAAACTGGCGTTTCACGCGTTCCTGGCACCCTTTGTCAATGATGACGTCTTCATGCTTCGGAGAATCGGCTGTTTCAAAAGCGATGCCGATGCACTGCTTCAGCTCATCCACGCTGCTGAAGACAAGCGTATCATCCAGAATGCAGCAGTTGATGTCGAAGTAAGCGATCTTGCCATCCCTTCCCCAGGGCTTTCTGAATCGCTCATGCACCTTGCTGACTTCCGCTTCCAGATCCATGGGCAGCGTCGAAATGATGAAGAAACGGCCGCCTCCCATGTAGAAGAGGTACTGCTTTGAAAACTCCTGCCTGAGATACTTCCCGAAATATCCCAGGAAACCGTCTACGAATGCACCGCCGTAGGCCATGCGGCATTCATCATAATCACGAATGACGAAGCCGAATCCTTCGAAGTCGTTCTTCTCCAGAAGCTGCCTCATGATCATGCGGAAAGCTTCTCTCGTCATAAGTTCCGTCTTATGGTCGAGGAAGAGGTCCGGATTTCTGACCGTCAGGTAAATGACTGCGATGCCCATCGTGAAGCTGAAGGACAGAAACAATTCCTGCCAGTAATATCCTTCCAGAAGGATACCGGCCATGATGAATGCGCCTGCAGTGAGGATTCCTTCCACCTGTCCCTCATGTCCTCTGTACGGAAAACAAGCGCCGTAGCAAGGCAGAGCACCAGATAGAAAATAAGGAATCCATAGAAAAGAGGATACAAGCTTCCTTGATGGATACCTGTCTCAGGATCGACACTGATCATCGAGCCGAAGAACTGGGACACAAAGATCTCAAGCGCCATCGGCAGAACAGGGACCGCGGCAAGCCTCATCCACTTCGGATTGATGCGGTCGCCTGCATGAAGTGTTTCCATCACATAGCGGAAACATTATAAGCCGCCAGAAGAACGAAGAGATGGTAACCCACGTTCAAGCCATATATGACCGGAACCGGAGTCGTTTCCCATCCCGCACACGCGGCTGCCGAAAGAATACCTGCAATCATTGCTGCCAGATTGAAGTACATCAGGTTCGTGAAGTACATGGTGTCTTTCAGTGGAAGCTTTCTCTTCCGCATGTAATAAACCGGGAACAAAACCTGGACCGGAATAGCAGCCAGATAGAAGTCCATATCGTAGCTGCCGAGTGTGTCAAGAATCTTGTGTAACCTCTAACCTTTAGAACCATAGCGTTCTTC
>ERZ827492.2089-NODE-2089-length-14543-cov-3.858918_pt1 | contig 14543 bp, 18 predicted proteins | sample MGYA00519704_ERZ827492 | MGnify/ENA primary metagenome ERZ827492 (study PRJEB31778, sample SAMEA3449325) | human gut metagenome | biome: human gut; feature: human-associated habitat; material: faeces | place: United Kingdom | collected 2010/2012 ...
GTTTTTCGCAAAGCTGCTGCGGCGACGCAAAGCTAGTCCCTTTAGGGAAACTCGCGCGCTCAGACAGTCCTCGCAGGATCGCATCACGCTCGTTGCACGTCTGCTCGAGGTGCCCGCAATCGCCTGTCGTATTCGCCTGGTTTAAATTTGGGGAGTTCTCATTTCACAATTCGCGGCGGGATTCGATGGCGCGGCCAAGGGTGACCTCGTCGGCGTATTCGAGCTCTCCTCCCACGGGAAGGCCGCTTGCCAAGCGCGTCACGCGAATGCCCAGCGGCTTGATGATGCGGGCCAGATAGCTCGCCGTAGTCTCGCCCTCGACATCGGGGTTCGTGGCGACGAGCACTTCCTCGACAGCCTCGGAGCCCAAGCGCGCCATAAGGTCGGCAATGTGCAAGTCCTCGGGCATCGAGCCTTCCATGGGATTGATGACGCCGCCGAGCACGTGATAAAGGCCCTGATAGATTCCCGTACGCTCGATGGCCTCGACGTCGCGCGGCTCGGCAACGACGCAGATGGTCGCAGCCTCGCGCTGCGGGTCCGAGCAAATCGCGCAGAGCTCGCCCTCGGCGAAGTTATGGCAACGCGGGCAAAGATGAATGGCCTTCTTGACGTCGACGATAGCCTCGGCAATGCCAAGCGCAACCTCATCATCGCTAGTCAAGAGCCAGTTGAGTATGCGCTGCGCGGACTTGGGGCCAATGCCCGGCATGCGCTCGATCTCCTCGAGCGCATGTTGAATGGAAGCTTCCTTCTTCATGTGCGGCTAGAAAAGCCCGGGGATGTTCATACCGCCCGTGACGGCGCCCATGCGCTCCTCGACCATCGCCTGGGCATCGGCGATACCCTCGTTGACGGCGGCGACGATCATGTCCTGCAGCATCTCGACGTCCTCCGGGTCGAGCGCCTCGGGGTCGATCTCGATGCTCTTGATGCGCAGATCGCCATACACGGTTGCCGTGACCATGCCACCGCCGGCCGTTGCCTCGACCGTCTCGCGTGCAGCCTCCTCCTGCACGGCCTGGATCTTGGCCTGCATCTTCTGAGCCTGCTTGAGCATCGCCTGCGGGTTCATTCCTTTAGCCATCGTGGCTCCTTATTCCTCGTCGTTTATCTCTTGTACTTTAACACCTGCTCCGAATGCGGAGAGGGCGTCGGCAAAATCGGCTGGCATCTCATCGACAGGAGTTGCCTGCTGCTCAGCCACCAGACTTTCGAAATATCCATCGTCTATCGGCGGGACATCATCGGCAATGCTCACGGGAGGCTCGCTCGTCAGCGGCGCCGGTTGGGCAGATAAGCCCGAGAACGACCCGATCTGGCAGCTGAAGTGCACCTCATGGCCAAGCACCTCGGCAAAGGCCTTGTTGATGATGGCCTTGGCATCGGGGCCGTTCACGATGCGCATCTGGAAGTCAGAGCCCGTAGGGAAGAGTAGCTGGTACTGCCCATCCTCCGTGGATAGCGAAACGCCCGAAAGCAACGCGCCCGTGGCCGCGTCTTCGCGCTTGACCACGGAAAGCAAGGCGGCAAGTAGGCGTTCGGGTGACATGTCGGCCGCAGGGGAGGTTTCTCGACTGCGCTCGCTGTCGCTCGCTTCGCTCGAAATGACAGAGGGGGACGTGTCGGCCGGGATGGTGGAGGGTGCCGTCTCGTCCATGGCGACCGGGGATGGCTCCGACCCTTCCCATGGAGGGAGGTCATCGCTCACGGGACTGTCATTTCGACCGGAGTCGCCGTAAGGCGACGGAGTGGAGAAATCTCCCATGCCACTGTCCGCGACGGGCTCTAGTTGAGATTTCTCGGCTGCGTTCGAAATGACAGGTGCTGCCGCCATCGATGGCCTGAGCTCAAGAGCCTCGATGCGCTCGGCAAGGGCCTCGAGCGCAAGCTCGCTATCAGGACGCGTGAGGCGCGTCATCGCAATCTCAACGTTCAGACGCGCATCGGCGGAGTTGCGTAGCTCTGCGACGAGCGCGCCGCAGATATCGAGCGCACGCGCGAGGCGGTCGGCACCGCCGAACTCGACTGCCTGCTGGCGATAGCGCTCGAGCTGAGCAGCCGTGCAGGCAACAATACCGTTCTCGCCGCCGGTAATAGCCGTCACATAGAGGTTGCGCAGGTGCGAAGCAAGGTCGCGCGCAAACTGCGCGAGGTCGACGCCGCGGCCCACGAGGTCGTTAATCCAGACGAAGCACGACGGTGTGTCGCGTCGCGCGATGTATCCCGCAATCTCGAAAAGCGCTGCAATGTCGATCTGGCCGAACATGCGCGTCGCTTCGTCGAGCGTGATCTTGCCCTCGGTATAGACACCGACTTGCTCAAGCGCCGTCGTGGCATCGCGCATGCCACCGGCAGATTTTGCAGCGATGAACTCAAGTGCTTCGGGCTCGTATTCAAACCCCTCACCCTTGCTAATACGCTCGAGATAACCCACGATCTCTTCGACGGAGAAGCGGCGGAAGTCGAAGCGCTGGCAACGGGACTGGATGGTCTCGGGGACCTTATGCGGATCGGTCGTGCACAGCACGAAGACGACGTGCTCGGGCGGCTCTTCGAGCGTCTTGAGCAGCGCGTTGAACGCCGCCGTCGAAAGCATGTGCACCTCGTCGATGATGTAGACCTTGAAGCGACCGCGCGTAGGAGCAAACCCCACACGCCCGATGATTTCCTCGCGCACGTTGTCGACACCCGTGCGACTTGCGGCATCGAGCTCGAAGACGTCGGGATGCGTACCCTGCGCGATCTCGAGGCATTGCGGGCAGGTGCCATCAGGCTGACCGTTTTGGGCCGACTCGCACAAGAGCGCCTTGGCAAGCAGACGCGCCGACGTGGTCTTGCCCGTTCCGCGCGGTCCGCAGAACAGGTACGCATGGGCAACTGCGCCCTCCGAGATGGCGTTGATAAGCGTCTTCTCGACATGTTCCTGGCCGACGACATCGGCGAACACCTCGGGACGATACTTGCGATACAGCGAAAGAGCCATGAATCCTGCCTTCGTTCAACGATAAGCTTGCGGAGATTCTAACCCCGCGACGCCTCAGTTTAGCATTCTGTCACCTTGCCGAAACGCGGGTGGGGTAGATAGACGCTCTTCACAAAATGGGTTAATACGCCAAAGCCTCCGCCTTGAGTATCGCGCGCTTGTTCGACTCCCATTCCAGCAACCTGAGAGCCTCGTCCCCTTCGCACCAGCGGCTCTCGATATGCTCCCCGCTGAGAATGATTTGCGCATTCGCGGGAACGGTTGCGCAAAACGCGTGCTCAGGAAGCTCTGTCACATCATCGCCCCACACGAGGGCACCCACGACATCGAGAGTCGGAATCATGCTTACAGATTCCAAATCCACCAGGGTGCTCAGTGCAACCCCTGTCTCCTCCAGCGTTTCCCGAGTGGCAGCGTCCTCCGGCCCCTCATCGTCCTCCCCACCGCCAGCGATACCTTGCCACACTCCCGAGTCGGCACGCCTCAAGAGTAGGTACTCGATCTCATCGTTGATAACTCTCCGCAGGAACACAAGAATCTGAAAGGGCGCGCGGCTCATCTCGAATCCCTCGATTCGTCTATGAATAAGCTTAACGTAGACAAGATGCTCCCAAATAGAGAAATGGCGAGGAAAAAGTCCCCGCCCAAGGTAGGACCAGGGCCTTGCGGCCAGCCCCAAAGTGGAATCATTGTACCTTGTCTCAGCTCGCCAATCCAGGCACGGGCATCGCCAAGTAATCACCATGGGTCACCGTAGGCATAGACGTTCGTGCAGAGTGAGACACATTGGACAGGTACATCTGTCTCATCGACACACTACGCAAGCTCGCGCATGCTCAGTTCGCGAAGCACCCGAGGACCATCTTCGCGCTCTTGCTTAATGTAGTAACGCTTAAGTAAATTTTTACTATTGCGTTACTACATATTTACTTGTACGATAGTGAATACTCAGACAGACATGATCCAGGAGGCAACATGAAACTGACAGTGGAAGTCGACGAGCGTCTCTTACACGACGCTCAAAGCATTTACGACACAATCGGCATCGACATAGATACAGCTATCAGGATGTTTCTAAAACGCACGGCTCTTGAGCGGCGTCTTCCCTTGAACACAGGTGTTCCTGCGGTCGGTGAACAAGATTCGAGCCCATCAACAGGCGTCGCCCCAAGGCGCACAAAGAATGCAATCACCCAGCCAATGGTGGAAGACATATGGAGGCGGTTCCTACGATATCTAGACGAAGGGGACAACATAAATGCCTTGGCAGCCGATGCTCATACGACAACGGGAATGAATCAAGGAAGCGCATTTATTTATCTCACGATTCTTGACAATCTCGTAAACGGAAAACACAACACGCGCAACATGAAGATGGCTGACCTTAAATACTACATGTGCCAAATCGAAAACGAACTTGATGAGCAGAGCTATAGAAACGCTATCCAATCCCTGCGCCTTTCGATTCCGTATTGGGACAAAGAGGAGTTCGGAATGTTCGCGAGCAAGGTACAAGCGTTCGTAGACGAACTGGAAAGATGAATAGAAAAAGAAATCTGCAGGATGGAGGTGGCTCCAATGGCAGAATCCATATCAGTGAAACTGAATATCGAATCAGCCTTGCGGTCAGTCGGAAAATGGTACTACCTTAAAACCTTCGAGATAATATACGGATGGCGCAGCTCGAAAAGCGGTCTTGTAGAAAGACTTTGCGATGAATTTCCCGAAAAGAATTACAACGGCACTAACAGAAGCGTAAGCGAAGCACTGAGGATAAGGGATGCTGGCGCCTCGGGAAAAGCACTGGAAATACTGCTCGAATCGGAACGCTTCATGAATGAGCATCCCGAAGCTCACGATATTATCCTCGAAATTACCACTCGACATCCCGAAGTGAAAACCCGCCATGACTAGAGTGTCCGATAAAGTGATCGCCGGAGACTACAGAGGAAAGCCGGTCAATAAGAAGCACAAAAGCCTTGTCCAATCCTGCTTCTAATCATAACAAGCGGCCAGCTTAACAACACTAGGCCTTCAGAGGCAAAGCCTTTCTATTTGGGAACGACTCGTATCTCGCGGGTCGTTCCCGCATTTGAAAATGGATTATTTTCGCGCGTCAAGACTGATGAATGACTGAGGCTTTCGAGCTTTCTGTCTTCGAGGCATTACCGGAAACCAAAGGACATCTTATTCAGCGTCTTGAAAAACACCTTGTTCAGACGTCGTCTGCTCTCGAAGAATATTTCCTCAGAGCGACTCATCGAAACACCGCGCTCCTCCTTCAGCCGAAGAAGTTCGAGCGTGCAAATCAAATCAGCTGCCTGACTAAGCCTGTAGTCGGCGTGACTTATCTTTCGAACATCGACACGAGAAAGATAGGCGCTGAAAACTGTGTTGATCAAGTCAACTACTATCGCCTGTCCGTTGTCGTAATAAACGATTACCTTGTCGAAATTCTGAAAATATTCAAGGTTATCTCGCAGAAACGTCCCGAGTTCATTTGCAAGCCTGCCCTTGATGGCAAGCTGGCCGAAGTGCTCCTTCTTGTTCACGCAAAATGACCGATACGTGATACTGCAAAGGCGTATGAACGAGAACATCTTGAAAAAGATCTTCCTGCGCAGGCCAAGCGAGAAATCCTTGTAGCCTTCCTCTCTTCGTACCAGAGGGCCCGCGTGAACGATGGCGCCCGAGGACACACCAAGGTAAGACAGCTCGCTTTCAAGCCTCGTGACGTGCGAAGCAATCGAAAACGACTGGTCATGAAGAACAAGCGTGACTATATAGAAGTCTGAATTAGAGCCAACATCGCCAGATTCGTCTATGAATATACCGAGATCAGACAAGGGAGACTCCTCATATAAGAATGGCGGGGAATATCCCCGCCGCAGGTAGGACCAGGGTCTATATGACCAGTCCCGATGCTTGAGATTATACAGACCGCAAGCGGGTCCGACAAGTATCTACGCCTACCAAGCAGTCGCCACAAACTGCCCACAGAGAGCGGGGTTTTGCCCCCACCGCCGCGCTATTCCGCAGCTTCCTTCTTCTTCCCGGCGCTCATCTTGGCCTTGATGAGGCCGGCAACGGTGGGGATGAACGAGATGACCACGATGCCAATGATGACGAGCTCGAAATGGTCCTGGACGAAGGGCACGCCGCCGAAGAAGTAGCCCAGCAGCGTGAACAGGCACACCCAGGTGACACCGCCGAGTACGTTGAACAGCGTGAAACGCCCGAAGTGCATCTCGCCCATGCCTGCCAGAAACGGCGCAAAAGTGCGGATGATCGGGAAAAAACGCGTAAGGAATACGGCAATCGAACCATACTTGTCGAGCATGGCCTGCGTCTTTTCGATGCGCTCGGGCGTGAGCGCCTTGACGCGACCACTTGCCACGATAGCCTGACCCACCTTGCGGCCAATCCAGTAGTTGGAGGTGTTGCCCAGGATGGCGGCAATCGTCATGAGAATGATGAGCACGAAAATGTTGAGGCCACCACCATCGGCCGCGAAAATGCCCGCGCAGAAGAGCAGCGAGTCGCCCGGCAGAAACGGCGTGACGACCAGGCCCGTCTCGACGAAGATGATGAGGAACAACGGCGTGTAAACCCACACGGGACCCAGCTCGATGATCCACTGCGCGATGAATCCACGCGGATCACGTAGTAGGTCGATGAAAAACTGTATTACTTCCATTGCTCCCTAACTCACACAACAAGTGCGCCGTATGGACTTGGGCGCCCACCAGAGGCCCCTTATGGCTGCTTCCTCCCGGACCTGACCAGGTTCGGGACATGATGCCGCCCAAGCCCATGCGACGCACTCGCAAGCGTTGGAACATTGTAGCGCTTGATGGCAATGGAGATGCGTAAAATACATGTAAAGTGGCTGCCTACTCGACAGCAGCGTCACCCTCGGCCACCGCGCCATTGGCCGATGGCTCGGCATCGCCATTGTTCGAAACCTTATCGAACACGGTGGTCTTCGTACCACCCGCTCCATCGCTCTCGTCGAGCGTGAGCTGCTGGCCGTTGTTGCCGAAGCTGTACTTTGCCTCGCCTGTTGCATCGCCTGACTTGTAGGTGATGGTCTTGGAGCCAGGGTCGATCGTGTAATCAAAGGTGTTGCCGACAAGCTTGAACTTATCCCCCGAGAAGACGACCGTGACCTCTGTGTCCTTGATCTTCCACTCGCCCACGAGCTCGTTGGCATCTGACGACCCGCATGCCGCAAACGCGAACAGGCAGGTACAGGACATGATCGCCGCGATAAAGCATGCGATAAGGCGTTTTTTAATCATGTCGTGCTCCTTTGCTTGGATCGTCACGTACGAATCGGGCTAAGTGTACCCGTAGACTTAGTCTTCGTCCTCGTCATCGTCAAAGGACAGAAAATCGTCATCTGACTTTGACGCGGGCTTATGCCGCTCGGGGAAGAGCAACTTGGTTCGACGCTCGAGAATGATGGCAATCAGCAGAAAGAGGAGCAGGCCAACGCCAATGATGAGGAGAACGCCCCCCGTCAAACCAAAGTATGCGAAGTATTCGTCGAACATGCTCTCTCCCAGCTAAAAGTCACGGGTCGCATGGTACCGCAAAACGCGCCGTGAGAGGTATACTTGCTCGCAACACATTTCGAACGGCACAACGCGCGCACGCACAGGAGGAACAATGCTCGACATTCGCTTCATTCGCGAGAACCCCGACGCCATCGAAGAGGCTCTGAAGAATCGCCATGCAAAATGGGATTACGACGAGTTCCGTCGCCTCGATGAAGAACGCCGCGAAATCATCCAGAAAGTCGAGTCTCTCAAAGCCGAGCGCAACACCGTCTCCAAGCAGATTGGCGCCATGCTCAAGGAGGGCAACGCCGAAGAGGCCGAAAACGCCAAGATTCGCATGCGCGACGTCGGTGACGAGATCAACAATCTTGATGGCGCCCTCGTGGCTATCGAGGAAGAGCTCAACGGCCTCACCTATTCCATTCCCAACATTCCCGGCCCCAACACGCCCATCGGCGATGACGAGGACGATAATCCCGAGGTACGCCGCTGGGGCACGCCGCGCGAGTTCGACTTCGAGACCAAGGCGCATTGGGACCTCGGCCCTGAGCTCGGCATCATCGACTTCGAGCGTGGCGTGAAACTCGCCCGCGCTTCTACGCACTGCACGGTGCCGGTGCCCGTCTCGAGCGCTCGCTCATCAACTTCATGCTCAACGAGCACATCAAGTGGGGCTCCACCGAATGGTGGGTTCCCGCACTCGCAAACAAGGAAACCCTCACCGGCACGGGCCAATTGCCCAAGTTCGAGGAAGACCTCTTCAAGACGACCGAGGGGCTCTACCTCATCCCCACGGCCGAGGTCATGCTCACCAACCTGCATGCCAACGAGGTGCTCGACGGCGCGGAACTGCCCATCCGCTACTGTGCCTACACGCCGTGCTTCCGCGAGGAGGCGGGCAGCGCCGGTCGTGACACGCGCGGCATCATTCGCGTGCACCAGTTCGACAAGGTCGAGATGGTACGCTTCGCCAAGCCGGACGAATCCGACGCCGAGCTCGAGAACATGACCTCCTGCGCGGAGAAGATTCTGCAGGAGCTGGGCCTTCCCTATCGCGTCATCAGCCTGTGCACGGGCGACCTCGGTTTCTCGGCCCGCCAGACCTACGACCTCGAGGTGTGGTTGCCGAGCTACGGCGCCTACAAGGAGATTTCGAGCTGCAGCAATTGCGGAGACTTCCAGGCACGTCGCGCCAATATCAAGTTCACCGACGAGAACGGCAAGAAGCACTTCGCACACACGCTCAACGGCAGCGGCCTTGCCGTCGGGCGCACGATGGCCGCCATCATCGAGAACTACCAGAACGCCGATGGCACCATCACGGTTCCCGAGGCACTGCGTCCGTACATGGGCTGTGACGTGATAGCCGCGCAGTAGAACGAAGGAGCGCGTCATGAACATTATCGTCGTGGGCTGCGGCCGCGTGGGAAGCCATTTGGCGACGCTGCTTTCCGAAGACGGGCATAACGTCTCGGTCATAGACCGCGCCGCCGATGCGTTCAAGAACCTCGGACGCGACTTCAACGGCCGCATCGTGCGCGGTATCGGCTTCGACGAGAGCGCCCTCATGGACGCCGGCATCGACGAAGCTGACGTCATTGCCGCCGTCACGAGCAACGATAATGCCAATCTCATGATCGCGGAGGTTGCACGACGCATCTATGAGGTCCCGCATGTCATCACGCGTCTCTACGAGGCGCGTCGCGAGAAGACCTATGCGCAGCTTGGCATTGACTTCGCCTGCGGAACAACACTCGTAGCCGAGGAGATCTTCTCGAAAATCCAGTCGGGTCATGGCCATCACATCGACACCTTCGGCAGTTACGAGCTAGCACGCTTCGCCTTCAACCTCGAAGATGACACTACCATGTCATGCAGCGAGCTTGAAAAGGACTACGATGCGCGCGTCGTCGCCGTCGAGCATGACGACGAAACCATCCTCCCCTCGCAGGATACGATTCTACATGATGGCGACGTAGCCATCGTTTGCGTCGCCCGCGAGGACTTCGGCCGTCTTTCGCGCTTTATCAGGAGCTGATCGCATGTTCATCGTCATTAGCGGTGGGTCAACCACGGCAGAGTACCTCATCTCGATGATGCTTGAGCAAAACCACCGCATCACCCTCATCGAAGAAGACCGCGAAACCATCGATCACCTTGCCGACACCCTGCCGCCCGAGGTGCTCATCATCGAAGGCGACGGTACCGATTCGGCCGTGCAGCTCGACGCCGGTGTCGATGACGCCGACCTCTTCGTCGCGCTCATGGGCCATGACGAGACGAATCTCGTGGCTTGCGAGATCGCCATGACCGCGTTCAACGTGCCGCGCTGCATCGCGAACGTCAACAACCCCAAGAACGGCCGTATCTTCCACGAGGTGGGCATCGAGCCCGTTTCGTCGACCGAGCTCATTGCGCGCATGGTCGAGGAGGAGGCCATCGTCGGCGATATGCGCATGGTGTTCTCGCTGCGCGAGGGTGACATCGTGATGGTCGAGACGAAGCTGCCCGCCAAGATGCGCCACAAGGGCGGCGTGCGCGTGGCGGATATCCCGTTCTCGCACGATACGCAGCTCATCGCCGTCATTCGCGATGACGAGTTCGTGATGATCACGGGCGATACGGTGCTGTATCCGGGCGAGACCATCATCGCCGCAACCAAGAGCGATGCCGAGGAAGAGTTCCGTAACATCATCAGACATCTATAGAGCGAGGAGATTTCTCGACTCCGCTTCGCCCCGCTCGAAATGACAGGGCGTCCGCTACCTCGGGGTTTCGGAAGTTGCTCTGGAATCAGTCCGGGATTGCTCCTGATTTAGTCCGAAAACGTACAGATTGTCGGGGTGGTTGGCTCGGTGCCATCCGTCGCATAGTCATGTCTCCAAAACCGAAGGCTTCGGAGGAGAGATGACCAAGCAACGAAAACAGGCGCTCATCGCAGGAGCATGTGGCATTATCGCCGCACTCTGCGTATTTGCCTATACGGCAACGATTCAGTCCGAGGCGTCCATGGCACGTGCGTCGGCGATTCGCAGCTACGGCGGGGAGCGTGCCGAAGTTCTCGTGGCGAACAAGACGATTCCCATCGGCGGCACCATCGACGAGTCCAACACGAGCGTGCAGGAATGGCTGGTCGATTTTCTGCCCCAGGGGCAAGCGGCACAGAGCTACGAGGAGCTTCAGGGCCTCGTCGCGCAGACGGAGATTCGCGTGAACGAGCCCGTGCTGCTCGAGCGTGTCGGTGATGGCTCATCGCGCATCACCGTGCCAGACGGCCTGGCAGCTGCAAGCGTCGCATCCGATGACGTGCTCGCAGTAGGTGGTGCGATACGCGCCGGTTCGGTTGTGGACGTCTACGTTGAAGCCTCGTCAGGAGAGATCACGATGCTCGGCGAGCATATCCTCGTCCTTGAAACGAGCACGCTCGAAGACAGCAAAGAGAAGCAAATCTCCTGGGTCACGCTCGCCGTCAGACCCTCGAGCGTGAGCGACCTCCTCGCAGCGGCCTCGAAGGGAACCATCCACTTCGTCCTCCCTGGCAATAGCGCGACAAACCAGGAGGACTGACATGAGGGACATGGTATCCAGCACATATTCCGCGCAGGGCACACGACGTGCTCCGCTCATCACGCTCATATCGGCGAGCGGCGGGGTTGGCAAGAGCACGATTGCACTCATCATCGGCCACCTGGCAGCAGCACGTGGCATCAAGACCGCTATCGTCGAGGGTGACCTGCAATTCGGCGACATGGGCTTCTGGCTCGGGCTCGATGTCAAGCTCTCCTCGCTCGCACAGGGCGAGGGCTGTATCCCCGTGCCCATCTCGGCACAACTCGACCTTTTCAAAGCACCCGCCTTGCCCGAGGTCGCCGAAGAGATATCGGATGCGGTGGCCCGCGTCGTCGAAAACGCCCGGGCAAACTATGATCTCATCATCGCCGATACCGGGCAGTTCTGGTCGGGGCTCACGGGCGAACTCCTGTGCAATTCCGAGCTCGTACTGCTCGTCATGGACCAGCGCAGGGCATCGGCGTACGGCGCCATCAAGGCACTCGAGCTCTGTCAGCGTCTCGGCATTCCCCTCGCACGCATCGCACACATCTTCAACCGCGCCTCGGGAATCCCCCGCAGCGAGATAGAGCGCATCGAAGACTCGCTCGGCTGCGACGAGCTCTTCAGGCTCGCGGACGGCAAGGCATCGGTCGAAGCCCTCGTTGGCGCGAGGCGTATCGAGGAGCTCGTCGAAGACGCAGCGGCGCCCGTGCCCGATGTCGAACAGCTTCTCGCCAAGCTTCTCCCCCGCGTTGGCATCGAGTTCTCACCTGCCGAGCACAGAAAGACGAGGCGATTCTTCGCATGAGACTCGGCGATTACATACGGCAAAGCCCGCAAACTGCGGCAGATGGGGCACCGGGCGCAGTCTCCGAGAAGACTCATGCGCACCTACGCGAGCTGCTGTACCGCGAAGTCCCGAGCGAGCGCATCGCGCAGCTCCTAAACCAGGGACGCGAGCATGCGCGACAGGAGCTCGCCGTCTGCATCGAGCAGATTCTAAGCGCACATGATTTCGCACCCATGAGCGATGTCGATCGTGCCGTCCTCATCGAGCGCACGCTCGACATGGTGCTCGGCCTGGGCCCCATCGAAAAGATGCTCAAAGATGACTCAATCACCGAGATCATGGTCAACGGGCCCCACTCCGTCTTCTTCGAGCGCGACGGCATCGTATGCAAGAGCAACGAGCACTACGATTCCGAAGAGCAGCTGCGTCTCGTCATCGACCGCATCGTCTCACCACTCGGCAGGCGCGTCGACGAGCAGTGCCCTCTCGTGAACGCCCGCCTTCCAGAGGGACATCGCGTCAACGTCGTCATCCCTCCCCTTTCGATGAGCGGAAGCACGCTCACTATTCGCAAGTTCCGCAAGCGCTCCTTCACGCTTGACGAGCTGGTCGGGTTGGATGCGCTCACATCAGAGATGGCGCAGCTGCTCGCCTGGGCCATACGCGCGCGCAAGAACATTGCCGTCTCGGGCGGTACAGGTGGCGGCAAAACAACGCTGCTCAACGCGCTTTCACGCCTCATCCCCCACGAGGAGCGCGTCATCACGATCGAGGACAGCGCCGAGCTCAGGTTCGACCAGCATCCACACGTCGTCCGGCTCGAAGCGCGGCTTGCCAACGCCGAGGGCCGGGGCATGGTCACCATACGCGACCTCGTCACCAATGCACTGCGCATGCGTCCTGACCGCATCATCGTTGGCGAGTGTCGTGGTGCCGAAGCACTCGATATGCTGCAAGCCATGAAAAAAAGATATTAGCTTTCGGTTAGGAAATGAAAATGACGCTGAACAATGGAAAGCGCCCTGAACTGGGCAAACATGATTCGGTAATGCAACGTGGTTTCCGGCAAACAATGCTGATTCGGTCGAACAGCGCGGAGTTTTCCCGTTCGTTTCCCGTTAAAAGCGCTCCCATGCCTCTCTTCGGTGCAGCTCTTAGGCTGCGGGAGCGCACGACCGCAGGGAAGAAGAGCCGGCCTGTGCTGGGAGCCGAAGTAGGCGCTAATGAATCCCAGTTCCCGCATTATAGCGGGATGCGCCGTCGTGGCGTAGCTGACCCCTTTGTGACAATCGGGGACTACCAGCGAAGAGCGTCCGTGTGTCCTCTGTGCGTCAAAGAGAGGAGGCTGTGCGTCTATACGTGCAATGGGAAGCCCTAGAAGTAGACCAGCCGCATATTCCAGCTAAGAAGTGTAAGAACCGTCTGAAACGGCATCAGACGCTGGGTGAGAACAGGTTGCGGTCACCAAGGGAAGGGTGAGGTGAGTGATTGGTCGAGCGCAGGCAGAGGGCGCACTGCGCCCGAATCCATTGTGGTAAGGGCGGCGCAGCCGAGCTTTCCACAATGGTTATTGCCCTTCCCAACGTCCCGAGCAGATGACGGCGTTTTCCATGCTGCTCACGCCGCTTTGGGTCTTTAGACCAACCCAAAGCGGCGCGGGTGAGCAGTGTGGGAAACATCCGCGTGAGCGCCGAGACGTTTCTTTGCTGCGGTTCACCGCTGCGGGATATTGGGTGGATGGGACGGAATATATAATTGAGATATCGCATATTCGCGGTTTTCCGCTATCGGTAAGAGGTTGCAATGAATCAGCTTGAGCAGAAGAGAAGGGCGCAGGAGTTCGCCCGGGAATGGCAAGGAAGAGGGGACGAGAAGCAGGACGCGCAGAACTTCTGGCGCGACCTTCTGGTGAACGTCTTGGGAGTGCCCTCCACGAGCATCACGAGCTTCATCAGCTTCGAGAGGAAGGTGCAAGGCGGCTTCATAGATGGCTTCATCGAGGACACAGGCGTTCTCATAGAGCAAAAGAGCCTCGGCGTTGACCTCACGAAGGCAAAGCCGCAATCGGACGGCACGAACCTAACGCCCTACGGCCAGGCGGTGAGGTACGCCGCGAAGCTGCCCCTCTCCATCCGTCCTCGCTGGATTATCTGCTCCAACTTCGAGCAGTTCCTAATCTACGACCAAGAGACAGACCCCTCGGGCGAGAACCCCCACGTCCTCATGCTCGCAGACCTCCCCAGCGAGTTCTACAGGCTTGCGTTCATCACCGACAAGTCCAACTCCCGCCTTGAGAAGGAAAAGACGCTCTCGGTCAAGGCCGGTGCTGTGGTGGGTAAGCTCTACGCCAGCTTCGCCGAGCAGTACCAGAACATAGACACAGACCCCCAGGAGCAGCGGAGCTTGAACGTCCTAATCGTCCGCCTGGTGTTCCTGCTCTACGCAGAGGACGCGGGGCTGTTGCAGCACCACGGGGCGCTCTACGATTACCTGAAACCCATTCCCGTTCCGCAGATGCGACAAGCCATCATTGACCTGTTCAAAGTCCTCAACACGCCGGATGGCACGGGCGGGACGCAAGACGAGCGCGACCCCTACATGAACCCAGAGCTTCTGGCGTTCCCCTACATCAACGGCGGGCTGTTCTCCGACG
>ERZ827492.2091-NODE-2091-length-14539-cov-3.726319_pt1 | contig 14539 bp, 10 predicted proteins | sample MGYA00519704_ERZ827492 | MGnify/ENA primary metagenome ERZ827492 (study PRJEB31778, sample SAMEA3449325) | human gut metagenome | biome: human gut; feature: human-associated habitat; material: faeces | place: United Kingdom | collected 2010/2012 ...
ACAGTTTGCGCCGATATTTCGGCGCAAACACAATGTGGTATTTGCAATTCCATTTTGTATGCGCTAAACTATTATTGTCATTCACTGAATGGCCTCCTTCTGTTGGTTCGTGCAGTTGCCAGACCGCACTTCCATTTTACTGGAAGGAGTTTCTTTTCATAGCTTAAGCTTTTCCGTACCATCGCCACAGCCGGTGGTTTCTCTACAACAAAACGCGGCGCAGAGCAAAAAATGCTCTGCGCCGCGTTTCATCCCAACAGGCCGCGGGCCGTTCAGCGGATGGCCGCGAAGCCTTTTTTCAGATCGTCCAGAATATCGTCGATGTGCTCCAGCCCCACGGACAGGCGGATAAGCCCCGGCGTGATGCCCGCGGCCACAAGCTGTTCGTCGGTGAGCTGGCGGTGGGTGCTGCTGGCCGGATGCAGCACGCAGGTGCAGATGTCGGCTACATGCACCACCTTGTTGGCCAGGGACAGGCTGTCCATGAACTTAACGGCCACCTCGCGCCCGCCGCGGATGGAGAACGAGATCACCCCGCTGCACCCGTCGGGCAGGTATTTTTTTGCGGCTGCGGCATAAGGGCTGCCGGACAGCGCGGGATAATTGACAAACTCCACCTCCGGCTGCCTTGCCAGGAAGGCAGCGGCCTGTTCCGCGTTGCGGCAGTAACGCTCCATGCGCACGGCCAGCGTCTCCAGCCCAAGGTTCAGCAGAAACGCATCCTGCGCGGAGGGGTACATACCGAAATCGCGCATCAGCTGCACCCGCGCCTTGGTGATATACGCAGCCCTGCCGAAATCCCTGGTATAGGTCACGCCGTGATAGCTCTCGTCCGGCGTGCACAGCTCGCCGAATTTTCCGTTTTCCCAGTTGAAATTGCCGGAATCCACGATCACGCCGCCCACCTGGATGGCATGGCCGTCCATGTACTTCGTGGTGGAGTGCACCACGATATCCGCGCCCCACTCGATGGGACGGCACAGCACAGGCGTGGCAAAGGTGTTGTCCACAAGAAACGGCACGCCGTTTCTGTGGGCGGTGCGCGCGAATTTTTCAAGGTCCAGCACAGCGATGGCAGGGTTGGCGATGGTCTCGCCGAACAACGCCTTTGTGTTGGGGCGGAACGCCTTTTCGATCTCCTCCTCCGGCGCGTCCGCGTCCACGAAGGTACATTCGATGCCGAACTTCTTCAGCGTGACCGCAAACAGGTTCACCGTACCGCCGTAAATGGTGGAGGCGGCGACGAAATGGTCGCCCGCGGTGCAGATGTTCAGAACCGCAAGCAGACTGGCCGCCTGTCCGCTGGTGGTGCACAGCGCGCCCACGCCGCCCTCCAGCGCCGCGATTTTCTGTTCCACCGCCGCGACGGTGGGGTTGGAGATGCGGGAATACATGTGGCCGTCCGCCGAAAGGTCGAACAGCTGGCCGATGTGCTCGGTGGAATCATAGGTGTAGGTGGTGCTCTGGTAGATCGGCAGGGCCTTCGGCTCGCCGTTGCCGGGCTTGTAGCCCTCATGCAGGCATTTTGTTTCGATGTGCATGGTGTTTTTCTTCCCCTCTCACGAATACTTTTTCACGATGGACGCCATTTCGTCCCAAACGTTTTCCATGTCCGCCACCAGCTTGAACTGGGTGCGGCAGCGCTCCAGGTTCTGGCGCGCCCGGCTCACCTTGAAGTAGGTATCGCCCTGCAGATAGTCCGTCAGAAAACGGATGCCGCACTCCAGCGTCATCAGCTTGGCGCCCCAGGGCAGGTACTCTTTTTCCGTGTCCGTCAGCGCGGCGCCCGCGGCCTCCAGATAACCGCGGGTATACAGCTCAAACAGGTACAGGTCAAAATGCACCTTGGAAACGTCCGGCTCGTCCTCAGCCGCCGTGGACGCGCCGAAGCGGATGGAATCGCCGTAATCGTTCAGCGCAAGCCCCGGCATGATGGTGTCGAGGTCGATGACGCACAGCGCCTCGCCGGTGTGGGCATCAAACAAAATATTGTTCAGCTTCGTGTCGTTGTGCGTCACGCGCAGCGGCAGCTTTCCCGCGTCCAGCAAGTCCATCAGCACCGCGCAGTCCGCCCTGCGCCGCTGCACAAAGGCAATCTCCTCCCGGCAGGTCCGCGCGCGGTTCTTCACGTCGCGCTCCAGCGCCTTGTCAAAGTCTGCAAGACGCTTGCGGGTATCATGGAATTTCTCGATGGTCTCGTGCAGCGTCCCGGCCGGATAATCCTCCAGCGCGCGCAAAAAGCCGCCGAAGCTCTTGGCCGAATGGTAGAAGTCCATCGGGTCCGTCACGCTTTCGATGCACACGGAATCCGGAATATAGTTATAGCAGCGCCACGCGCTTCCCACCGCGTCCTCAAAATAGTTGTCGCCTGTTTTCGTCTTGATATAATTCAGCGTCTCGCGGTCCGCGTCGCCGCCGCGCGCCAGTATCTTTCGGCGCAGGTATTCCGTCACGCCGAAAATATTCTCCATGACGGCGCGCGGGTCCTTAAACACACCCGTGTTGATGCGCTGGATGACATAGCGCAGCTCGTCGCCGCCCTGCGCCGCCATGTACACGGCATAGGTGTCGTTGATGTGTCCCGCGCCGAAGGGCTTTACATAGCTGGCCGTCTCGCCCAGCTTGAAAGCGAACAGCGCGTCCTCCAGGTTGTGGTCCTCCACCCCGTCAATGTGCCGGCGGGTGGAATACAGCACGGTGGCCGCCTCGGTGCGCGCGCACGGCTCCATGTGGCACCAGGCCTTGATGGTGGCGTGCAGATTGACGTGCACGCCGTCTTCCAGGACGTTATCGTGGTCCACCAGCGCGCCGCTGTTTACAAGGCATGCCGCGCCCAGCACAGTATTGGTGTTGATGATGGCCCCGTGCAGCACAAGGCAGCCCGGCCCAAGCACCGCGGACGGGCTGACGATGGCTGTGGGATGCACCACGCTGGGCACACGGTAACCCGCGTCCAGCAGGCGACGCGTCCACGCCAGGCGCAGGCGGTTGTCGCCAAACGCCGCCACGGCCTCAGGGTATTCACCCGTGAGCGAAGTGTAGTCCATGCATTTGCCTGCAACGTCCGAGCCGCGGACGGCGTCGTCCAGAAACGCCACGCCGTCCCAGTTCCCTGCAGCGCGCGCCACTTCCCCCACCATCTGGCCAAGGCCGCCGGCGCCCAAGATCAAAAGTTTAGACATGCTGTCCCCCCAATGGTAAAAATGCCGCGCCCCGTTCGAGCACGGTGCCGGATTCTATCTTCATCTGCGCGGGCACGGTGTTGCCGGCCTTGACAATGGCCCCGGGCGCAAGGTGGGCGCACGCGCCGATCACACAGTCGTGGTCCGCGATCGCCCCCATGTTCACGATGGCCCCCTGCTCCACGACAGCACACGCTCCCACAGCGGCCAGCGCCAGCACCACAGCCCCGGGACGGATATCCGCCGTGGGGCTGACATAGGCTCTCGGATGCACCAGCGCCGGCAGGCTGTAGCCCGCCGCGGCCAGTTTTTCCAGCCAGGCAGCGCGCAGCGCGTTGGCGCCAAAGGCCGGATACGCCCAGCGGAATTCCCCCGCAAAGCGTATATAGTCCGTACACGGGCCGAGGACATCCGTTCCCGTGCATCCGTCATCCAGGAACGCCACACGCCCGAAAACGCCCATAGCCCGCGCTGTTTCGGCCGCCGTGCGGCCGTAGCCACCCGCGCCGAGGATGATCAGGTTTTCCATCCGCAGCCTCCCATACCGCCTCCGCACCGCGCGGCCGGAGGCATTCACATTCTTGTATATGATAGAATATCATACCATATTTATACTAAAAAAAACAGACCGCTTCTTCAAAACCTTTCGCAGCCCCCTCCCGGAAAACTCCGCAGGGGCAGCAGAAGAAACGCCGCTGCGGAGCTGCGGCTCCCCGTGCATTGCACCCTCGTGGGGCGACGCAAAATGCTTCGGCGGGGGCAAAACCCACGAAATTCGTATACTTACACAACTTTGCGCGGGACAGAGGGCAAAAATTTGGCGGCGCGGCAAGGATTTTTTTGGCAAAAGCTCTTTGAAAAATGCGCATTTCTGTTATAATAGCTCTAAAGTGCCGCTTTGCGGCGGGCCTGCCCGGCAGACCCTGAAAGCGCGCTGCGCTTTCCTTTCGGCTTTTGTAACATGCAAAACCATGACGCGCATGGTTTTGTTGTGGCCGCTTCGCGGCGACATCATGTTATAATCGCTCTAAAGTGCCGCTTTGCGGCGGCGGGCTGCTGTATTGCGGCCCGCTTTTCCGGCCCGCGCCCGGGCCAATCGGTTTTAATGAGGAGAGGAAAATGGGAGAAACAATTCTGGAACTGCAAAACATCGCAAAGCATTTCGGTGATACCGACGTGCTGAACGGTATCAGCATCTCAATCGGCAAAGGCGAATTCATCACGCTGCTCGGCCCTTCGGGCTGCGGCAAAACCACGACGCTGCGCATCATTGCCGGGCTGGAAACGCCCGACGAGGGCCGCGTCATTCTGAACGGGCAGGACGTGACGGACTCCGAACCCAACAAACGCGACGTGAACACCGTGTTCCAGAATTACGCCCTGTTCCCGCACATGACAGTGGCCGCGAACATCGGCTACAGTCTGAAGCTGAAAAAACGTCCCAAGGACGAAATAAAAAAAGCCGTGGACGACGCGCTGGCCCTTGTGCAGCTCTCCGGCTACGGCAAGCGCATGCCTGCGGAGCTTTCCGGCGGACAGCGTCAGCGTGTCGCCATTGCCCGCGCCGTGGTGAACCGTCCCAGCGTGCTGCTGCTGGACGAACCCCTCGGCGCGCTGGACCTGCAGCTGCGCCGCCAAATGCAGCTGGAGCTGAAGGCTTTGCAAAAACAACTGGGCATCACGTTCATCTACATCACCCACGATCAGGAGGAAGCCCTTAATATGTCGGACCGCATCGCCGTGATGAAAGACGGCCGGTTCGAACAGCTCGGTACTCCGGCGGAGGTGTATGACAGCCCGCGCACCAGCTATGTGGCGCGCTTTGTGGGCACCGCCAATGTGCTGACGGGCACGGTTGAGGCTGTGGAGGACGACGTGCTGAAGGTAGCCTGCGCAGGCGGCTGCGCGGGCGCGCTGCGCCGCGGATATTCCTTTGCCCCCGGTGCGCCCATCACACTGGCCGTGCGCAGCGAGCACGTGGAATTCACAAAGGACCCCGCTGCCTGCGGTATCGCGGCCGTTATCCGGGAAAAGACGTTTGCCGGCGGCATGCTGCGCATCGCACTGGAGCTTTCCGACGGCACGACGCTCATCGCCAGCCGCCACGGCATTGATATGGATGTGCAGACGGGCGACGCGGTGCGCGTGACCTGGGCGCCGGCCAGCGCCGTGCCCGTGGACGTGGAGGCGGAAGAAGCGAAATGAAAGCAGCCTCCACCCCTTTTAAAAAGAAAAAAAAGCAGAGCGGCGTCTGGCTGACGCTGCTGCCGCTCTACCTGTTCACGCTGGTGTTCGTGGCCGGGCCTCTGGTGTATATGTTCGTACTCAGCTTCCAGACGCGCGCCGAGGTATGGGGTGTGGTGAACCAGTTCACACTGGACAACTACAAAAATATTTTTCAGCCCGTGTACCTGAACACCTTTGTGGAGTCCTTCAAGCTGGCGCTCACCAGCACGCTGCTCATCTGCGCCATCGGCTATCCTTTCGGCTATTTTATGGCAAAGCTGCCCGCGCAGTGGAAAAAGCGCGTGATGCTGCTGCTCATGATCCCGTTCTGGACCAGCTCGCTCATCCGGCTGTACGGATGGATCATCATTTTCCGTGCAAACGGTACGCTGGATAAGCTGCTGATGGGCCTGGGCCTTACCGACAGCCCGCTCAAGCTGCTGTACACCTACCCCGCCGTGGTGGTGGGCATGGTATACGCGCTGCTTCAGTTCATGATCCTGGCCGTTTACTCCAGCGCGGAAAAAATGGACTGGAGCCTTGTGGAGGCCGCGCGGGACCTGGGCGCTACGCCGCTGAAGGCCTTTCTTACCGTCACGCTCAAGCTGACGCTACCGGGCCTGCTCTCGGGTGTTATCCTTACGTTCATCCCCTCCATGGGCCTGTTCTTCATCGCCGACATCCTGGGCGGCAACAAGGTGGTGCTGGTGGGCACTTTGATTCAGGACCAGGTAAACAAAACGCACAACCTGCCCTTTGCGGCCGCGCTGAGCGTGGTGCTGATGATCCTGACCAGCCTGATGATCTCGCTGTACAAGCGTGTGACACACACCACGGAACTGGAGGGCATCTTATGAAAAACCGTACAAAACTGCCCAACATCTATATCGGCGTTGTCACGGCCGTTCTGTATCTGCCCATCGTGCTCGTTATCATCTATTCGTTCAACGAAAGCAAGATCAGCTCGGTGTGGGGCGGCTTTTCTCTCAAATGGTACGAAACGCTGTTCAGGGACGCCGCCATGTTCGAGGCGCTGGGCAACAGCATCGTTCTGGCGCTGTGCGCCAGCCTCGGCGCGGCGGTCATCGGCACGCTGGGTGCTTACGGCTTCACCAAGGTGCAGCTTCGCACCAAAAGCGCCGTGGAATATGTGTCCATGCTTCCCATCATGATCCCCGAGATCATCCTGGGCATGGTGTTCATGACGTTCTTCGCGCTCATCGGCCTGCCCTTCGGCATGACGACGCTCATCCTCGCCCATACTGCCTTTTGCGTCCCTTATGTCTATATGCTGGTGAAAGCGCGCCTTGTGGGCATGGACAAAAGCCTGGCGGAAGCCGCGCGGGACCTGGGCGCGGGCGAGGTGCGCGTGTTCTTCGATATCACGCTGCCCCTGCTGGTGCCTGCCATTCTGTCCGGCATGCTGCTCAGCTTCGCCATGAGCCTGGACGACGTCATCATCAGTATCTTCGTCACGGGCGTCAACGTAAACACGCTGCCCATCAAGGTTTATACGCAAATCAAAACCGGCGTCACACCGGAGATCAACGCCCTGTGCACATTGATGCTGGGCGCCACCATCATTCTGGTTGTTCTCTCGAATGTCCTGGGTAAAGTGGGAAAGCCCCGGACCGGGAAGCAGCATAAAGAGACCGCGGAGCGTTCCGCGGCTCCCGTCCCGGCGCAGCCGCAGTGATTCTGCAGCCGCCGCAGCAACACCATAAGGAGGAAAACCAATGAAAAAATTCTTTGCACTGGCACTCTCTCTGGCGCTGGCGCTCACCGCGTTCGCGGGCTGTTCCAGCACGTCCGCTTCCACTTCCACGCCGTCCGCGGCTTCCGGCAGCACGACCGGCTCTACCGAACTGAACCTGTACACCTGGGAGGGCATGTTCCCCCAGGAGGTGCTGGACGCCTTTACCGCCGAGACCGGCATCAAGGTGAACTATTCCAGCTTCGATACCGACGAAAACATGCTGATGAAACTGGAAGCCGCAAACGGTGGAGACTACGACGTTGTAATTGCCGACGATTATATCCTTGAGCCTGTCATTGCCCAGGGGCTGGCACAGAAGCTGGATAAAACACTGCTCACCAATTACGGTAATATCAACCCGTTGTACCAGGGCCAGTTTTATGATCCCGAGGACGAATATACCGTGCCTTATGGCGCGGGTGTAATGTCCATCATCTACGACCCCTCGGCGGTAGACATGGAAATCACCAGCTATGCTGATTTGTGGGACCCCTCTTTAAAAGATAACCTGGGATTGATCGCCAATTCCCGTGTAGTCACAGGCATGGCGCTGAAAATGATGGGCGAAAGCTATAACACCGAGGACCTTGATATTATCCAGCGAGCGGGCGATAAGATGCTGGAGCTTACCCCAAATGTGCGTGTTATCAACGACAACAACCTGCAGGACGCTCTTATCACCGGTGAGGTGGGCGCGGCGCTCGTCTATTCCTCACAGGCCACACAGGCTTTGCAGACCAACGCGAATTTCAAACAGGTGTTCCCTGCCGAGGGCATCGGCTTCGGTGTTATGCCGCAATTCATTCCCGCGAACGCGCCGCATCCGGATGCCGCTCACGCCTTTATTGATTATATCCTGCGTCCTGAGGTTGCCAAACAGTGCTTTGACGTGCTGGGTTATTATTGCACCAACAAGGCTGCGGATGAACTGCTGGATGAATCCGTCCGCGAATATGTGACGATGCCGGAGAGTTTTCAGGGCAGCGGCGAGGCGATCCGGACGATTTCCTCAGAAGCAACTGACCTGCACAACCAAATCTGGATAGAATTTCTGGATGCCTGCGGTTAATTTCTTTTTAGGCTGCTTCGGAATAAAAACCAGATTTCAGGGAAAATGGGGGCCGTCTTTTGACGGCCCTTGTTCCCGTATTGGGGAGGTTCAAAACCATGGATGCTGTTGAACAGAAGATCCTTGCCGCCGTTGACGCCCAGCGTGAAACGCTGCTTGCCTTTGCACAGGATATCGGCGCGCACGCCGAGCCGGGCTTTTTTGAAACACGCACCGCCGCCCGTGTGGCCGAACTGCTGCGCGGCTGCGGGCTTTCGCCGCAAACCGGTCTGGCCCGCACAGGCGTAAAGGCCGTTTTGCAGGGCGGCGCGCCCGGCCCCTGCGCGGCCGTCATCGGCGAGCTGGACGGCATTCTTTGCCCCGCGCACCCCGCCGCAAATCCCGAAAACGGCGTTGCCCATGCCTGCGGGCACAATGCGCAGCTCACCGCGCTGGTGGGCGCCGCGCTGGCGCTGAGCGCGCCCGGGGTGGCCGAGGCGCTTTCGGGCAGCGTGGCGTTTTTTGCCGTTCCCGCCGAGGAATATGTCCCCATCGGCACGCGGCAGGCGCTGCAAAAGCAGGGCGTGGAATTCTGCTGCGGCAAATCCGAACTGCTGCGCACGGGCGGCTTCGACGGCGTGGACCTTGCGCTGACCACGCATGTACATATGATTCCCTGCGAAAGTGACCTCCTTTTGGGCAACGTGGCCTGCAACGGCTTCACCAGCAAAACGGTCGTCTTTCACGGCAAGGCCGCCCACGCGGCCACTGCGCCCCACGCGGGCGTAAACGCCCTCAACGCGGCCGCGCTGGCGCTGAACGCCGTGGGGCTTCTGCGGGAGACTTTCCGCGAATGCGACACGGTGCGCATCCACACCAACATCCGCGAGGGCGGCGCGGCGCTGAATGTGGTGCCGGAGACCGTGGTAATGGAGGCCATGGTGCGGGCCGCCACACTGGAGGCGCTGGACGACGCGGCCCGAAAATTCGACCGGGCCTGCACCCACGCGGCCGAGGCTCTGGGCGCGCACGCCGAGATTCTGACTTATCAGGGCTACATGCCCGTGCGCCCGGCCCCGGCAGACCCCGCTTTGCTGGCGGCAGCCGCCGCGCTGCCCGGGCTTTCGGCCCAATGCGCCGAGCCTGGCATGCAGAACATTGCCAGCACCGACGTAGGCGACCTCTCCCAGGTGATGCCCGTGGTGAACTTTACCCACGGCGGTACGGCGGGCGCGCTCCACAGCGCGGACTTTGCCGTCACGGACGTGGACAAGGCCTATATCGCTCCCGCCAAGATGATGGCTCTGACGGCCTATCATCTGCTGAAGGACGGCGCGGTGCTGGCGCGCCGGACAATGGACGGATTCACCCCCGTGTTCACACGGGAAAGCTATATCGAAACAGTAAGGAGGCAGGGCTGATGGCACAGCGCATCTGCTTTTTGGGACGCGGCGGCAGCGGAAAAAGCACCGTCGCGCAGAACCTGGGCCACGCGCTGGCCCTCAAAGGGTACCACGTGCTGCTGGTGGGCAACGACATCAGCCTTTCCTCCACGGTGCTGCTGCGCGGAGAAGCGGATATCTCCCCCGCGCTGGAGGATTACCGGGAACACTACGAGATCGACCTGAACGACTACGTCATCCCCACGCCCAGCGGCGTATACTGCCTGGAGCTGGGCAGCATCGACCCCGGCGTGGGCTGCCTGGCCCGCGGCGTCACGCTCATTGATGAGATGCTGGATACTCAGGGCGTCTCCAATTCCCTGCAGCTCGACTTCATCCTCTATGATATCTCCGGGGAAACGCCCTGCACGGGCTACATCCTTCCCATCCGCGAGGGCGTGATGCAGCGGTGCATCATTGTCACCAACGGAAGCTTTGCCTCCGTCACCACGGCCAACAGCATTTTGCAGGCCATCCTGCGCGCGGCGGGCGCGGACAACTTCCCCGTGCAGCTCATCGTGAACAATGCCTCCTGTGAGGAGACGAAAGAGGAGCTTGCCAGCTATGCCCGGCGCGCCACCATCGAGATCCTGGCCAGTCTGGATTACTGCAAAGAGCTGGAATACAGCTCCCTTGCCGGCAAAACGGTGTTCGACACCGCGCCCGACAGCGCCTGCGCCGCACACCTGCGCGCCGTTGCGGACGATCTTCTGCTCTCCACCATCCCCACGAGCCTCACGCCTTTCCCCCGCCGGGAACTGGTCACCTGGCTGCGCTGCTGGCAGCGGCGCGAGCTCGCCCGCCGCCTTGCTTTGGCGGACACGGAGGCGTGCGATGGTTGACGTGGTATTCACGGGCGGGCGCGTGGTAGACGTGCGGACATGCACGTCCCGTATCGCAAACGTCGCCGTGGAACACGGCAAGATCGTGGATATCTCCGCGCATGAGCTTCCTGCAAAACGCGTGGTGGACGCGGCGGGCCTTGTTGTGGCCCCGGGCTTTATCGATGTGCACGGCCATCTGGACGGCCATGCCTATGCGGGGCAGCTCTCCGCCATGCAGGGCATTACCACCACTGTCGGCGGCAACTGCGGGCTTTCCCCGCTGGACCTGGAGGGCTGGTTCGCCGGACAGGCGCGCACAGGCTATGTGATCAACCAGGCGGAGCTGGTGGGCCACAGCTTTTCCATGCGCCGGGCCGTGGGCATCGAGGATGTGAATGCCCGGGCCAGCGCCGCCCAGACGGACGCGATGATCCGCATTGCCGACAGGGCGCTGCGCGCGGGCGCGGCGGGCGTTTCCCTGGGGCTGGACTACGCCCCGGGCAGCGGCCTGGCCGAGATAGACGCCATGGCCGCCATAGCGGCAGAATACGGGCGCTGCCTGCCCGTGCATACACGCCTGTTCACCCAAAACGACCTTTATTCCCTGTACGAGATGCTGGCCGCGGCCAAGCGCAGCGGCGGGCGGCTGCTGCTGAGCCATTTCGTCTACCAGTACAGCGGCTTCGGCACGCTGCGCCCGGCGCTGGACGTTGTGGACGCCGCCCGCGCCAAGGGCATGGACGTATGGATGGACAGCGGCATGTATACCGACTGGGCCACCTATGCAGGCACCGCCACCTTTGACGAGCAGACCATCAAGGACAACTCCCTGCGCTTCGGCGATATGGTCGCCGCCACGGGCAAGTATACGGGCACGCGCCTGAACCGGGAGCTGTACGAGCTTCTGCGCCACAAATATCCGGACGAGTCCATCATCTGCTATTCCGGCGAGCCGTACGAGATCTACGAGGCGCTGCAAAAGCCCTATGCCATGATGAGTACGGACGCGGGCGCTTACGCCCCCGGCGAGGGGCACCCGCAGATTGCGGGCAGCTATCCGCGTTTTCTGCGTAAGATGGTGCGGGAAAAGCGCCTGCTGGGGCTGGAGGAAGCCGTGTACAAATGCACGCTGCTGCCCGCCCAAACATACCACATTCCTGGCAAGGGCGTGCTGGAGCCGGGATATGACGCGGACCTTGTGCTTTTTGACCGGGACGCCGTGCGCGACAACGCCAAAATGCCCGACAAGGGCGAGCCGGACGCCCCGCCCGACGGCATCCCCTATGTGATGGTGAACGGTGTGTTCGCCGTGGATGACGGCGTGTTCCAAAACACCCGCAGCGGCAGCGTCATCCGGTACTGAGCGGACGCACTGTGGTATTCCGCTCTCTTTTCGCCATGCCGCCCTTTGCTGTTTCGGCTGTGGTAAATTTAGATTTGATAAAAGGTGCGATGACGTTGAGTAAAAACAAGACAGCTACGGTTTTTGCAATTTCGGCTGCGGCACTATATGCAATTAATGTGCCATTATCAAAACTTTTACTGATAAATGTGTCGCCCAGAATGCTTGCAGGATTTTTATATTTAGGAGCAGGTGTTGGTATTGGTGTACTTCTTGGAATAAGGAAAACACAGAACAGGCTGGCTGACGAACAATGGCTGGATAAAAAAGATTTGCCTTATACGATTGCAATGATTGGTCTCGACATAGCAGCACCTATATTCTTAATGCTTGGCATTGCTAATACAAATTCCGCTAATGTTTCGCTGATTAATAATTTTGAAATTGTTGCAACTTCTGTGATTGCTCTTGTAATTTTTAAAGAAAAAATTTCCAGGAGGTTATGGGCCGCAATTATCCTTGTAATGCTATCCAGTGCAATTCTTGGTTTTGAGGGAACAGAGGCATTTGTATTTAACAAGGGTTCATTGTTTGTATTGTGCGCTTGTATATGCTGGGGCGTGGAGAATAATTGCACAAGGAGTATAAGTGATAAGAGTTCAGAAGAAATCGTTTTGGTGAAAGGAATTTTCTCTGGTATCGGTAGTATCCTTATTGCATTTATTGTTGGGGAAAAACCGCCTGAAATCACCTATATGCTTGCCGCTATGTTACTTGGTTTCGTTTCCTATGGCTTGAGCATTAACTTTTACATTATGGCACAAAAAAATTTAGGTGCCGCAAAAACAAGTGCCTTTTATTCTGTTGCACCATTTTTAGGAGTTGGATTTAGTTTTATTATTTTAGGCGAAAGACCGACATTTCAATTTTACATTGCTCTTGGAATTATGATAATCAGTACATTGCTTATGATAAAGGATACGCTTGGCAATGAAAAATTATATAATGGTTACGTCCATATCCATCAACATAAACATGGGCGCATAGTACACACACACGAGCATAGACATTTTGTATATAATCCTATGCACATACATAATCATTCACATGCAGGCTAATAGACAAATTCAAAATTATCAGGCATTCGTTCTTTTCAAAAAACGCAAAACAGCGCGGGCGTCCGGCCTTATCCGCCGGACGCCTGCGTTTTTCTCCGCCATTTTCCTCGTCCGTTTACTCCACGCGCCAATAAGCCGCGCTGTACGGCGCAAGACGGCTGCCGCCGCCGAAATCGTGCGGCCTTCCGGTGACAAGGTCCACCGCCCGCCCCGCGCCCGCGTCAAAGTGCGCGTCGAACGGTTCGCCCTCCGCGTTCACGGCCACCAGCACGCGCTCGCCCTCCGCCGCGCGCTCGAAGATGTACTGCCGGTTCGTCAGCAGCACCGTGCGGTAAGCGCCATGGCACAGTGCCCGGCTGCCCCGGCGCGCCGCCGCCAGCCGGGCAATATACTCCGTCAGCCCGTTTTTCTGCGGCATGTCCACCGCGGGGCGCAGCGCCGCGTCGCCGTCCTCTTTGCCGCCCTCCATGCCCCACTCGCTGCCGTAATAAACGCAGGGCACGCCGGGCATGCCGAACAATATCCCGTACAACGGCCACAGATGCTCTTTGTTCGTTAAAATCGTGGCCACGCGCGTTACATCATGGTTATCCGCAAAGGACAGCAGAGGCAGGCCCTTATACAGCGTCCACGCCTCGGGGCCGAACTGCCGCGCCAGGCTGTGGCCGATCTCAAACAGGTTCATGGAATTGAAGCTGGAATACAGCCCCTTGTAGCACTCATAATTGGTGGCGCTGTGCAGCATGGCGCCGTTCACCATGCGCTTGTAATCGCCGTGCAGCATTTCGCCGATGAGCACGAATTCCGGCTTCAGGCCGCCGGTAAAGGCGCGCAGACGGCGCACGAAATCCTCGTCCAGACAATAGGCCACATCCAGCCGCAGGCCGTCGACGCCAAATTCCTCCACCCAGCCGCGAATACAGCCGAACAGGTATTCCGCCACAGCCGGATTGCGCAGGTTCAGCTTTACAAGCTCGTAATGGCCCTCCCAGCCCTCGTACCACAGGCCGTCGTTGTAACCCGAATTGCCGCCGAAGTCAATGTGGAACCAATCCCGGTACGGGCTGGCCTCCCGCTTCTCCAGTACGTCCCGGAAGGCCCAAAAGCCGCGCCCCACATGGTTGAACACACCGTCCAGCACCACCCGGATGCCCGCCGCGTGCAGCGCCGCGCACACGCGCGCAAAATCCGCGTTCGTACCAAGGCGGCCGTCCAGCTTCGTATAGTCCCGGGTATCGTAGCCGTGAGCGTCGGATTCAAACACCGGGCAGAAATACACCGCGTCCGCCCCCAGCTTTTTGATATGGGGCACCCAGTCCAGCAGCTTCAAAATACGCGGCTCCGTTCCGCCATCGTTTTCCCGCGGCGCGCCGCACAGGCCCAGCGGATAGATCTGGTAAAACACGCTTTCTTCAAACCACATCACGGGGTCACTCCTTTTCTTCGCGCCGCCCGCTCCGCATGGGGCGCGCTTTGCCGTTCCGGTTCACGGGACAGCCTGTTCTTTAGTATACCATATTTCTAAGCTCACACTTCGCGTACCGCTCGTGTTCACTAAGAAACAGGGTATCTATGCCGCTAAACTCATGCTTCGCCTGCGG
>ERZ827492.2092-NODE-2092-length-14537-cov-2.521889_pt1 | contig 14537 bp, 14 predicted proteins | sample MGYA00519704_ERZ827492 | MGnify/ENA primary metagenome ERZ827492 (study PRJEB31778, sample SAMEA3449325) | human gut metagenome | biome: human gut; feature: human-associated habitat; material: faeces | place: United Kingdom | collected 2010/2012 ...
CTGCCAGCCTCCCTGAGGACGGGAATGAGGGTTCCCTGCGGCCCAGGACTATCCGGGAGTACATCGGCCAGGAGAAAGCAAAGGACAATCTGGAAGTGTTTATCAACGCCGCAAAGATGAGAGGGGAGCCCCTGGACCATGTGCTTCTTCACGGCCCCCCGGGACTGGGAAAGACTACCCTTGCTGCGGTCATAGCCAACGAGATGGGAGTGAATATGCGCATCACCTCCGGCCCGGCCATAGAAAAGCCGGGGGATCTGGTGGCCATGCTCACCAACCTCAATGAGGGAGATATTCTCTTTGTGGATGAGATACACCGTTTAAACCGGGCTTATGAGGAGATACTCTACCCGGCTATGGAGGACTACGCCATAGACATAATTCTGGGCAAGGGTCCATCGGCCAACTCCCTGCATCTGGACCTGCCTCACTTTACCCTTATAGGGGCCACCACCCGTTCCGGCCAGCTGACAGCCCCCTTGAGAGACAGATTCGGAGTCTCCCTTCGTCTGGAGCTGTACACGCCTGAGGAGCTGCAGCGCATCGTCATGCGCTCCGCCGGGATACTTGGCGTAAAGATCCTGCCGGAAGGCGCCGCGGAAATAGCCGCCCGTTCCAGAGGCACTCCCAGGATAGCAAACCGCATGCTGCGCCGGGTAAGAGACTTTGCCCAGGTGAAAGCAAACGGCGTGATAAGCCGCGAAATAGCTGATGAAGCGCTTTCCCGCCTGGAAGTGGACAAGTTGGGTCTGGACGCTCTGGACAGGCGTATGCTCAAAAGTATAATCGAATTTTATAACGGCGGGCCCGTAGGACTGGAGACTCTGGCGGCAACCATCAATGAGGAGGCTGTCACTCTGGAGGATGTATATGAGCCATATCTGCTTCAGCAGGGCTTTTTGACACGCACTCCAAGAGGCCGCTGCGTAACAAAAAAGGCATATGAGCACCTTGGACTGGAATATATGGGTCAGCAGCAATTAGATATGTAATATTTTATGGGACAAATGAATAAAAAGCTATTGACTTTATACAAACCTGTTGTATAATGTAACATGTAAATTTGTTAAGAATTTAAATTGGCAGTTATGGAAGACTATACAAATTTCCGTGATGTCGATCTGCAGCGAATGGTAGTTGCAGGAGACAAGGAAGCCGAGGAAACTTTGGCCGCCAGATATATGTATCTGGTTCGGGTCTGTGCAAGGCCCCTGTTTCTCGCCGGCGGAGACAGCGAAGATCTTATTCAGGAAGGTACTTTCGGTCTGGTTTCAGCTATCAGGCAGTATTCTCCCGATTGCGACACATCTTTCAAGACCTTTGCAGAACACTGTATTAGAAAGCGGTTGTATTCCGCTGTTAAATCCGCATCCCGTTTAAAGCATTTCCCGCTCAATGATGGAGTTCCATTTGAGCAACTCTCAGAAGACCATTGTGTCCAATTGTCGGCAGTTCCTGAGATTTTCCGGCTCAGCCCGGAAGAATTAGTTCTAGCCAGAGAGAGCAAGGAAGAACTTTACACCGCCTTTTCCAAATGTCTATCCAGCTTTGAAAGTAAGGTCCTTGATTTGTATCTGGACGGTCTGTCCTATCGGGAGATAGCTCAGCGTCTGGGCAAGGAGCCAAAAGCAGTGGATAACGCAGTTCAGCGAATAAGGCGCAAGCTGGCGCGGAATCTAAATTTAGGCGATATCAGCAAAAGCTGAACGCAAATAAAAGCCGACAGGCACATCTATCAAAAGAGAGGATTCAAAATGTACGAAGACAAGACCTTAGTTTGCAAAGAGTGTGGTAAGGAATTTGTATTTACCGCCGGTGAGCAGGAGTTCTACGCAGAGCGTGGTTTCCAGAACGAGCCCCAGCGCTGCAAGGCATGCCGCGATGCACGCAAGAACGCTGCCCGTGGTCCCCGCGAGTTCTTTACTGCTGTCTGCGCTGCCTGCGGCGGCGAGGCAAAGGTTCCCTTCGAGCCCAAGTCTGACCGTCCTGTATACTGCAGCGAGTGCTTTGCAAAGATGAGAGGACAGGCCTGATCGCCTGAACAGATTAAAGGGGCACTTTGGGTGTCCCTTTAATCTTTTATCCCGCCCCAGCTCCCCACTGCCGCTTGTGGGCAGCGCTGAAGGAAGCTAATAAGCGGCAGAATGGAGAACACAATGGAAATCACCAGAGAAACTCTTATTTCGGAAATAGTAGAGAATTGCCCTCAGGCCATGCCCGCCTTCATGGAGATCGGCATGCACTGCATGGGCTGCGCCCTCGCCAGCGGCGAGACTCTTGAGCAGGCCTGTGCCGCCCACGGTGTGGACCCGGATGAATTCTTGGTCTATCTCAAGGCTTTTCTCGAAACAGCCTGACAGAACAGTTTAAAGCCGGACTAGCTCCGGCTTTAGTTTTTCGGGGGACATTTATGAATAAACGAATGCAAGCGATAGTTAAATATATGGAGTCAGGCAGGGGAGTTATAGATGTGGGTACGGACCACGGCTATTTCCCAACCTGGATGGCCTCCCATGGATACAAGGGGAATATCATCGCCTCGGATATAAATGCCTCCCCGCTGCAAAAGGCAATGGAGACAGCCAGAGAAGCCGGTGTGGAAGACAAGATTCGTTTCCAGCTGTGCGACGGGCTGGATAGCTGTCCCCCTGATTTGGTGGATACAATTGTGATTGCGGGGATGGGCGGAGAGCTTATCTGCCGCATTCTTGATCGCGCCGAGTGGTGCATGTCCAAGCGCTATAAGCTCATTCTCCAGCCTATGACTAAAAGCGAGGTGCTGAGGTACTGGCTGGTGAACAATGAGTTTGAGATAAGCTCAGAGGATCTTATTCTGGAAGGCGGCACGATTTATCAGCTGCTGGTAGCCAGATTTGGAGGAATTACAAAGCTCAGCGACGCAGAACTGTTTATAGGCAAAAAGGAACTATGTATGGATCCCGAGCTATACAGTATGCAGAGGAAGAAATATATAAAACGTTTTGAAGCGGCTATAGCCGGGATGGAAGAAAGCAGCTCAGGGTCGCTTTCGCCTGTTCTGGGACTCTACAGGGAGATTCTGGCCCAACTGAAGGAGATGAACTGAACGTGACAAAAGTAAAAGACATTTTCGACGAGCTTTGTGGACTGGCCCCGCTGGAGCTTCAGATGGGATTTGACAATTCCGGCTTTCTCTTCGGAAGGGAAAAGGCAGAAGTACACAAGGTGCTGCTGTCTCTTGATATTACCCCGGCCGTGGTGGAGGAGGCTATAGATATTGGAGCAGAGCTGATAATCTCTCATCACCCACTGATATTCAGTCCACTGAAGTCCGTAACAGATGAAAAGCTGCTGAAGCTGGCGGCCAACAATATCTCCGTGATATCCATGCATACTAATCTGGATATTGCCAAGGGCGGGGTGAACGATGTGCTTATGGAAGCTCTTGGTGCTGCCGTGGAGGCTCCCTTGGATGAGCAGGACTGCGGGAGGGTTGGAGCTCTGCCAAAGCCCATAAGTATGCCCGAATTCCTTTCCCTGTGTAAAGACGTCCTTAAAACCAAGGGACTGCGCTATTACGACAGCGGCAGACCGGTAGAACGGCTGGCCGTCATGGGAGGCTCCGGCGGAGACAGTCTGGAAACTGCCTTGCAGCTGGGCTGCGACACCTACCTTACCGCAGATATCAAATACCACCAATTCCTTCAGGCTGCCGAACTGGGCATCAATCTGGTGGATGGGGACCACTTCTGCACCGAGAACCTGGTTATCCCTGTGCTGGCCAAAAAGCTGGAAGAACGCTTTAAAGACCTGAACTTTATTGTGTCTGGAGTGCATCACCAGATAGTTTCCTTTGCCTGAGATGCTTGTCATAAACCACCTCCGCTCCTCATAAACTCGTACAAACGAGAACATGAGAGCGGAGGTTTTTTATGACTGATACAAATATTTATCGCGATATCGCTGCAAGGACTGACGGGGCTTTCATGCTTGGCGTTGTAGGCCCGGTCAGGACGGGAAAATCGACCTTTATAAAAAGGTTTATGGAAAAGCTTGTTATCCCTCAAATAGATAACACCTATATGAAAGAAAGGGCCAGAGATGAGTTGCCTCAAAGCGGCTCCGGCAAAACCATAATGACGGCCGAGCCAAAGTTCGTGCCGGAAAATCCTGTAACCGTGTCCCTGGCGGAAAACACCCAGTTATCCGTGAGATTGGTGGACTGCGTGGGTTACATGGTTGATGGCGCTGCCGGGCAATTTGAGGACGGAGAGGAACGTATGGTCACCACGCCCTGGTTTGACCACGAGATAAGCATGACAGAGGCAGCAGAGAAGGGTACCTATAAGGTGATAACTGAGCATTCTACTATAGGAATTGTGATAACCACCGACGGCAGCATTTGCGACATACCCAGGGAAAAATACATAGTCCCTGAACAAAGAGTTATAAATGAATTGAAAGAGATAGGCAAACCCTTTGTGGTTCTCCTGAACAGCGCAGAACCGGACTCGGAATTTGCTGTGGAGACTGCAAGGGAGATAAGTGAGAACTACGGTGTGCGCTGCCTTAGGGTGAACTGCCTGCAGCTGGACGAGGATGGAATATCCGAAATAATACGCTCTGTCCTGGAGGAGTTCCCTCTGAAGTCTGTTGGCATATATCTCCCGGAGTGGTTGGAGGCCCTCCCCGGAGATAATGAGCTACGTAGTGAGATATTCTCAGGAATAATGGAGAGCTATTCGGGAGTCAGCAAAATAAAGGAGTGCTATACTTCCGTAGATAAGCTGTCGGAATATGAAGACATCAGCGAAGTAAAAGTCAACAAAAGTGATTTGGGCTGTGGAGCAATGGAGGTAAACGTTCGTTTACCGCGGGTCCTATATTACAAAACCATAAGTGAGCAGACCGGAATTGAGGTAAAAAACGACGGAGATCTGATTACCACTCTGTCGGAGATGAGCGCCGTGAAACTGGACTACGACAAGCTGCGCTCTGCCCTGGAGGATGTACGCACAAAAGGCTACGGCGTAGTCATGCCTGACTCCTCCCAGATGCACCTGGAAGAACCGCAGATCGTTCGTCAAGGCGGCAAGTACAGCGTTAAGCTGAAGGCCAGCGCTCCGGCCATCCATATGATGATGACCAATATAGAGACAGAGGTAACGCCGGCTCTTGGCGGAGAGACCGCTTCAGAGGACATAATCAACTTCCTGCTGCAGGGCTTTGATGGGGATGTAAACAGAATATGGCAGTCCAATATATTTGGAAAGTCTCTCTATGACATAGCCGAAGAGGGGCTGACCTCCAAGATAGAGGCGCTGCCTCAAAGCGCAAAAGATAAGCTTCAAGAGACGCTACAGAGGATAATCAATGAGGGAAGCGGCGGACTTATATGTATCTTGCTTTGAGCTGCCCGGTTGACTTGGCAGTTTGGAACATATATAATGTGAGTTACGGCCTCAAATATTATTTATGAGGTGTCTGCATGTACTGCGTTTTTAAAGTCAAAGGCGGCAATAAAGCCGCCCTGATAGTTGCCGCTGTGCTTTTGGCGGCTGCTATAATAGTCAGTTTACTGGTGCCGGAGCAGGAGAGCGTCTCTGAAACTGCAGCCGATACCGGGGACTATACTCTGGTTATCGACCCGGGACATGGTGGTATAGATGGGGGTGCTCTGGCAGCAGACGGGACCAAGGAGAGCGATATAAACCTTGCAATTGCCCTGAAGCTTCGGGCTTTGGCTGAGTTCTACGGCCAGGACAACGCTATGACCCGCCAGGATGACAGCACAAAATCCGCCACTGAAAACTACAGCGAGCATGACGACCTGGTCAACAGAGCTGAACTGGTCAATTCCGCCCCTAATCCGGTGCTGATCAGCATTCACCAAAACTGCTTTCCTACCGGCCAGCCCAGCGGACCACAGGTTATTTATTCCACTTCAGGAAACAGCGAGAGCCTGGGTGTTCTGACCCATCAGAATCTGATTTCCCAGCTTTATCCTGACAACCGCCGGGTGGCAGAACCCGCCTCCAGTAAGCTCTATGTATTAAATCACGTATCCTGTCCGGCGATACTGGTAGAGTGCGGATTCATGTCAAATCTTTCGGATATGGGAAAGCTTGCGGACAGCAGCTATCAAACTGCTCTTTCCACGGTACTTATGGCCTCTTTCCTCCAATATAAAACCGGTGTAGCCAACACTTGACAGACGGAGACAACTATGGCAAAACAAAAGACAATTTACTGCTGCACGGAATGCGGCAACGAAACTGCCAACTGGGCGGGCAAGTGCCCGTCCTGCGGCGCATGGAACACTTTGACCGAGGTAAAGCTGGGCAGCGACCGGCGATCCAGAACCGCGTCTTATTCCAAAGGTGACTTTAAAGAAATGAAGCTCAAGCGCATCTCTGAGCTGGACACTGCGGCGGAGCTCCGCTTCATGACCGGCATTTCGGAATTTGACCGGGTGCTGGGGGGCGGAGCTGTGGCCGGCTCCCTTATACTTGTAGGCGGTGCCCCAGGCATAGGAAAGTCCACTCTGCTGCTGCAAATGTGCGGCAGTCTGGAAAAGTCCAGGAAGGTACTGTATGTCACCGGTGAGGAAAGTGAGAGACAACTTAAGCTCCGTGCCATGCGCCTGGGTGTGGACGGGGGAGAGACCTATGTTTTGGCCGAGACTGACATGGATAATATCATCGCTGCCATAAATCGTGCCGAGCCGGAAATCGTTATTATTGACTCAATACAGACTGTTTCCGACAGTGAGCTTCCTTCGGCTCCCGGCAGCCTGACTCAGATAAAAGAGTGTACCATGCGCATCATGCGCACGGCCAAGGACAAGGGGCTGACTGTTTTTGTTGTTGGCCATATAAATAAGGAAGGCAGTATAGCCGGGCCAAAAGTTCTGGAGCACATGGTGGACTGCGTGCTGTATTTTGAAGGAGAGCGGAGCACCAGTTTTCGCATTCTCAGGGCCGCAAAAAACCGCTTCGGCTCTACCAACGAGATAGGTGTTTTTGAGATGGCAGACAAAGGGCTGCGCTGTGTTGAGAATCCGTCAGAGGTTTTTCTCAGCGGGCGTCCGGAGAACAGCCCAGGCACCTGTGTATCCTGTATCGTGGAGGGCAGCCGTCCAATTCTGGCGGAGGTCCAGGCCCTGGTCACCCCGGCAAATTATAACGCTGCCCGCCGCTGCAATGGCATAGACTATAATCGGGCGGCTATGCTTCTGGCAGTGCTGGAAAAACGTGGAGGCCTGCCTGTAGGCAACTGTGACGCCTACATAAACGTTATTGGCGGGTTGAGCCTGGACGAGCCCGCAGCCGATTTGGCGACTTTGCTTGCCGTGGCTTCCAGCTTTCTGGATCGTCCCCTTGGCACCGACCTGGCAGCCTTTGGTGAAGTGGGACTTTCCGGGGAAATTCGCAGTGTCAGCGCACTTAACCAGCGCCTGGGAGAGATCTCACGGCTGGGTTTCAAACGCTGTGTCATCCCGGCCCATGTTAGGGATGAGGTAAAGCAGTTCAATGGCCTGGAGCTTATACCTGTTAAATCCGTGGGCGAAGCGATGGCCGCCGTATTGGGGAAAAAACGTGAACGCAGTTGAATCTCCAAACCTGCCTCTAAAGGCTGAACACATAATTATCGGGGAAAAATATTCCGGTATTTTCACATTACCCCTGAAAAAGCTGGGTATAACAGCTCTTTATGTACCTGATAACCCACATGTTGACCACAGGCTTTCGGGCCACGCCGACCTGTCGGTATTTCATGGAGGAGGGGAGAGGCTCTGGCTTGCTCCATATTTGAAGGACAGCAGCTTCTCAACTACCCTGGAGAAGATGGGATTTAAGTTTTCCTATCCAAAAATTGTGCAGTCTGAGGCTTATCCCGGGGATGCCCAGCTGAACATGTGCATATGCGGGGACAAGCTCATATATAACCCACGTACTGCGGCTTATAATATTGCTGATTTTTTAACAATTCATGCAGGCCTGGAGCCTGTAAAATGCAGACAGGGCTACAGCAAATGCGCTGTATGTGTTGTGGACAGTGGAGCCATAATAACTGCTGACAGGGGAATAGCTGCGGCATCAAAAGAGGCCGGACTGGATGTGCTGCTGATATCCCCGGAGGGCGTTAGTCTGGAGGGATTTGACTGCGGCTTCATCGGCGGCGCTGCCTTCAAAATCAGCAGGGAAGCTCTGGCCTTTACCGGTAGGCTGGACAAGCACCCGTACAGGGAAGCTATACTCAGTTTTTTGGACAGGTATAAAGTCGAGCCGCTATATCTTACTGAGTCCCCAATATTTGACATCGGCTCAGGACTTGCTATTACTGAAAAAACCGTTTCGCTTTAATTATGCGAAACGGTTTTTATGCTTAATTGTTTGAGGTGCCGATGTTCTACATCGTTTTTTGAAGGTGCCAGAGCTTTAAAATAAAAGCAAGCTGTCCAATGGTAAAAGCGCCGATAATGGTAAAGCAGGGGACGACTGTCATATAGCCGGTAAAAATCAGGATAAACAGCGATACAGAAATTGATACGTTCATCACTTTAAAGCCGCTGGCCATGGCTGCATTGCTGAGAGCAATGTTCCTCTCGTCCTTTTCTTCAATCTCCATCTCCCGGGTCTTCTTGACGAACAAGTCACAGGCACCGGACACGATGAAGATTATCCCTATCAGCGTAGTGCCTGGAGCAATCAGATCAGGACGTGGCACCTGAATAATATCATTTATTCCAAGACCATATGTAAGCATGCCGCCAAGTAAGATAAAAAGTCCAAAGGCAATGCTGAGATTTGCCAAAGTTTTTTTCATTGCACTTCCTCCTCATATATGAAGATCTCTTCTATGCTCATGTCAAAATACCGGGCAATTTTAAAAGCCAACAGTATGGATGGATTATAACGGCCGTTTTCCAGGGAGCCTATGGTCTGCCGGGATACTTCCAGGGCAGCGGCCAGCTCCTCCTGTTTTATTCCCCTCTGCTTGCGCAATTCTTCCAAGCGGTTTTTCATTAAAGCCTCCAATATGGAAAGTTTGCTTTACATGGTTTAATTATAACAGATAGAATCAAAATGTCAAGCACGCTTTCCATCTAAAACAAAAAAATTCCGGGACCGGATTCTATAGACTGAAACTCCGGCCCCAGACAATTATTATAGGTGAAAAGGCAAATGTACTGTATATATCAGCATATATCAGCTGTCCTCCTCAATGTCTGCTTTGGTCTTACGACCTATTGGATTGGCCATGGCAGCTTCGTGAAGAGCAGCATTATCCAGATGGGTATATATCTGAGTAGTATTCAGGTTACTGTGGCCCAAAACCTCCTGTAAGGCTCTGGTATCAACGCCATTTTTCAGCATAAGCGTTGCGGCGGTATGGCGGAGCTTATGGGGAGAATAGCGGCTGGCATCCAGTCCGGCCTGCAGGAGCTTTTTGTCTACCATTTTTTGTACACCTCGGACGCTGATGCGCCTATGGTCTCTACTGATAAAAAGGGCGTTCCTGTCCTCAGGTACAATGTTCTCCGGTTCCCGAACAGCAAGGTAGTCATCTATAGCCTCCCGGCAGCCCTGGGCAAAGTAAATCATACGTTCCTTATTGCCTTTGCCCACAACTCTCAGGTGGTCATCATAGATATCCGATACATTGAGAGAAACCAGCTCCGAGACACGCATACCGCAGGACATGAAGAGCATTAGTATACAGTAATCCCTGAGGGCAAAGGGGCCGTCGCAAACGGAGAGTAATCTTTCACATTCTGCCTCTTCCAAATACCTGGGAAGCAAATTGGGGCGTTTAGGCATGTCAAGTTCTTGACAAATATTAAACTCCAATAAATGGCGTTTTACCGTGAGATAATTATAGAATGATTTTACGGAGGAGGTACGGCGGCAACGGCTGGCTGCCGACAAAGACCTGTTGGAACCGCTCATCTCAGGGGAGAAAGACTGGTATCTATAGAGCTCCTCAATACGTATGGATTTGATAAAATCAATATCCACGTCGCTGATATCAATTTCGTTAAATGGTGTTTCTGCCGGAACCAAATGCCTCCGCCGCTTGATAAAGCGAAACAGAATTTTTAGATCCAAATAGTATCCGGCTACTGTTTTATCCGAATGTCCCCGAACCGTAGAGTGGTATTCCAAAAATTCCATAAGTATATCCGGGGCGTCGTTTATCTGATCTAAATTCATTATGTTAACCATCCCTTATATTTTATAGTCCTAAGTTCGTTTAATTTATATTATGCGAACTTGGGTGGGGAGATATATAAGGGGGATAATTCCTGGCCCCCCTGCTTTAATAATTATATGTTAAGCAGCCCGAGCTGTCAAGATGTAATTTACATAATTAATTGATTAGATAATCTGGAGCAAATGCTCAGAAAATTAACCTAATAGATAAGGATTTTGTAAATGCAGCTCTGACTGCTTGAATGTAAGCTCAAGTCAGCGGAAACTGTTTTACCGAGCATAGGCGTAATAAAATGCAGATTCTTTTAAATGTACATAAATAATGCAGCGGCAGAATCAGACAGTTATAGTTTTTATAAGCTATTATGATAATCAGTATTTCGATTAGGTTTTCATTCTGCTGTTATCTTATTTCCAATTTTGAAGCGTAAATTTTGAAGCATAATTTTCAAATATTTGCAGTAAAGATTTTTGAAGAAGAATAATTTTTATTTTTTAATAGCCCGTACATCCAGATGGCGCAGCCTCAATTGGCATGCCTCCCCTTCCCTTGCGCTTAGGTACTTTCGCTGTGGATGCTGCAAAAGGCTCCAATAGCCGCGGCATAAAGCCGGACTATTGGAGCCTTTTCATACATGAAGTCAGCGACCCATCTTATAGCGCAGAGTGCTTATCAAAGATTCGTTGGTCACCCTGATGGTATTCAGGATGGTTGCAACGGCAGCTACCATATCTATAAATATGGCAAACCACAGGTTGCAGTAGCCGACGATGCTCAAGAACACCAGAAGCGCCTTGACTACAAACGCAAACAGAGCGTTCTCCACAGCTATATCCTTTACCCTGACAGCAACTTGTTTTGCAAAAGGCAGGTTGTTGATATAGGCGGGATCAACAATGGCATCGGCATATTTGCCTTTGCTGCCGACCCTGATATCCACAGCGGCATCGGAGTGGGATTCTATACCGCTGGAATATACAAAGATAACTGCGCCCTTTTCTCTCTTTGCTATCTCGCTGATAATGCTGAGCTTCTTCTCCGTGTCGCACTGGGCATACATCTCATTGAAATTCATAAGCTCAGCAAACTGCTGCCCCACTTCCTTACTGTCTTCAGTAAGGAGAATGCAGCGGTTTATACCCACAGCCTTCATTTCAGGAATAAGATTTTCGGTTTCTTCATTTACATCAGAGGAAACCACTACTTTGCCCACGTACTTATTGGCTACGACCATATAATAAGCCTGGCCGATAGCGGCATTGTCATCAGGCAGTTCCACTTCCCTGCTGGAATAAAGTTCCCGGGTACCAAACGAGACCGGTATCCCGTCGATACTCAATTCCATACCGTAGCCGGGGATATCCCGGAAGTCGGAGATGACGTCCAGCTTATAGTCCTGGTCAAAGGCGGCGGAGACTGCCTTGGCAATGGGCTGGTCGGAGTAGTACACCGCATGAGCCACAAAATTCATAAAGGTTGCAGAGTCCAGAATATCCGAATACATGGCGATTATCCTGGGGCACTCGTCGGCAAAAATGCCGCCCTTATCAAAGATGGCTACGGTGGAATCAGCCATGGCTTCCAGGCTGGAGGCCTTTTCTATAACCACTCCCTGCTGGGCACTGTAACACATACCAACAGTAGCTGCCAGAGGTATTGACACGGCTACAGACATTGGCGTGGCAATTAGAATGATTGTAAGAGCCCGATGGATGGAAACTATATAGGTATAGTTTGTAATCAGCGGCAGTGTAATTGCATAAATCACCGAAAGAATCATTGCAAGCTTCAGGACCGAGCCGGAGCTGCTTTTCATCACGGATTCTATGGACATAGACGTGGCGTCTTTATCGTTGAGAAGTTCAGCCATGCGGTTTTTTATGCTATCGTCCTGGTAGTTCAGCAATTCCAAAGCCGCCTTTTTGGTGTGATCCACGGCGTAATTAATAAGCATAAGGCCAATTTGGTATAGAAGTATAAGCGCAGCACCCTCTATGGCGAAGCCGATAAAATACGAAAGGAGGGCAATAAATACCACTACCACAGGGACAGAGAAATAATCCCCTTCCTCAATGGAGTTCATGGCCTGCAAAACGATGTCATAGCCTGCGGCAACAGCGGCAAGAACAAGGAGGATAATGCTGAGGAACTCAGGCATGCTGATGATAAGCGAGACGGCAAAAATAACTGATGCAACCACCAGACGGATAACCATCATAGTATTATTATTGGGGATCATGCTTATCAGGTTTTCCGGTTTCTTTTTGACGGCCTCATGCCTGCTTCTTTCCGGTTTTTGACTCATTTTGCCACCTCCTGTTTTTGCTTATTGAAAGATGCTCAGGCCTTTCCGTCGCAGCCGAGGACATCCACGATCTTATGCTTTACCATTTCCTTGATAGCGGTGCGAGCCGGCCCAAGGTACTGGCGGGGGTCAAAATGATCGGGATGATCGTTAAAGTATTTCCTTATGGTAGCTGTCATGGCAAGACGCAGGTCGGAGTCAATATTAATCTTGCAGACAGCCATCTTGGCGGCCATGCGAAGCTGCTCCTCGGGAATGCCGATGGCTCCGGGCATATTGCCGCCGTTTTCGTTGATCATCTTCACAAATTCCTGAGGAACGGAAGAAGAACCGTGGAGAACTATGGGGAAGCCGGGCAGACGCTTCTGAACCTCTTCAAGGATGTCCAGACGCAGCTTGGGATCGGTGCCGGGCTTGAATTTATATGCACCGTGAGAAGTGCCGATGGCTATGGCCAGAGAGTCGCAGTTCGTGCGCTCAACAAACTCCTGAACATCCTCAGGACGGGTGTAGGAGCTGTCTTCGGCGGACACGTTGACCTCATCCTCTATGCCGGCCAGGGTGCCCAGCTCTGCCTCTACCACCACGCCGTGATCATGAGCATATTCCACGACCTGACGGGTAAGGGCAATGTTGTCTTCAAAGGACTTGGAGGATGCGTCAATCATAACGGAGGTAAAGCCGCCGTCTATGCAGGACTTGCACAGTTCAAAGCTGTTGCCATGATCCAGATGGAGAGCGATGGGCAGACCGGTCTCAATGACGGCAGCTTCAACTAGCTTTATGAGATAAGTATGGTTTGCATAGGCCCGGGCGCCTTTGGACACCTGGAGTATAAGAGGAGCGTTGAGCTCCGCAGCAGCTTCGGTGATGCCCTGAACTATTTCCATATTGTTGACATTGAAAGCGCCGACGGCGTAACCGCCATTGTATGCTTTTGCAAACATTTCTTTTGTCGTTACCAGGGGCATTGTTCTTTTCTCCTTTTACAAAATATTAAAATTTGTACAAATAGTACATTTACAAATCTTCGAGATTATTATATCCTCAAAGCAGTTTATAATCAATACGCAGTTTTGACAAAACGCATAAAAATCAAAAAAATCTTGGAGGAAGAAACATGTCTGAAAAACTGATCGGTTCCTGCATTTTCGGCCAGTCCGGAGGCCCCACCGCTGTGATAAACGCCAGCGCCTACGGCGTCATCAGCGCTGCTCTTGATGCAGAGGAAATCACTACCGTCTATGGCGCTGCCCACGGTATACGGGGCGTCCTGGACGACAAGCTCTACATTATGGATGAGGAGGACCCCGCAGAGCTTAAACTGCTGCTGAACACTCCTTCTTCCGAGCTCGGCTCCTGCCGCTACAAAATTGCCGACCCTGAAAAGGACGACACCGACTATAAGCGTATACTGGAAATATTCAAAAAATATAATGTCCGCTACTTCTTCTACAACGGCGGCAACGACTCCATGGACACCTGCAACAAAATCAGCCGCTACATGGAATCTGTGGGCTATGAATGCCGTGTGATGGGCGTGCCCAAGACCATCGATAACGATCTCTTCGGTACCGATCACTGCCCCGGTTTTGCCAGCGCTGCAAAATACATTGCCACCTCCATTATGGAGATAAACAAGGATGCCAGAGTTTATGACAACGGTATGATAACGGTAGTGGAGATAATGGGCCGCCACGCCGGCTGGCTGGCTGCCAGCGCTGCCCTGGCCACTGAGTTTGGCTCCGGTCCCGATCTCATCTATCTCCCCGAGCTGGACTTCGATATGGACAAGTTCCTGGCGGATGTAGACAAGGTATACAAGGCCAACGGCAAGGTCCTGGTAGCTGTCTCCGAAGGTATCCACTATGCCGACGGCAGCTTTGTATCCGAGGCCAAGACCTCTGCCACCGACGGTTTCGGCCATGCCCAGCTGGGCGGTCTGGCAACCATGCTGGCCGAGATAGTCAAAAAACACACCGGGGCCAAGGTCCGTGGTATAGAGCTCAGTCTCCTTCAGCGCTGCGGCGCCCAC
>ERZ827492.2103-NODE-2103-length-14499-cov-5.697452_pt1 | contig 14499 bp, 10 predicted proteins | sample MGYA00519704_ERZ827492 | MGnify/ENA primary metagenome ERZ827492 (study PRJEB31778, sample SAMEA3449325) | human gut metagenome | biome: human gut; feature: human-associated habitat; material: faeces | place: United Kingdom | collected 2010/2012 ...
ACCGCCTGCGCCCGACCCAAAAGTACATTGATTACTATAACATCAGCTATTCCTACTTGCACCTTGTCATGGAGCGCGCTAAACAGCGCTTCAGTCCCGATGACCTGGCTAAATTGGAGGAAATGCTGCAAGTCGTCTCCGATGAGCTGATGCCGGAGATTCAACTGCCTGAATAATATACAAAATGTGAACCACTCCCCATGGAGCGATTCACATTTTCAGACTGTCGAAAAACTCTTGTAGGGGCGAGCATTGCTCGCCCGCACCCGTTTGCCTTGTAAGAAAACTATCCAAGAAAATGCGTTGCTGCGGTAAGTTGGCGGGCGACCAATGGTCGCCCCTACACACGCAATAGAGCAAGAATGCAGTTTTTTGACGGTCTGAAAAATAGCCATCTGAGATGCCGAAGGTCACGGATTTCAGATGGCTATTTCTTATGGCAATACCGCCGGGGAGCCTTCCCGTTTTTGAGAAGGCTCCCCGGCGGATTTTTGTTTATATCGCGGCGATTTTGGTTTACAAGGCAACAGACACCGCAACCGATACCGAACAGCATGAGGAACAGCACGCCGGACACATACCCCGGCACCATCATATCATGAAAGCGCAAGTGAAGGTTTGCTTTATGGCGTTCTGCGGCTCTGCCTTAGTTGGGCGCGGTACTCGGCGGGGGTGATGCCGTACAGTGCGCGGAAACTCTTTAAAAAGCTGCTGTAATTTGCAAAGCCGCTGGCGGTGCAGGCGTCCAGTACGCCGGTGCCGTCGGCAAGCTCGTTGCGGCAGTGCTGCATACGCAGGTTGGTCAGATACCCGTGTATACTTTCCAGCGTGTACTCTTTGAACACGCGGGACAGGTGCTCCCGGCTGGTGTAGGTGTACTTTGCCAGCTGGGCCACGGTCAGATGCGGGTCGGTGTAGTTGGCCTGAAGGTAAGCAACCGCCTTCGCGACGAGCAGACTGGTGGCCGAGGGCGGCGGGGCATTGTGCCGCCGGGTCACAACTTGGCTGATAAGCAAAATCAGCTCCGTGACCTCGCAGCATTGCACGGTATCGCGTATTTTTTCATCGAGATACACGGTCTGGGCCATCCGCTCCAGCAGACCGCGGAAGTCCCACTGCGTGACGGCGTCAGTGTCCAGAATGACAGGGTCCCCCGACCAGACATGCCGCGGCAGGCCGCTTTGCGCCCAGGCACGCTCCCAGATGCCGGGAGCTATCTGCACGACGAGCCGCTCCGAGGTCGTGTCCGTGATGTTGAACTTGCCGGAGTGGTACATCTCGCCCGGAAACAGTATCAGCTCCCCCAGGTGCAAATCGTAGACACTGCCGTCGACGGAGTAGCGCACGCTGCTGCCCGCCACCGGCAGTATCATCTCATAATACGGGTGGGAGTGGACCACCGACTGGACATTCTCCCGGTTTGTATACAGGCCCACGACAACCTGACCGTCCTGCAGGGCGGCACTGGCATCCTCCTGCGTCAGAATGGAATCCACGTAATGCGGCATTTTTTGCAGGATCATGAGCGACGCCTCCTGTTAAATTTTGTCTTTACCACGATTATATCACATTTTGCGACATTTGCATTACAAATACGGCAGAAATTTTGTGAAGGATTTGTTATTATAAAGGCGAAGAAGGGCACAATGTGCAGATTGAACAAAATATATTATGCAATTTTGTACAATATGCACATTGTCTGCCAAATAACAAGTTCCACCATTCAATTATACGCAAAATAGAAAGGAGAAAATCTATGAAAGTGTGCTACACCGGCGGCGCTGTCAAGGACTGCGGAAGCTATTATTCCGTAGCCACCAACGCTGTAGAGCTGCGCATCTGGTTCCTGACCGACGATATACTGCGCATCCGCGCGGGCTTTGACGGCGACTGGGATGAAGCCTCCTACAGCCTGACCATGACCGCATGGGAGTCCCGCACCGACGAGCTGATGAAGGACTGCCGCAAGCGCGTCCAGTCCGCCGCCGCAACCCTGACCGACGGCGACAGGCAGGCCGTTATCCAGGGTGCGCGTCTCAAGGTCGTCATCGAGAAGGCACCGTTCCGCATCATGGTCTATGATAAGGACGGCAGCCTGCTGCACGCCGATATTCCCGACCTGGCCTACCGCGAGGACAGCAACCATCGCCGCATCCACGCCAGCCAGATCGAGGCCGACGACTGCTTCTACGGCTTCGGCGAGAAATCCGGCGAGATCAACAAGGCCGAGAAATACATGAATATGGCTCCCGGCGACGCCATGGGCTACAACGCCAAGGAGACGGATTCCCTCTACAAGCACATTCCGTTCTATATCCGCCTGAACCGCGGCACCAAGCAGGCTGTCGGCTACTTCTACCACAATACCGCCGAGTGCGATTTCAACATGGGCCGCGAGAAGCGCAACTACTGGCACCGCTACTCGTCCTACCGCACCGACGCGGGCGACATTGACCTGTTTTTGATCGCAGGCCCGTCCATCCGCGAGATCATTGAGCGTTACACCGACCTGACCGGCAAGAGCGTCATGCTGCCGAAGGCCGCGCTGGGCTACCTCGGCAGCTCGATGTACTACCCCGAGCTGCCCGAGAACAGCGACGATGCCGTGCTGGACTTCATCGACACGACCCGCGAGGAAGGCATCCCTGCCGACGGCTTCCAGCTGTCCAGCGGTTACTGCGCAGTTGAGACCGCCGAGGGCATCAAGCGCTGCACCTTCACATGGAACCACAAGCGCTTCAAGGACCCGGCAGACTGGTTTGCCCAGATGGAAAAGCGCGGCATCGTTGTCTCGCCCAACATCAAGCCCGGTATGCTGCTCGTCCATCCGCTGCTGAACGAGATGAAGGAGAAGGGCATGTTCCTGCCCGCCTCCGACGACAATGCAGGTCTTGACGGTCTGGCTGTCGGTACCTGGTGGGGCGGCCCCGGCCTGTTTGTGGACTACACGAAGGAATCCACCCGTCTGCACTGGAAGCAGTACATCAAGGACGCGCTGCTGAAATACGGCTGCCGTTCCATCTGGAACGACAACTGCGAGTATGACTCCCTCGTTGACAAGGACGCAAAGGTTTACTTTGAGGGCAAGGGCAGCACGATTGGCACGATGAAGCCGGTCATGAGCAACCTGATGTGCCAGCTGTCCAACGAGGCCATCGAGGAGTATGACCCCGACTGCCGCCCGTTCTCGGTCTGCCGTTCCGGTCATGCGGGCATCCAGCGCTATGCGCAGGTCTGGGCCGGTGACAACCTGACCCACTGGGATACCCTGAAATACAACATCGCCACGATTCTGGGCATGGCGCTCTGCGGCGTGTCCAACCACGGCTGCGACATCGGCGGCTTCTTCGGCCCCGCGCCGGAGGGCGAACTGTTCGTGCGCTGGGTGCAGAACGGCATCTTCCAGCCGCGCTTCTCCATCCACTCCACGAACACCGACAACACCGTCACCGAGCCGTGGATGTACAGCGACAAAAAGCAGTACATCAAGGACGCGATTGACTTCCGCTATAAGCTCAGCCCGACGCTGTATTCCCTGATGGAGCGCGCGCATGAGAACGGCCTGCCCATCTGGCAGCCGACGTTCAGCGTTTTCCAGAACGACCCGGCCACCTACGATGAGGGTGTGGACTTCATGTTCGGTGATTCTCTGCTGGTTGCGAACGTCGTTGAAAAGGGCCAGACCGTCCGCCCGGTCTACCTGCCCGTGACCGAGAACGAAAACGAGCGGTTCTACGACTTCTACACCCGCGAGGAATACGCCCCCGGCCAGACGATTGAGGTGCCGGTTGATATTGCCAGCATCCCGCTGTTTGTGCGCAGCGGTGCCATTCTCCCGATGAGCGGCAACAAGCTGCACAACCTGATGACCGAAAAGACCACCGCGCTGGACATCCTGATGGCCCCCGATGTGGATTCCGAGTTCACGCTGTACGAGGATGACGGCCGCACGAACGATTACCGCAAGGGCGCGTATCTCAAGACGAAGATCGCCGTCAAGGCAGGCGTCAAGACCGTCGTGACCTTCACGAATGAGGGCAGCTACGAGACCGCCGTCGAGAGCATGTACCTCGATATGATCCACCGCGAGAAGTCCCCGTTCTATGTGCAGGTGGACGGCAAAGAGCTGCCGCACTTCCTGCACCGCCGCAAGTTTGAGGAGGCCGAGAGCGGCTGGTACTACAGCCAGCGCCTCAAGAGCGTCCAGATCAAGTACCCCAACCCCAAGAAGGATCACGAGGTACTTGTCTCGTTCGAACAGTTTGATTTGATCGGGATGTAACCCGGCTTCTTGCCTCCCCTGGCAGGGGAGGTGCCCCGTAGGGGCGGAGAGGTTGAACCTTGCCGCAGCCCGAAATATTTCGGGTAATGGCACGGTTCTCTCCCCCAGCCGCTGCGGAGGCAGCCCCCTCTCAGAGGGGGCCAAGGGAAAAACGGCATACATACAAGAAGGAGAAATACCATGTTCAAAAAATTCGCAGCATTGGCTGCTGCGGCTGCGCTCAGTCTGGGTGTTATGACCGGCTGCGGCGCGTCCGGCACCACCGCCGACTCCACCGGCTACAGCGCCGAGAACCCGCTGGTGCTGACTCTGGCCCACGGCCTGTCCGAGACCCACACTGTCCACATCGCCATGACCCAGTTTGCGGACGAGGTCGCGGAAAAGACCGATGGCCGCATCCAGGTCAAGATCTTCCCCAACGGCCAGCTCGGCAGCGAGAACGAGAACCTTGAGCAGCTGCAGGCCGGCGTTATCGCCATGACCAAGGTTTCTGCACCCGGTCTGGCTACCTACAACGATGCCTTCAACACCTTCGGCCTGCCCTATATCTTCAACGATACCGATGACTTCTACCATGTCATGGACTCGCAGGAGATGCAGGACTTCTTCCTCTCCACCGGTGACGACGGCTTTGTCACGCTGACCTATTACACCTCCGGCGCACGTTCCTTCTACACGAAGGATAAGGCCATCCGCACCCCGGCAGACCTCAAGGGCCTGAAGATCCGCGTGCAGGATATGAAGAGCCAGACCGACATGATGAGCTATCTGGGCGGCATTCCCGTCGCCATGTCCTACGGCGACGTTTACACCTCGCTGCAGACCGGCATCATTGACGGCACCGAGAACAACGAGACCGCCCTGACCACCGGCAAGCACGGCGAGGTCTGCAAGGTCTACTCGGTGGACCAGCACGCCATGATCCCCGACGTCCTCATCATGAGTGAGAAGGTCTGGGAGACCATCAGCCCCGAGGATCAGGAAATCATTCTGGAGGCCGCCCACGATTCCACCGATGCCCACAAGGTCATGTGGGACACCGCTGTGGAGGAGGCCGTCAAGGAAGCACAGGAGACGATGGGCGTTGAGTTCGTCTATGACGTCGACAAGGAAGCCTTCCGCGAGGCAACCCAGCCCATGATCGAAGTCTACGAGGAGCAGTATCCCGGCGTCAAGACGCTGCTGGATACCATCGACGCCGCAAGAGGGGAGGAGTAAGCCATGAAAAACACCTTTGCTGCCATCAAATTCTGGATGGACAAAATTTTGAGCATTGCCTGCGCCGTACTGCTTACCTTTATGACGGTGCTGGTTCTGATTCAGGTTTTCTCCCGCTATATCCTCAACAGCCCCGTGGCTTTCACCGAGGAGCTTGTCCGCTACAGCCTGATCTGGACCGGCTTCATCGGCGCGGCCTACGCCTTCTCCACCCGGGAGCACATGTCCCTGACCCTCATCCGCGACAAATTCACCGGCAAGGCGCACACCGCCCTGCTGGTGGTCATCGATGGTCTGATTCTGCTGATGGCCATCTTCGTATTCACTATCGGCGGCTTTAAGCTGGCTGTCTCTGCCAGCCGAGAGTTCTCGGCCCTGCTGGGTATTCCCCGCAGCCTGGTTTACTCCATCGCCCCGATTTCCGGCGTGTTCATCGTCCTGGCGCAGATCATCAACATCTATGAGGACGTCACCGGCGAAAAAGTTGAATCCAAGGAGGGTGCAGACAAATGAGTATCACCATGACCACCGTTATCCTGTTCGCCGTGTTCGGCGTGCTGCTGTTCCTCGGCGTGCCTATCTCCATCAGCATTGTGGCGTCGTCTATCGTGACCGCCATGTCCACTCTGTCCTGGGACCAGATCACCTTTATCACGATGCAGAAGATGAACTCCGGTGTGGAGAGCTTCTCGCTGCTTGCTGTGCCCCTGTTCATTCTGGCCGGCAACATCATGAACAACGGCGGTATTGCCAAGCGCCTGGTCAACTTTGCCCAGCTGTTCGTCGGCAAGATCCCCGGCTCCATGGCGCAGGCCAACATCCTGGGCAACATGCTGTTCGGCGCGCTGTCCGGCTCCTCCGTTGCTGCCGCATCCGCCATGGGCGGCTGCATCAGCCCCATTGAGGAAGAAAACGGCTACGACCCCGCCTATTCCGCTGCCGCCAACATTGCCTCCGCCCCCACCGGCCTGCTGATTCCCCCGACGTCTGCCTTCATTGTCTACTCCACCGTCGCGGGCGGTGTCTCCATCTCCACGCTGTTCATGGCCGGTTACATTCCCGGTATCCTGATGGGCCTGTGCTGCATGGTCGTTGCGTTCATCGGCGCAAAAAAGGCCGGCATGAAAGCCACCGGCATTGACCACAGCCAGAGCATTGCCAAGACCGTCTGGGACGCCGCGCCGTCTCTGCTGCTGATCGTCATTGTCATCGGCGGCATCGTCTCCGGTATCTTCACCGCCACTGAGGGCGCAGGTGTCGCGGTTCTCTACTGCCTGATTCTTTCCATCATCTATAAGAGCATCGACTTCAAAGGCTTCCTTGGCATCCTGCTCAACTCCGCCAAAACGTCCGGCATCATCCTGTTCCTGATTTCTGCCTCCTCTGCCATGTCCTTTGTTATGGCCTACTCCGGCATCCCGGCAGCCATCTCCAACGGCCTGATGAGCCTGACTGACAACAAGTACATCATCTTCCTGCTCATGAACATCATCCTGCTGGTCATCGGCATGTTCATGGACATCACCCCGGCCATCCTGATTTTCACCCCGATCTTCCTGCCCATCGCCACCAGCTTTGGCATGACGGAGATCCAGTTCGGCGTTATGTTGATCTTCAATATGTGCCTGGGCAACATCACCCCGCCGGTCGGCTCGGTTCTGTTCGTCGGCTGCGGCATCGGTCATGTCTCCATCGAGCAGGTTACGTCCAAGCTGATCCCCTACTTTGTAGCACTGGTTGCCGCCCTGCTGGCCGTCACCTACATCCCGGCTCTGTCTCTGGGCCTGCCCAGCCTGATGGGCCTGATTTAAATATTGGCTGATTAAAATAGTACAGCCCCCGCCAAGCTCCATGAGTTTCCGGCGGGGGCTGTGCTGTTATTTTGCCGATGTATCTGCTGCTTTTTTATTCCTTTGCCACCGTAGTGGTCAAGAATCTTCCATGCGCAGCACGCAGCATTCCGAAAATATCTTGGAAAAATTGGACGATTCGCTCGTAAAAGGTTGACGCGGCTGCGTTCGGGGGTATATCATATTTGTATAGATCCTTGCGCGGGGGGAGGAACGCACGATGATCCGAATCGGCATTGTGGACGATGAAAAACAAGAAAGAGACCAACTGAAACAGGCACTGGCGCGGTTTGGCGCGGAGAACGGCACAGAACTGAACGTACAGGAGTTCGACTGTGCGGCAGTCTATCTGGCGGCGCAAGACCGTGATTTTGACATTTTATATCTGGACATTGATATGCCGCAGATGTCCGGCATGGAACTGGCCGAAAAAATCCGGGAGACAGATCAAGACGTCATCCTCATTTTTTGCACGAATTTGCAGCAATTCGCGCTGAACGGGTACAGTGTCGGCGCGCTGGGCTTTATTGTAAAGCCGATACAGTGGTACTCCTTCCATATGTATCTGACGCGGGCGCTGAAGGTGCTGCAAAAGCGCGCCGGTCAAAAGACGGCACCGCCGCACATTGTCGTCAAGGACGGCACCGTGACGCGGCTGCTGGACGCAGCGGAAATCGCCTATGTGGAGGTGCGCCAGCACGACCTGCTGTACAATCTGTGCGGCGGGGACGGTAAGACCGAGATCATCAAAAACCGCGGTTCGATGCAGGAAATCGCGGCGCAGCTGACGCCCTACGGCTTTGTGCGATGCAGCGCCAGTTATCTTGTAAACCTGCGCTGTATCACGGCGGTAAGCCGTATGAATGTCTATATCGGCGGGGCGGCACTGCCCATCGGGCGCACTTACAAGGACGCCTTCACCGAAGCATTCTCCCGATATATGGCAAAAAAGGAGTGGGAAGACCCGTGCCGGTCATAAATTGGATACTGAACCAGCAAATCCAGCTGGGTATGATTCTATGCGCTGGCCTGTTTGTCCCGTGGGGGCAGCGCCGCAGCTGCTTCGTTCCGCGGCTGGCGGCGGGTGTATGGGTCTTTCTTGCGCTGACGGACACCCTGGCATTTCTGCCGCTTTGGGCAAGATTGCTGCTGTATACGACGCTGCTGTTTGGTCTGATATGGTTCAGCTTTGACTGCAGCCCGCTGCACGCCCTGTTTTATACAACCTGTGCCTACGCGGTGCAGCACATTGCCAGTAAGCTGGCCTATATGCCTATTATTTGGCTGATTCAGCATGGGCGCACGGACAGGCTCGATACCTTTGTTATTCTGCTTTTCAGCAACCTTGTGGTCTGTCTGGTCATCTACCTGCTGTTCACCCTGCGCATCCGGCGCGGGCGCCTGCTGTTTGACAATGTCAAGACCGTGCTTTACTCCGGCTTTTTCCTGATTGCCGCGGTCTACCTGAGTGTTGTGCTGGAGGATGTCCTGGACAGCAGCGCAGAGTCCTACCTGACCGCCTATCTGGCGCTGAATGCGTTCTGCATCCTGTTTGCCATCACGATTCTGGCGCTGGAATTTTCAAATTGCAGCATCAAGAGTCTGGAACACGAGAATGAAACGCTGGCGCAGCTGCTGGAATGTGACAAGCAGCAGTATGAGCAGGCAAAAAAAGACATGGAAAAAATCAACATCCGCTACCATGACCTGAAACAGCAGTATTCCCGCGCCACAGATGAGGAACGCGCCCGTCTGGAAGAAGAGATGGACAACCTGAACCTGCGCTATCTCACCGGGAATAAGGCGCTGGACATCACACTGACCCAAAAGTCGGCACTCTGCGGGCAGGCAGGTATTCAGCTGGTCTGCTCGGCAGACGGCAGCTGTCTGGAGAATATGAAGCACTACCACATTTACTCCCTGCTGGGCAATGCGCTGGACAATGCCATTGAGTGTCTGACGCAGGTAAACGATGCGTCTAAGCGGGTCATCACACTGGACATCAGCCGCTGCCGTGACATGGCGGTCATCCGCGTGCAGAACTACACCCCCGCACCGCCGACGCTGCGGGACGGCGCTATCGTCACAACCAAACAGGATACCGAGGAGCATGGCTACGGCATAAAAAGCATCAAAAGCATTGCCGAGCTGTACGGCGGCACGGCAGACTGCTTTGTGGAGGACTCGATTTTTTACCTGGTGGTCACCTTCCCCTGCGGGAAAAGCCAAAAAGAAACTGCATAACCCAAAAGCGACTGCCTTTCGGCAGTCGCTTTGCTTTTGTGTCATTTGTGCCGTGTTTTTTGACGTTTGCGCCAACTCCATTGACCCGATCAACGCTTCCCTTTATGATAGCTTTGTGAAAAAGATATGAACGGTTTCTGTAAAAGGGAAGTGCGCAGCCCTTGGCAGCAAGCGCATCGTATCATTCATCTGTGACAGTTTAGGAAGGAGAAAAACCTATGGCACAAAAGGAAACCTCAAGCAAGTCCCGCCGTTGGCTGGGCTTGTCCGGCGCGGCTGTGCTGGTGGCCAACCTTGTCCTGACCGGAACGACTATTGCGTTCCAGCAGGAAGGCGAAGTCAACCATGCACTCGGCATCGAAGGCGCTGGCGCATCTTACGGCGGCACGGAGTTCTCCGCTGACGGCACCCTGTCTGATGCAAGCTACGAAAAGTACATCGAAGCCGCTTATCAGTTCTGTGAGCAGGAAGAAGAAGAGGGCAGCGTGCTGCTCTACAACCGCAACAATGCCCTGCCGCTTTCCGAGTCTGAGCGCAACGTCACGGTCTTTGGCCGCGGCAGCATCGACCCGGTGTTCCGCAGCACGGCAGGCGGTTCCTCCACAAACCCGGATTACCAGAAAACCCCCGTTGACGCCCTGCAGGATGCCGGCTTCAACGTGAACCAAACCGTGCTGGACGCCTACGCTTCCGCCGAAGCGCCGAAAGAAAGAAGCGTTTCCAGCGTGGGAGAATATGACCCGGCGCTGTTCACCGGCAGCGTTACCGACTCGTTTGCGTCCTATGGCGATGTCGCGTTTGTTACGCTGTCCCGCTTTGCCACCGAGGGCAACGACCTTGCGATGGTCAACGACAAGGGCAAGCGTATGCTGGAGCTGGACGACAACGAGAAGGCAATCTTCCAGCAAATCAAGGACTCCGGCAAATTCAAGAAAACCGTCGTCCTGCTGAACTCCGTCTTTGCGATGGAGATGGACTGGCTGGACGAGTACAATGTTGACGCTGTGCTGTGGGTCGGCAACCCCGGCTTCTACGGTATGCCCGGCGCCATCCGCGTTGTGACCGGTGAGGTCAACCCCTCCGGTCACACCACCGCCACCTTTGCCGCCAACTCCCTGTCCGCACCCAGCGCCGAAAACTTCGGTCTGCACGCCTACAACTACGGCAGCAAAACGCCCCGCGCGGCAGGCGACAGCTTTGTCAGCTATAACGAAGGCATCTACGTCGGCTACCGCTACTACGAGACCCGCTACGAGGACACCATCCTCGGTCAGGGCAACGCCGATTCCGCGGTTGGCACCAAAGCCTCGACTGACGGCTGGAACTACGCCGAGGAGGTCTGCTTCCCCTTCGGCTACGGTCTGTCCTACACGAACTATGAGTACAGCCTTGACAAACTGGACTACAACAGCGACACCGACACCTTCACGGCAACCGTCACGGTGAGCAATACCGGCGACAGGGACGGCAAGGCTACGGTGGAGCTGTACGCACAGACCCCCTACACCGACTACGACAAGCAGAACAACGTCGAAAAGTCCTCGATCCAGCTGCTGGGCTATGACAAAATCGACGTGGCCGCAGGTGCATCCGAGACTGTCACGGTTGATGTGCCCGGCTACTTCCTCGCGTCCTATGACGCCAACGGCGCGAAGGGCTACATCCTCGATGCGGGCGATTACTACTTCGCCGTCGGCAACGGCGCACACGAGGCACTGAACAATGTGCTGGCCGTCAAGTGCGGTGACGCTGTTGCGGGCAAGCTGATCGATCAGGACGGCAATGTCGTCACCGGCAACACCGCCGCCGTGGCCACCTGGACCGCCCCCAACACCGAGGTCGATACCCAAAAGTACCGCAACTCCCGCTACAACAGCGATGTGGAAGTCACGAACACCTTCGACGACGCCGATGTGAACTACTGGGCGAACGACGACGAAAAAATCACCTACCTGTCCCGCAGCGCGTGGGATACGACCTACCCCACCACGCTGGAGACCCTGACGGTCAACGATAAGCTGTACAACGGTCTGAATATGCAGACCTACGTCAAGGCAGCCGATGCCAAGAGCGTTTCCGACTTCAACCTCGGCGTGGAGCTGGATGAGAAGATCAACTTCAGCGATATGATCGGCGTCGCCTTCGACGACCCGAAGTGGAACGACTTCCTTTCTCAGCTGACGCTGAGCGATCTGCTCATCAACATGGGCGACTCCAAGGGCATCAAGGCTGTCAAGGCTGTCAACAAGCCCGGCTGCACCATCGTCGATGGTCCCGAGGGCATGAACGGTCAGTTTAAGTACGGCGACCGCCGCAACTGCACCGGCTGGGCTACGCTGCCCATCGTCGGCGCAACCTGGAACCACGATGTGCAGACCCGCTTTGGCGAGATGTACGGCGAGGATGCGCTGTATGCGTCCATCCCCATCGCCTACGCGCCCGGCGCGGACACCCTGCGTTCTCCCTACTCAGGTCGTACCTCTGAGTATTTCTCCGAGGACGGCGTTCTCAGCTACTATGCTGCCAAGGCCGTTTCCCACGGTATGCGCAACAAGGGTCTGATCGGTACGGTCAAGCACTTCTTCCTGAATGAGCAGGAAGCCGGTCGTCAGGGCATTTCCACCTTTGCGAACGAGCAGGCCATCCGCGAGATCTATATGCGCGCCTTTGAGGGTTCTCTGGCTGAGGGCGATTCTCTCGGCGTTATGACCGCTTACAACCGTATCGGCGTTATGTACGCTGCCGCCAACCAGGGCATTCAGCACATCCTGCGCGACGAGTGGAACTACGGCGGCTACATCATCGACGATGCGCTGACTGCATCCGAGTATTCCTCCGCCCCCGAAATGCTGATGGCGGGCAACAACATCTTCTGCCTGGATACCGCCCGCCCGAACGAAATCGAGAAGCTGATCACCAGCACCGATGACGGCGACCTGCTGCAGAAGGTCATCGACTCCAACCATTATCTGTACTACATCATGCTGCAGTCCTCTATGGGCGGCTCCGGCGCGGAGGACGTTGTCGTTTCCGACGCAGCCCCGTGGTGGCAGACGACCCTGCGCGCTCTCGATGTTGTGTTCTGCGCACTGGCCGTTGCCGCTGTCGTGATGTATGTGCTGCATACCTACACGGACGTTTTCTCCGAGGAAAAGCGGAAGAATCGTGCCGCCAAAAAGAATTGATGGAGGTGGAACCTGATGAATAAAGGCTTGAAAAATAAAGGGCTGGGCAGCTGGTTCTGCCTTGCCGCAGCGCTGGTCGCGCTGATCACCGGCATTGTATTCCTGCTCACACAGGCTACGGCTGCCCCTCTGGGTCACTCCGGCACGATGGCCGGCGTGGTGCTGCTGGTCGGTGCTGCCGCTTCGCTCGTTTTCTTCTTTGTTTCCGTTCCGTTCAGCGCGCTGATTCAGGCGGTCATTTATAACATTGCCCTGTATCTTGTCGTTGTGCAGTTGTATTTCGTCTTTGCCGACGTCATCAACCATGTCACCTTTGCGGGCGGCAACGCCGGTCTGTGCGTGTTCTATATGGTCGGCACCTTCGTTGCCTGCCTGCTCAGCGTGATCGCCTGCTTCTGCAAGCAGACGAAAACCGGCGAGGCAAAAGCCACCGGCAAACAGTTTGCTGCCGCCGGTGCGGTGGTCGTGGTCGCTGCGGTCTGCGTGGGCGGTTTCTCCCTGCAGAGCAGCAGCCTGCCCTCGGCCGACAATGCGGAGGTTGCCCCCGATGCGGCGCAGACTTCTGCCGATGGTCCCGTTATGAACTACAACGACAACGAGTACGTATCCAAGACGCTGGATGACCTTATTGCCATCCCGCAGGAAACCTGGGAAGCCAAGGAGCCGAACGGGGAAGTCGCCTACTTCTTTGAGGGTCAGTACACCGAGGGCTTCAGCACCGTCGTGGATCCGGCCTGTCTGGATATGTACTGCTACACCGACGGTTCGATGTGGGGTTCCTTCAGCGGTCCCAGCACCTCCGTGGGCGGCGACTCTATCTCCCATGTTTACGGCTACTGGTACAACTACGATGAAAACGGCGAGAAGAACTTCGTCATTCATCTGCTGGGCAACCAGGACGCCGACGGCACTGTGCGCCCCACCGATGTGGATGGCGGCGCCGATGCGGATGTCTTCATCTTTGACACCGACCACGGCGCATACAGCATGGAAGCCAGCCTGAGCTATGGCGTTTATGGCGGTGCGTTCACCCGTAACATCAACATCTACGGTCAGCCCTATGCCCCTGCCAAGAGCCTGACGATCGATGCCTCCAACCTGCGCACCTTCTACACGGGTGACACCTTCAACCCGGCTGAGCTGGTTGTCACGGCTACCCGCGCCAACGGTGCGGAGGAGTCCATCTGGGGTGGTCGCTTGACCTTCACCGGTTACGACAGCGACACCACAGGCACCAAGACCGTGACGGCCTCCTTCCTGGGTGCGACCGCTACGTTTGAAGTGCAGGTCGAGGATCTGGTCACCGAGCAGTACACGGGCAGCTATGAGCTGGTGCAGGGTGAGACGCCCACCGCAACGGATGCCGTGCTGCTGGTGGATTACTCCCACAAGGTCTGCACGCTGACTGCCGCCGACGGCTCTGCCTCCATCACCGGCACGCTGGTGGATGCGCAGGACGATGCCCTTACCATGACCCTGAACGGCAGCGATGCCCTGACGGTGCCCATCACCGAGGGTGAGGACGGCAGCAAGCAGCTGACCATCCCCGCCCACGACGAAATCGTCTCCGGCTGGGGCTCCAGCACCACCTACTCCATCAACGAGGCTGTGGTCACGCTGGCGGCAGAGTAAGCGTCCATTGCCCCTGATAAAACCTAAGGCAATACCGCACAATTCCCGCCTTACGGCTTAAGCACCGCTCCGGCGGCTGCGGCACGGC
>ERZ827492.2105-NODE-2105-length-14491-cov-6.457052_pt1 | contig 14491 bp, 18 predicted proteins | sample MGYA00519704_ERZ827492 | MGnify/ENA primary metagenome ERZ827492 (study PRJEB31778, sample SAMEA3449325) | human gut metagenome | biome: human gut; feature: human-associated habitat; material: faeces | place: United Kingdom | collected 2010/2012 ...
GGAATGGTAATGTCATTTTAGTAAACAAATAAACTTTCCCCAACTGAACCGCCTACCGTCCGGCCCTGCTCTATACAGATTGTAATATGAAAATATACAGAAAGTGATTGCAGAAAAACTTGACAAAACAATTTTTATCTGCTATTATTATAAATGAAAGGTGTATAAACCTTTCAGCTATTCTTTTTAAGGCGGCGGAGAATCAAAACGCATTAGTAAAGGTGGGTGCCACCGGCGAGGAGTCGGCCGCCGAACTGCACCGGGTGGATCCGGGGTGCGACTTCTCCGCCGACCGCGTATGAAATATTACAGTTTAAGAAAATGCCTAAGTTACAATCGTTATTTAAATATTTTAATTGGTGGTCGAGGAATAGGCAAAACATACCAGCTAAAAAAATATGTGATCGAACAGTATCTAAAAAGTAAAAAACAATTTGTATGGGTTCGGCGCTACAAAACAGAAATTAAAGAAGCAACGGACGGATTTTTTACAAAGCACAAAAATAATTATCCCGGGCATAAATTTTCAATTAGAGGTAAAACAGCCTACATAGACGGCAAGCAGGCAGGGCGATTTATCGCCCTGACAAATGCCGACATTCTTAAAGGCTCCGACGATTTTTCAGCGGTAACAACAATAGTATATGATGAATTCATCATTGATAACAAATCATCATTCCGGCGCTACCTGCCAAATGAATTAAGAGTGTTCACCGATCTGCAAGAAACAATATTTCGAACCCGCCAAGATGGAAAGGTATTTATGTTGGCAAATGCTTTGTCAATGGTAAACCCATACTGCTTAGCATTTGGAATAAAATTCCATTATAACCCGTTATTCAAAAACGATTTAATATATGCGGAAATGCTATCAACTACAAATGAGTTAGCATTCGCAAAAGCCACAACACCGCAAAACAAATTAGCGACAAAATATCTACCCGAGTATAACGAATACGCAAACAATGAATCATTTCTAAACGATGACTATTCACAAATCGAACGAAAACCCAAAGATTCAATTCAACTTTTCAACATTAAAACAAACAACAATATAATATATTTTTTCTTTGCTTCCAGTTCGCAAGCATTATACGCCTGTAAAGCAGGCGACCCTAAGACAATTCCATTAACTGTAAACAAAATAGCAGAAAACAATAGGCCGCACGCAGGAGCCGAATTAAAGAAGATCAAGTCCTTTGCAGTGGCGGGACGATTGTTTTTTGAAAATTTGCAGATCAAAAGTGAAGTAGAGAAAATTATATATAATAGACTATGAAAGGAGTAACACAAAATGAGTTTATCCGTTGAGCAAATCAAAGAAATTGTTGATCGTGTAGCAAAAGCGGAGGATGTAACCGAGATCGGCCCCGATCTTGCAACGATCACGGATACTTTTGTGGACTACGCAAGCGAGATTGAGCGGCTGACCAGTGACAACGCAAGGCTTGTTGAGGACAACAACCGTATTCGTGAGATCAACGGCAACTTGATGATGAAAGTTGGCGAGAAACTCGAGGTTGACAAACCCGAGGACAACTCGCCCGCCAACGATGAAAAAACACCTGATGAAGTAATTGAGGAGTTAAAGGAGGAGGAATTTTTCGATGAGTTCTAAGAAAATGACCGAAGCGGCAAAAGCGCAAAAAACATTGAATGCCGTTCGATCTATGATGAGCGAATCGGCGCAGAACGATATTCCTGTTCTTGCCGAGGGTGACGACATTAGCAAATTTGCTAACCCGATTCTAAACTATAAGGCGCACACGAACGAATTTATTTCTGTCCTTGTAGATAGAATTATGTTCACTGCTGTGGAAGTAAAGCGCTATTCCAACCGTCTTGCCCGCTTGAAAAAAGGCCGGCCTTATCCGTTGGGCACTGATATTCAGCAGACTTATGAAAACCCGGTCAATCCCATGGGGTACAACGGCGAAAATCTTTCCGGCATTTTGAAGTTGTACAAAGGCGACACCAAGGTGGCTTATTACAGCAGAAACCGCCAAGATGTGTTCCCGCTTTCTATCAATCGTGAAGAATTGATGGGCGCTTTTGTTTCCTATGAAAGTTTTAACCGTTTTGTATCTGCAAAAATCAACTCTGTTTTCTCCGGCAATGAGATTCGCGAATTCAATTTGTTTAAGCAGGCCATTGTTGACGCATACGCAAATAATGTTGTTATTGGTCGAAAAATGGCAATGCCTACCACGAAAGACGAAGCGGAAGACATGGTAGCTACGATTCGCGAAACTGCCATGAATATGACATTCCCTTCCACCGCCTACAACAACTATATTAATCAGCCCGGTTCAGTCGGCGACCCGGCGGAAACTTGGTCTGAAGCTGACCGTATTGTAATTATCATTCGTTCCGACTTAATCAATAAGCTGGGCGTAAAGGTTCTTGCAATGGCCTTTAACATGGCAGAAGCTGATTTCCGAAACAACCTTATTGTGGTTGATTCTTTCGACTATGATAATTACGATTTGGAAAACAGAAAGCGCACCGGAAAAACGCTGTCCGATATTGGTTTTGTTATCTGCGATGAAGCATTGTTTCAGGTGTACGACAATATCCAAACGGCGGCTGAGGATTTTATCGGATCTTCCTTAACTTGGCAGTATTTCTTCCATGTTTGGCAGATTTACGGTATTTGTCCCTTTGCTAATGCCATGGTGTTTGAAGTTCCGAAAGCTGATGCTTTGCAGGATTTGACAATCACCGATTTTCATAATCCAAGCGGTGGAAATTTTGTGGAACTGAAAGCGGCGGACGCAACACAGACGGTTGATTATGCAACGACCCCCGCCGATTACAAGGTGAATAACATGCGCCTTGAATTTGAGCAGGTACTGGAAAGTGCCGCCAAGGATAAAATCACCGCTGAAACATTGGCTGATTATGTGACGATCGCCTTTGATCACACCGCGAAAACAATTACTTTTACCGGCCATTCAACTGTCGACAGCGAAAACACGGCAACCGTTCTTTGCAACATTATTGCCGATGGAGTAGCAACTCCGGTTGCAGTGGTTGTAAATTTTACAGTTTAACCGTCATGTTGGAGTATAAAAAATTCAATCATGACGGAAGTCTTGAATTTGATTGCCCTGCCGCCGGTGATTATGGGGTAAACTTTATTGAAACACCTATTGAAACAGAAGCAACCGATACAAGAACAGTTCCGGTTTTTTCCGCCGAAACATACGGAAAGACGGAACAGGTGAATGGCTTGTTACAACTTGTTGATTTGGCGTATGATAATGTTGAAGCAGGCACCTTTGAACCGCTGGGTTATTCGGCGCTTATGCAAATAAACGGCAATGAGTTGATCAATCGTGGTTTTTATGATTTGGATGTTTCGATCACCGGTGAAAACAATGATCAATTCAAGGTCACAGTAAAATCAACCTATTTACATGGCGTTGCTGATTTTCTAAGTTTACCGATGATTTGCACCTATTGTTTATATGTTTACGATAATAAGGCAAATGTTATAGGGAAATATGTTTTCAGCATAAGAGCCACAAGTAAAACATAAAGGAGTAAATACAATGGCAGTAACTCACCCTACAACGCGACTGGATTTATTTACAGTTCCATGGGGAAAACCTGAAGAATGCCATGCCATTGTTGATTTCCCAACGGCGGCGGCGCAAGTCGCCGCCTTTGATGGTTTGGCGGCAAAAGGTGTTAGCGCAACAAAGTTTAACTATATCAAAAAAGATCAAGCGTTCAGGATAGAGGGAAACTTTGCACGCTTTGAAGCGTTCAATTATTGCCGATACCAAAACCGCGATTTTGTAAATCGTCAGGGAAATAAAAAATGGTATTATGCTTTCATAGATCGTGTTGAATATATTGCACAAGACATTGCAATGATTTATATTACAACTGATTACTGGCAAACCTATCAATTCAATATCACTTACTATAAATCCTTAATCGCCCGCGCTCATGTGAAAAAAAGCGAGGACACCGTTGGCCGCTGGCTTCAACCTGAACCTGTGGGAGCACCTGCCGACTATGAAAAAGAAATTGATCTTTTTTCAGGTGGTGATGATTGGTTTCCTTCATGGCAAATGCTTGCCGTATCAAGGCCACCCGGCGCAGGTGAAGCAGATTGGGTTTATGGTGGATATGGTAACGAATCGTCAATGACAGGCCAATATGCCGGTTTTGTTTCGCTTGATGTGGAAATTCAAAAATTGATTGATAGATATGCAGGCGAAACAGATCGGCGGCAGGATATAATTGGTTTTCGGTGTGTTCCGTTTTGGGTTAGAAAATGGTTGAGCGATAATAGGTATCTTACAGATGTGGTTGTTAACGGTTATACAATTCCATACTGCGCCGCAAATCTTGTTGCCACACAAGAAACAAGCGCTGATATAGCCGGAAACACCTTGGCATGCGGATATACGCCGCGAAACAAAAAAATGCTAACTTCCATGTGCCGGGTCTATGTTGTTTACAATTATAATGGTTTTAGCCAACCTTTACGCCCGGAATTTATAAAAGGAAATAGCATTAAAATGTCTGTAGAAATGCGACCGATTGGATCAAACGGATTTAAGTTAAAACTAAAAAATTATGCAAAACCCGCCGAATCTGTTTTTGATGTTCCGTATTCCTTTGAAATGCAAATTGGCTACAACGAAAATGGCGGTGTTCAAGGGTCGCTTAACCGTGTTGGCTCTGTACTGAATGCGGCGGGGGCTGTGGCTGGCAGTGCCGCAAGCCTTGGCGCAAATATTGCAACCGGTAATGTTGCCGGGGCGATCACTTCCGGGGTTGGCGCAGTTGGTTCTATCTTCAATGCTTCAAGAGATATTGCAAACGCATTCAATTCTAAGGTAGCAAGCAAAGGCAATCAAAGCGATACAAATTCCATATCAAGCGAAAACTGTAAATTTAGATTGGTTGATTGTTCACCGCTATATCATGAATGCGGGCCAATTGATGATTTTTTGGATTTGTATGGCTATGCAATTAACGAGTGGGGCAAAATATCCAGTTGGAAGGATACCCGGAGCAAATGGAATTATTTACAGACAGTTGATTGTAATATCAAAGTGAACGCACCTGCACCGGAAGCCGCTTCAATTCGCGGTATGTTCAATGCAGGGGTTACAATTTGGCATTCCATTTCCGATTTTGGGAATTATTCCCTTGATAACAATTAAAAGGAGGGATAATAATGGAAAATCCTACAAATACAAAACCCTTTGCACTTTATCACAGCCCAGCCACCAATGGAACATTCGCGGGCCAATTCAATTCAATCTTAACCGCAACACAGTTAAATCAAATATATCAATGCTATTTTATGAACATTGCCGCCACAGTTTTTGAATGGGAAAACCTGCCGGACACGGTGGACGCGGACTTTTTAGAATTCGCATTGATCCAAGACGGAAAGGCCGCATTTTGTAATGATCGCGACAGGGGCTTTTTAGGACTACGCGCGGCAGATCAATCTGTTTTGAATTTGTACGGCTACCCGGTCAAAATAAACGGCTACGGCATTAACTTCAATCATGAATACAACGCAGACGAATTTGTTTTAATTAAAAACAATCCGATGTGGACACCAACACTTTTCTATATAAACTATTTTGTTGACAAAATTGCTAAAACGCAACAAATTATTGATATCAATGTAAACGCCCAAAAAACACCGGTAATTCTAAAAGGTACGGCAAATCAAAAATTAGCCCTTGCAAATCTATTTTCAAAATATGACGGCTCGCAGGGTTATATATTCATTGACAAAGACAATGATTTTAACGATTGTTTTGGAAGTGTAAACACCGGTGCGCCGTTGGTAGCAAAAGAACTTTATACCTTGCTTGAAAGCTACAAAGCGGAATTTCTTTCGTTTCTCGGTGTTAACAATGTTCAAAACGAAAAAGCCGAACGCCTTATTACAGATGAGGTTAACGCAAATAATCAATTTGTATCAATTAACCTTGAAACAATGCTATATGAACGGAAAACCGCTTGCAAGCAGATCAATGAACGGTTCGGGCTTGATGTGTCTGTTAAACCGAGGGTACAAAGTGAAATTATCGAAAGTGATAAACCCGCTTTTGATGATGACGGAAATACTGACGATGAACCGCAGGGGGTGGACTAATGGCACGGTATACCACAAGTTTGGAAGTTGTTGTAAACAATTTATGCGAGAACAGAAATAACGCTTTGAATATCCGCGTTGAATCTGCGCGAAAGAAAATATTTGATTTTTCGTACCCAACTCCACAGAAAATAGAGGACTTCAAGCGATATTTTGAAACCCTTTTTATTTTTCATTATTTAACAGACGAGTTTGCTTTTGAAACTTACAATCTATGGAAAGTAAAATTACAAGCTAAATCTATGGAGGTCATGCCCGGATATGCAAAAGCCTTTGATGGATTTGCACAGATGACCGCGGATTTGGCTGTTGCAAATCAAAAGTTTAATCGCAAAACAGATTCAAACGCCACAGGCAAAAGCAAGTCAACCGGTTCTTTCTCAAATCAAAACGAATCCAATTCAACAATGCGCGGGGCGGCAAGTGATCTACCCGGAAATATGATGAAAGCAAAAGATTTCAACTCCATTGAATACGCGGACCGCGCCAACCTTGATACGGCTTCCAACAAAGCAACGGATAAAGGATCAACTACCACCGACAATGACACCACAACAAAAACAAATCAAGTCGAAACAATTACAGGTTTAACAATGCCTGCCGGGGAAGTATTCCGGCAATTCAAAAATGAAGTGAACGGTCTTTATTCGGAATTGCTTGACGAATATAAAGGCTTGTTTATGCCACTATGGTATTAAGGAGGTAAATTTTATGAATTATCCCAAACCCGATGTTGACCCTATCGCGGTGCTTCGGCGGTTCTATTGCAACCGAATTTTACCGCAAGTCTACGATGATTCGTTGTCTTTTGAAGAATTGCTTTATGGCGTTTTGAAAAAGATGAATGAAGTAATTGAAAAAGTAAACAGTTATGACGAGTTAATAAACTATGTAATTGATTTACTTGAAAAACTTGATAAGCATATCAAGGAAATAGTCACAGAGCAGTTGCAGAAATGGTATGATGACGGCACCTTGAAAGAAATTCTTGCCGTGATATGCGCCCCCTATTTTGACGAATTCCGAAAGGAAATTGCACAGCTGAAAAAGGATTTTGTAACGTTCAAAAATCAGCCCCATTCAACATACGTTGATTTTGAGCGCTGGCTGTTGGGGTGGACATATCGCGGCGAAAATCTCGCCAAACCCGAACAGGAAACAGACCGCTACCCGGTGAATCAAGGCGGGGCGCGCTATACCATTGGCGGCAACAATTATTATGCCTGCGCTTTTGTGCCCCGGGGCCATACCTTGGAGTTGCACCCCACAACGGCGGCAGTTGTTGTGTTTAACTATTCAAATGGCGCACAGGTGACACGCCGAGATATTGAGGGTTTAGGCCACGCCAATTCAATAGTTTATAATTCAAAAAGAAATAGTCTTTTTATTGCTACAAGTGAATTGAACGGTGCACCGTCTAAGACTATTTTTGAATTGAACCCTACAACACTTGCAACAATTCAAAAGTATTCTTCACCTGCCGGATACAATGAAAGCGCTGTCTCTTCCGTTGCTTACGATCAAACTAATGATCAAATGTACATTTCCCAAGGCCTGCATGTGTATGAGTGGGATCCGTCAACAAACACCGCGTCACATATGGTGGCTCTTTCAAACCCGGGGTTTGACTATATCATGCAAACGGTTAAGGCAAATGCAACCGCCTTTATCATGCTCACTTATTCACCTAACACCATTCGCATTTACGATAAATCGGGCGTTTATATTCGGCAATTCACAATTCCGCAGTATTTGGACAATCAACGTTTTTGGTCGGGTGAATTTGAGGATTTAACTGTAACAGATAAATTCTATGTTTACGCAAATTCGCAGGGGATTACCGCCGTCAACCCCACGGATTCAATGATTTCGATTTGGCGCGGTTCATTGTTGCAGGGCACGCCGTCCTCCATTAAACAGACCACCACGCAGGGGCAGGGCGTGGGATATTCTTCGTTTAACAATATTGTTTATGTTGATAATGACGCAGACACCGGCGGAACCTACCACATGAACCGATCTCCTGACGGTACGAAAGGCAATCCATTCAAGCAAATCTTTCAAGCCATGGACTTGTTAGCCTGTCCGATTTACCATCAAGAATTAGAGATTCGCGTAAAAGGTACAACCAGATCTTACCGCTGGTTTAACATTGCAAACGGTGGCAATGTTTACATTTCCGGTCGGTACACTTCCAATGATTTACCCACCACAAGACCTAAATTGATGGGTTTGGTAATTCACAATTCAAACAGTGTAACATTGGATAACTTGGAGATTGCAATGTTAAACACCAATGAAGCAAATTTGCCCCATACAATCCGCGCGGTAAATGTGAATAAGCTAATTTGCAATGATGTTGACTTGATTTATTCTTCCGGCAAAACTGCCTACAATATGTTAAACACAACCTTAGTTCTTTCCGGTGGCGGTTCCGGCACCCTGAAAGAATGGCCAACAACCCCCTGCATTCGATTGCAAAGAGGTTCCCAGCTTTACGGGTACGAAAAACACAATATCGGCGTAAATCTTGAATCTGATAACACCCTTATTTGTCAAAGAAAGATTTGCGACGCGCAGAACCGAACTTCCGGCACGATTGACACCCGATCCGATGGCGGTGTACAAATTTGGTCTGCTGAAATGATTTCAAACATTGTCCAGCATTCAAGTCGGATTGGCGTTCGGTATCATTCAAGCGCTTCCGGCGTTGAACGAATTCAATATTTTTACGGATTCAAAAGCGGAACTGCATTTACAATGCTGGTCACTGAGGGTTCAAACACAATCAAGGTTGCTTTTGATGGTAGCAGGGCTTTCACAGTGTCGGACGCAAACGGACTTGTGATTGACGGAATTGTATTCGAGGGGTGATTAGAATTACAGTTGAACAGTTGACTATAATTCTGTCGTCCGCGGTCACGCTGGTGGGCACCTCGCTCACCGCGTGGCTTGCAAACTCAAAAACTTTGTACAGGATTAAACAACTTGAAAAAAAGCAAGAACAGTATAACAACCTACAACAAAGGGTTGCATTGCAGGAACTGCGCCAGCAGGTATCAGATGACAGAATACAAGATTTGGAGGAAAAAATAAAATGAAAAATGTTTCAAAAGATACCATTATTCGCACAATCGTAACTTTTGTTGCGCTTGTTAATTCCGTGTTAACAATGATCGGTAAAAACCCGCTTCCGTTTTCAGATGATGAAGTGTATTTGTTTTTTTCCACACTTTTAACAGTGTTTTCCACAATTTGGAGTTGGTGGAAAAATAATAGCTTCACCTCTGCGGCTATTGCCGGAGATATTGTTAAGAATGAAGCAAAGGAAAGAGGGTACACCGAATGACTTACGATCAGTTTTACAACTCATGCAAAGGCCGGCTAATTGATTATGACCGCGTGTCCGGCGCTCAATGCGTCGATCTTGCAAAAGTTTACCTAAATTCCTGCTTCGGCATTAAACCCGGAGCGTGGGGAAATGCGGTTGACTATTTTACAAGTTTTGAAAAACGAAAACCGCTTGTTGAAAAGTTTGAAAAAATCCAAAACAACCCCACTTTTGTACCATTAAAGGGCGATATTGTTGTATGGGGGTCAAAAATCGGCCCTTACGGCCATATTGCTGTAGCCACAGGCAACGGAAATACAAAATGGTTTGAATCGTTCGACCAAAACTGGCCGAGAGGGTCAAGGTGTAAAAAAGTGAAACACACCTATAAAGGGATGCTTGGTGTGCTTCGGCCAAAAATGCGCGGTGCAATTTTTGACTATCCCCATCCTAAAATTGGATCTACAATTACATTAACCTATGTGCGCGGCGTTTACAAGGGTGCAGGCGCGAACACCGGACGAAAAAAGATCAAGGATTTGACTTCGGACGGAAGAAAGCATTGTTTGAATCGTGATGAAAAAAATAACATTGCCTACCTGAAACGCGGCACAAAATGCACTATTCTTGAATTGGTTTACAAAGGGAATAAAAATATTTGGGCGCGAATCCCCTCCGGTTGGATTTGCATATACGATTATAATATTGCCTGCAAGCGGTACAAATAAAAAAGACCCGGGGAGCAATCCCCGGGTTATTTCTTTTAGCTAAAAAATAAGATTCGCACTTCCGATATGTTTTGAATTGTTGAAAACAATTCGTCATTGCAATAGACACACTTTGTTAAAAGGAATTCGTTGAATTTGATTTGAATGTTGGTGCCAACAAATGTGGCGCCGGAAAATGTTTTTAATTCAAGCACCTTGTACCCTCTATCTGCAAGGATAGCTTGTAAAGCGGTTGATACTGCTGATTGCATTTTTTTCTCGCCTTCTTTTACTTCGTGTTCAGGGTTTGGCTCAAACAGAGAACAATCATCAACCTCAGGGAATTTAGCAAATATTCCTGTGTTATTCAAACTCTTGCATATTTTGTAATGTCCACAATTCATACATTTCATATTTTCATACCTCGCTTTTAATCCAATCAACTTTTGATTTTTTCATAATTCGATTCAAACATTCATCATATCTTGAATCTGTTAAAATATCGTGAATGTGTAAATACACAACTGAAAAAACAGCCTTGTCCCATTTTTCTTTGTTTTTTAAATCATAACCCTGATCTTTTAACTGTTCGCTAAATTTTGGACACAGTGCACCAAATAAAAACGATAAATTCATTTTTCGTACCTCGCTATTACATTCCTTGCGCCGCGCATTGATTTTGCGTTTGCATTCATTTTGAATGTTAACGCAACAACATTGCTTTCTTCGTGGACTTCAATTAGATAGCGTATCAAATCCAAAGAATTTGAAAAGTGAATAAGAGATCGCACACCGGTTAAGGTGTTTGGCGCTCTTAGCGTTATTTCTTTTTTACCTTTTAACACCTGATTGATGAATGAAGCAAAATACCTTTCAAATGGCTTTTTTATTTTTCCCTCCCTGTCAAAGCATTTTTCAGCCCATTTAAATTCTTTTTCTATTAGAAATTTAATCACTTTTTTATACCTCGTTAATATTATAGATTGTTTCGTCAAAAGATTCAATTTCACGCAGGATAGAAAATCGCTGATAATTGAGTCTTTCATAGAATTTACAACCCAAACGGATCACATTATTATAACCCTCCTCAAATTCATCAATAGCCCTATCAACTAAATTTTGATAGTCTGCCGGTAATTCATCATACCTTGCAACCTCATTCAAACCGGAATCAAAAACAATGATCGGTTTTTCAAGATCAACCCAATAGGCTGTTGCGTATCCATAGTGACGATCCCATCTTTTTGAATATTGTTTTTTCATAATTTACTCCTTTTAATTAAGTTTTTCTTTCCTCATTTCTTGCCTTAATTATATCACAAATACCCAAATCTGTAAATAAATTTGGGTAAATTCGCTGAAATAATCGACACTGATTATTAAAATCGTGCACCGCGCTCTCGTATCTTGAATGTGGATTCGCTTAATTCTACACCGCCTTGCACTGTTTTACTTTTCAGTATTCCAAAATATTCTTGCTCCGTGTTGAAGTTGTCAAATGTGATTTGATTTTTTACTACCTCATTTTGCCCCATGCCTGCGGCCTTTACATCAAGTTTGCCTTGCTCATCTTCTTCAATGTACAGTTTTGCGCCTAAGAATTTAGCCCGCAAAAAACTGCTTTCATGTGCCATGCAATTGAATTCTGTATCACTGATTTTGACACCCTCCGGCGGATCATCACCAATCAAATGCAGGCTGTCTGTGTCACAGTAGCAACAGCGATCAACATTCTTTATGAAAAGAGTTTGAATAAATCGCCGGGCGTAGGCTGTCACAAATGCGGCCACAGGAACATACACTGTTTTAGCGGGCCGCGGGGTTTCAACTGTTTCATAAGCAAGAATTCCTTTGCTATTGATATATGGGCGCTTAACAAATTTATCATTGCTGGCACCAAATTTTCCATAAAGTGAATTAAGAAACAATTTTGCAATACTTCTTTTTCCTGCGTTTTTTTCTATTGTTGCCTGCATTTTCATTTCTTTGAAGTGATTTACATAATCAATGAAGATTCCTGATCTACCTATGAATTTATATCCACCTATATATTGTATTTCTTTTATGTTATAGCAGTCATAAAACATTTCTAAATCAACATTGGTTAAATATAAATTTACCATTAAACAACCGGTAGTTGTAACATACTCGCGAGGGTTGAACCGTTTATCATTTTTAATTTGAATTGTTGGGATTTTGCCTTTCTTTAATTCAAATTGTGCAGTTATAAACTGTATATATAGTGGGTAAATTGGATCGTCTTTATATTCACCCTCAAAGAATACCGGGGTGCCTATTGGATATTTGTTGCGCGGATCACTCATTACAGAGGGGTACAAACTGTTGACATCATATACCCGGCCATGACCTACCGGCTTACCTTTGAATTTTGGGTTGACATAACAATAACCGCCCTTGTAGGCGCGCTTTAATAGGTGATACAAATCATCGTCAAGGTGCGGAAAATATGTTAAAAATTCATAATTTGAATAGTAACTATTTTTCTTGTAGTAGCGCATAGCGTTTGAAGCTATGGTATTTCGTTCGTGTCCCTCATTCCGGAATTGCTTAATTGCTTTAGCTACAATTATTACATCATTGGTAATATATTCGACCTCTTCCGGAGTCATATTATAGTTATATCCGCGGAATGTTGCATAATCAATAGAACCCTTTTGCTCTTTGATTCCGAATGATTTAGCGATCTGCGAAACGCTCATGTTGAAAATTTTTAGTGTGTCATAAATTTTAACATAATTTCTCTTTGTGAAATTTATTCGGTAATTGTAATGTACGCCTATTGAACTAATTAAACATTCAACTGTTTTTGCTTTTCTTGCTTTTGGATTGTCATTATATTCCCATTTTGCAACACCCAGTAAATAACTTAAAATGTAACTACCGTCAAATTTTAAGTTATGGAAACCTATCAAGGACCCATTCGGAAGTCCTTGAATCGCTAAAAGCCAAGTTTCAATATTATTTCCGTATTGAATATTTGAAAAATCGTTAACATCAACAATAGACCATGCCCACACAGACATGACACCGGTATCAGGATCTTTTTGTGTTTCAAAATCGGAAATATATTCGTTCATTTTACTACTTTTCCTTTTGAGTATTTTACAATACCTTTTACACCATTTATTGCCGTTCGCATTCTGTCATAGGCTTCTTGATATTTGCTTTCGTCTTTGGATTCATAAGCCGCCCACATAACCTCCACGGCTTCGGGCCATGCCCTATTTACTGAATCCACCTGAATGAGTGATAGCCGTTGCCATTCGCTCACTAAATCCATAAAGCCCAGCGCTGTTAAAGCGATAACAACATTATCCTTAAACACCTCTGCCCGCGCTTCATTGAATGATTCAAAGGTTTCTTTTTGGTATGTGTACATGAATTCTTTTAAGGCTTTTGCTGATTTGAATTCAGTTTTAGCTGGGGTTTCATTTCTAATGAACGCCTGAATACTTCTTTCTTGCTGTTTTTTGATGATTCGTGTTGTTTGGGTTTCAATGGTTTTATATTTACCTAATTGTATTATTTTTTCTTCGCGAGTTGCCCGGGCGGTTTCTCTTAGTCGATTTATCAATTCATTGTATTCTTCTAATGTTGTTATTTTTGCGAATTCTTTGTCAACATTCAATCGCTTTGGAAGTACAATTCCCTGATATTTACCATGTGATTTCAATGCGGCGGCTCGGCGTATATTATAATTATATCCCTGAATTACTGTTGCAAGTGCCGCTTTTCGTTGTTTCGTATGAATAAATTTTCTCATATACATTCACCATTAAATGATTATAGCCCGGATATACCGGGCTATAATTTTTGATTGTAGTAAATTTACAGTACAGTAAATTTATAGGTGTGGCCGTTTTTCGTCTTGACCTGACAAGGAACGATCTGCAAGGGTTCTACAAAATCCGATCCCCAAATTGATCTAACTGCTTTAACACAGCTGTCCACGCCTAAGGCCATAGACATATACGCAGATCCATCTTCACACAAGAAGAAATAACGGTTGACCGGCTCACCCTGATCGTTGGCCGCGGGCTGGTCGATAATCTGTACCACAGATAAAGTTTTGTTAACTGCTTCACTGAACGGACTTGCGTTAGTCAGTGCGCGAAAAAGGTTTACTTTGCTTTCATGAGTTGTTGCGTTTGCAATCAATGCGTTTGTTTCCATAGTTGGGTTCTCCTTTTGTTTTAGATTAGTTTTGTTTGGTTCAAAAGCGGGCCCTTGCCTTTGATGACTTTATTATACCATAGACGCTACAATTTTGTAAAGGTTTTTAAGGGTTCGCTC
>ERZ827492.2111-NODE-2111-length-14461-cov-2.990907_pt1 | contig 14461 bp, 10 predicted proteins | sample MGYA00519704_ERZ827492 | MGnify/ENA primary metagenome ERZ827492 (study PRJEB31778, sample SAMEA3449325) | human gut metagenome | biome: human gut; feature: human-associated habitat; material: faeces | place: United Kingdom | collected 2010/2012 ...
ATCAGCATCAGAACTCATATCTGTGTATGTTCCATCATCATTCTTCTTGTACAGATCGCCCGGAAGCACAACCTTGAACTTGAGATTAAGAAGGTCATCGTATGTAAACACCATCTGCTCAAGCTCCGGTACCTCTCCGCCAGCAAGTATGGTTGAAACCATATCGCTCAGTTCCTTTGAATCCCTAAGTTCAAGAGTATACAGTGTAAAATCACTTATCTCATTGTTCTTGTCGACGACAAGTACAACCTCGTTCTTATTCTCAGGCCAGTGTCCTGCCAGCACATCGTACTGCTGCTTGAGCAGAGTGTCGTTGTCAAGCATCTGTGTCCACATGTCCATTGACGATGAACCGTAGCTGAATGCCGACATGAAATCTGCCGTTGACTCCTGTGCCTCCGCCATACCTCCAAATCCCATATCTGTCATTGTGGTGCTTGGATTTACCTGGGCAACACCGCCATTTGCACTGTTCTCGTTAAACACATATAATGGTGTATCATATGTGTATGTTATATCACTTGTATACTTGGTGAAGCCGTTTGCATCGTCTTCTATATAATTCTTAAATGACTCAAGGTCGTTTTCCTTCACATCTGACACCATGGACACGAGCATGTCTCCCATGATATCTCCCGAATATACCTTGTCCTCGCCAGCGTGATTGTGATCTGAATCCTCCTCGTTGTTACCTACCATCTTGGAGAGCAGTTCACTGTAATCCATTGCCTTCTTCGTTATCTGCACCGGATACGTGGCAAGCGTCTCCTCCTGCACATCGTTGATATACTTCTGAAAGCCGGATGAAAGCGACAAGATAAGCGCTATTCCTATGATTCCTATACTTCCGGCAAATGCTGTTAAGAATGTCCTTCCTTTCTTGGTCATGAGGTTGTTCAGACTCAGCGAGAACGCTGTGAACATACTCATGGATGTCTTTCTAGGTTCATAACTTCCGTCATCCTCCTTTGCTTCATCCTCATCTGAGAATGGATTGGAGTCATCTATTATATTTCCATCGAGGAGCTTTACGATTCTTGTTGAATACTGCTGTGCCAACTCCGGGTTGTGCGTGACCATAATAACCAGCTTGTCCTTGGCTATCTCCTTGAGCAGTTCCATGATCTGAACACTTGTCTCTGTGTCAAGTGCACCCGTTGGCTCATCCGCCAACAGAATATCCGGATCGTTTATGAGTGCTCTGGCGATGGCAACTCTCTGCATCTGTCCACCGGACATCTGGTTTGGTTTCTTGTGAATCTGATTTCCCAAACCAACCCTCTCCAAAACCTCCTTCGCTCTCTTTCTTCTCTCTGCCTTTGATACTCCAGACAAAGTAAGCGCAAGCTCTACATTTGACAGTACCGACTGATGCGGTATCAGATTGTAGCTCTGGAATACAAATCCGACTGAATTGTTTCTATATGAATCCCAGTCTCTTGACTTGAAATCCTTTGTCGACTTGCCATTGATAACCAGATCTCCACTGGTGTACTGATCCAGTCCGCCCACTATGTTCAGAAGCGTTGTCTTTCCACAACCCGACTGACCAAGTATGGACACAAACTCATTTCTCCTAAAGTTCACAGATACACCCTTAAGTGCCTGAACAACTTCATCACCAGTGTGATAATCCTTCACGATATTCTTAAGCTGAAGCATTCTGTCCTCCCTTTTTAAGATTATATTGTGCAAAAGCATAGTAAGGTACTTTGCGCCACGTCTGTGTGCATACACATAACGTATTATGTTCTATATGCATTACACTTTTATATATTTGTCATTATTACTGGCAAATCATAGCATTTAATTTTTTTTAATGCAATTAAGGCGGACTATTCTTTATAAATGTTTTATTTTTTTCATTTCTATCGATAAGTTCAAACTAACTATATGTTGAACTTTTGGCTAAAAATTCTTTTATTTTCTTATTATATGGGGTATAATCAGCGTAAGTGGGTACATTGTATCCAAATATAATTTTACGGAGGATTTTACAAATGTTAGTTTCAGCAACAGAAATGTTAAAGAAAGCTAAGGCTGGTCACTACGCAGTAGGTCAGTTCAACATCAACAACCTTGAGTGGACAAAGGCTGTTCTCCTCACAGCTCAGGAGCTTCAGTCACCTGTTATCCTTGGTGTTTCAGAGGGCGCTGGAAAGTATATGACAGGATTTGAGACAGTTGCAGCAATGGTTAAGGCTATGGATGAGTCACTTGGAATCACAGTTCCTGTAGCTCTTCACCTTGATCACGGAACATACGAAGGATGCTACAAGTGTGTTAAGGCTGGATTTACTTCAATCATGTTCGATGGTTCACACTATCCATTCGAGGAGAACCTTGCTAAGTCAACAGAGCTCGTTAACGTAGCTCATCAGCTTGGCCTCTCAATCGAGTGTGAGGTTGGTTCCATCGGTGGTGAGGAAGACGGAGTTATTGGTATGGGCGAGTGCGCTGATCCAGCGGAGTGCAAGACTATCGCTGATCTCGGCGTTGATATGCTTGCTGCTGGTATCGGTAACATCCATGGTAAGTACCCAGCTAACTGGAAGGGACTTAGCTTTGAGACACTTGATGCTATCCAGCAGAAGACAGGCGTTATGCCATTAGTTCTTCACGGTGGTACAGGTATCCCAGCTGACATGATCAAGAAGGCTATTTCACTTGGCGTTTCAAAGATCAACGTTAACACAGAGTGCCAGTTATCATTCGCAGATGCTACAAGAAAGTACATCGAGGCTGGTAAGGATCTTGAGGGCAAGGGATTTGATCCTAGAAAGCTTCTCGCTCCTGGTTTCGAGGCTATCAAGGCTACTGTTAAGGAGAAGATGGAACTCTTCGGATCAGTTGGTAAGGCTAACGACTAATTAACAGATCTTTAACAGAACAATTAACAAATGTAACGATAAACTGTTCGACAGCTTTCGGACAAGTATCGCTCACGTAAACTTAAAGGAACCCCATCACAGCTTGTACAAGCCATGATGGGGTTCTTATTCTTACTTATTTTTCTTTTATATTATTTTTTATCTTCACTAATATAAATTTCTAAATTCTAATCTTGCTTCTCTGCCTTATCCTTTTTTCTGCTGATTGTCCACCATATAGGAACTGATATCAGCATGAAAAGTGCCGCTGCCACGCTGATCCATGCACCGACTCCGAGTCTTGCATTTGCCGCTGCATCTAGCTTTCCAAGATCTATCAATGACAGAACAAATTCAAATATCAATATTCCGCCAACAACTATAGATATAACAAGGTCTGCTATATAACAGCCTGCCTTGTTGATAAATGCACAGATCACGTCTGCTATGATAACTACCGCCACAACAAGCATTGACAGTACATTTATCCCAAACACTCCAACTATGCTTCTGGCATCTGTCCCCATATAAGCATAAGGAATAAATACTGATACAACAGCCATGATAATGCCGATCAGGTTTAACATATTAGGTACATGTGTGGATCCCTTCTTCACATCATCAGGTATGTTCTGCCTGTTCTCATATCCCATATAACCCATAGGGTTGTTGTATGGCGTTGGCTGTACCGGCTGGCCGTACTGCGACTGTGGCTGGTATGGCTGCTGCACCGACTGGCCATACTGTGGCATATGCTGATACAGTGACTGAGCTGGCTGTGCTACCTGACTATATGGTGCTTGAACTGACTGCACACCCTGACCATTCTGTGCCTGACTATTCTCAGCCATCATAGCCTTTTCCTGCTCCAGATTCTGCTCAGAAGTCGACCCGCCATCAACTCTGTCAATATCTTCTACTCTATTCTGTTCATCCATGTTCGTCATCTACCTCCGATGTAATTATTCTACACATCCCTTACATATCGAGATACCTCTTCAGATACTGTCCTGTATAGGACTGAGGTATCTTCGCAACTTCCTCAGGAGTTCCTCTGGCAATGACCGTTCCACCGCCAGCACCTCCTTCAGGTCCCATGTCAATAATATAATCTGCGGTCTTGATAACGTCAAGATTATGTTCGATAACCACAACTGTGTTGCCGCCCTCGCTGAGCCTTCTGAGTATATCCACAAGTCTGTGCACATCAGCAAAATGAAGTCCCGTGGTTGGCTCATCAAGCACATATATCGTCTTTCCTGTTCCTCGTCTCGAAAGCTCTGTTGCAAGCTTGATTCTCTGCGCCTCTCCGCCCGACAGAGTGGTGGATGGCTGACCCAGCTTGATATATCCGAGTCCAACATCGCGGAGAGTCTCTATCTTCCTCAGTATCCTTGGCACATTTGCAAAGAACTCACATGCCTCGTCAACTGTCATGTCAAGGACTTCATTGATACTCTTGCCCTTGTACTTGACCTCCAGAGTCTCCCTGTTATATCTCTTTCCTCCGCACACTTCACATGGCACATATATATCTGGCAGGAAGTGCATCTCTATCTTGATTATTCCATCTCCTCGACACGCCTCGCATCGTCCACCAGATACATTGAAGCTGAATCTTCCCTTGCCGTAACCTCTTGCCTTGGCATCCTTGGTTCCAGCAAACAAATCCCTTATCAGATCAAATGTACCTGTATAAGTAGCCGGATTGGATCTCGGCGTTCTACCTATAGGTGACTGGTCTATATTGATAATCTTATCCAAAGCATCATAGCCAATGATATGGTCGTGCTTTCCTGCTTTAATCCTGCTCTTGTTGAGTCTTCTCGCCAGCTTCTTATACAAGATCTCATTTACCAGAGAACTCTTTCCTGAACCAGACACACCCGTCACACATGTCATGATTCCAAGTGGTATGTCCACATCTATATGCTTGAGATTGTTCTCATAAGCATTCTTGACAGTGAGCCATCCGGTTGGCTTTCTCCTCACATCCGGAACCTCTATCTTCTTCCTGCCACTTAAGTAGTCACCGGTGATAGAATTCTCACATTTCATAATATCTTCAGCCGTACCCTCAGCTACCACATATCCACCATTTGCACCGGCTCCCGGTCCTATATCTATAATGTGATCCGCCGCCCTCATGGTATCCTCGTCGTGCTCTACAACGATAAGCGTATTTCCAAGGTCTCTCAGATTCTTGAGCGCTGCTATCAGCTTGTCATTGTCCCTCTGGTGAAGTCCGATACTAGGCTCATCCAGAATATATGCAACTCCGACCAGACCTGAACCTATCTGCGTGGCAAGTCTTATTCTCTGTGCCTCTCCACCTGAGAGCGTGCTTGTACCTCTACTCAGACACAGATAGTCAAGTCCCACATCAATAAGAAAATGCAGTCTCGACCTTATCTCCTTGAGTATGGCCGCACCTATCATCTTCTGTCTGTCAGTGAGTTCCAGATCCTTCATAAACTTTGCAAGTTCTGTGATAGGAAGCTCTGTAAGTTCGGCAATATTCTTATCTCCAACTGTAACAGCAAGGGCTGTCGGCTTAAGTCTCTTACCACCACAGACCTCACACGGAGTTACAGTCATGAATGTCTCATACTCGGCCTTTGTGGACTCCGCAGATGTCTCCCTGTATCTTCTGGCAACACTCTTTATGAGTCCCTCAAATGTTATATCATACACTCCCTCCCCGCGCTGTCCTTTATAATGCACCTTAACCGGGCGAGAGTTCTTTCCATATAATAAGAGATCTTTTATATCCTGTGGATAATCCTGAAATGGCGTATCAAGAGAGAATCCATACTCCGCACTGAGTGCCTTGAGTATTGCATTTGAATAGCTCTTGCCATCATTGCATGACTGCCATCCCAGAACCACTATGGCTCCATCATTTATCGACAAACTCTGATCGGGTATCATAAGATCCGGATCAAATTCCATCTTGAAGCCAAGACCTGCACATGTCGGGCATGCGCCAAATGGATTGTTGAACGAAAAGCTTCTCGGCTCTATCTCATCTATGCTGATTCCGCAATCCGGGCATGAAAAGCTGTCTGAGAAATTGATAATGGTATTCTCCTTCTGAACACCATTCTCATCCCTCTCCCCGATCACCTCAATTTTCATAAGCCCCTCTGCAAGCTGAAGTGCGGTCTCTATGGAATCTGTGAGTCGCCTCTCCACATCCTGTCTTACAACCAGACGATCGACTACTATATCTATACTGTGCTTCTTGTTCTTATCGAGCTTTATCTCCTCCGACAGCTCATACATGCTGCCATCGACAACCACTCTGACAAATCCGCTCTTCTTTGCCTTCTCCAGCAGCTTTACATGCTCTCCCTTTCGGCCTCTGACCACAGGCGCAAGCACCATGAACTTTGTCCTCTCAGGTAGCTTCATGATCTCATCCACCATCTGGTCAACCGTCTGTCTGCTTATGACCTTACCACAGTTCGGGCAGTGTGGTATTCCCACTCTGGCATAGAGAAGTCTGAAATAGTCGTATATCTCAGTGACAGTGCCAACTGTGGATCGAGGATTTCTGTTTGTTGACTTCTGATCTATGGAGATTGCAGGGGAAGGTCCCTCTATCTTGTCCACGTCCGGCTTCTCAGCCTGTCCAAGGAACTGTCTCGCATAGGAGGACAGCGACTCCATGTATCGTCTCTGTCCCTCCGCATATATCGTGTCAAATGCCAGTGAAGACTTACCTGATCCCGAAAGTCCTGTCACGACAACAAATTTGTCCCTTGGAATCTTGACATTGATATTCTTCAGATTATTTTCACGTGCGCCCTCAATAGTAATATACTTCCTGTCAATATTCCTGCTGGCGTTGAAATAATCATCATCTTTCATGCTCGCATCCGTTATATTCTCCAGATGCTCACCACGTTCATAATTCTTATTGTCTTCCATCTTGATCTAACCTTTTCTCTTTATCATTTATATTTGTTATATCTTAATTATCTACCCTGCATCCATCTATTCTTTATCATAATCTCTCAGTGCCGCCTTGTACACCTTGAGCTGATCTCTGATCTCCGCCGCCACCTCAAAGTTGAGGTCTGCTGCCGCCATATTCATCTTCTTGGTCAGCTTGGCGATAACCTTCTGAAGCTCCTTCTTCGTCATGGACTCAGCGTCCTTATCCTCATCTGGAAGTTCCTCCTTCTTCACCTCTATGGTTATGAGATCCCTTATGCTCTTCTCTATAGTCTTAGGGGTTATTCCATGTTCCTCATTATACTTCTGCTGTATCTCACGACGTCTGCTCGTCTCATCGAGGGCATACTTCATAGAACCCGTGATAGTATCCGCATACATGATGACATGTCCATCCACATTTCGGGCTGCTCTTCCTATGGTCTGGATGAGTGATGTCTCCGATCTCAGGAAACCTTCCTTATCAGCATCCAGTATTGCCACCAGAGTGATCTCCGGTATGTCAAGTCCCTCTCTCAGAAGGTTGATTCCAACAAGCACATCAAATACTCCAAGGCGGAGATCTCTCACTATCTCAACTCTCTCCATGGTGTCTATATCCGAGTGCAGATATTTTACCTTTATATCATTGTCCCTCATATAGCTGGTGAGATCTTCAGCCATACGCTTGGTAAGTGTTGTCACAAGTACCTTGTGTCCCTGCTCGGTCTCCTTGCGAACCTCTTTCAGCAGATCATCTATCTGACCTTCCACCGGTCTGACCTCAACCGGCGGATCAAGAAGTCCTGTAGGTCTGATGATCTGTTCAGCCATAAGCATCTGGTGCTCCTCCTCGTATTTGCCCGGTGTGGCTGATACAAACATGACCTGATCAAGCTTCTGCTCAAATTCCGAGAAGTTGAGTGGTCTGTTGTCAAGTGCCGATGGAAGCCTGAATCCATAGTCAACCAAATTCATCTTACGGGATCGGTCTCCCGAATACATCGCGCCAACCTGAGGCACAGTCATATGTGACTCATCTATAATAAGAAGAAAGTCATCATCAAAGAAATCCAGAAGTGTGCTCGGCGTCTCTCCGGCTGATCTTCCAGCCAGCGGACCGGAATAGTTCTCTATACCAGAGCAAAATCCAGTCTCTCTCATCATCTCCATATCAAAGTTAGTTCTCTCCTCGATACGCTGTGCCTCGATGAGTTTATCCTTTGACTTGAAGTAAGCAACTCTGTCCTTGAGCTCCGCCTCTATCCTCTTCAGTGCCTTCTCCATCTTCTCCTGTCCAACCACATAGTGGGACGCCGGGAACAGACAGGTATATGTCAGATCCCTCTTTCCCTCTCCAGTGAGCGGATCAAACTCTGTGATCCTGTCTATCTCATCACCAAAAAACTCTATCCTTATTCCATCGTCAAATGTTGACACAGGAATTATCTCAAGTACATCCCCACGCACTCTGAATGTGCCTCTCTGCAGATCCATGTCATTCCTGTCATACTGTATATCTGTCAGTTCATCGATGACCTGATCTCTGTCCTTTATCATGCCAACTCTAAACGACAACATCTGATTCCTGTACTCGTCCGGATCACCGATACCATATATACACGACACAGATGCAACCACTATGACATCTTTTCTGTCTATGAGTGCTGCTGTGGCGCTATGTCTCATCCGGTCAATATCGTCATTGATAGACGAATCCTTTGCAATATAAGTATCCGTAGACGCCACATATGCTTCCGGCTGATAATAATCGTAGTATGATACAAAATACTCCACCGCATTGTTCGGAAAAAACTCCTTCATCTCCCCATAAAGCTGCGCCGCCAGAGTCTTGTTATGTGCAAGTATAAGCGTGGGCTTATTCAGCTGCTGTATGACATTCGCCATGGTAAAAGTCTTACCAGATCCGGTTACACCCAGCAGCGTCTCAAACTGATTACCTTCCTGAAAACCCTTTACCAATTTTTCAATAGCCTCCGGCTGATCTCCGGTAGGCTTGTATTCCGATACCAATTCAAAATGATCCATAAAAGTCTCCTACTCTAGGCTAAAGCCTGCATCTATTATATCGAACATTAGTTCCCATATCAAGTAAAAACACGGCAGTTGCTCAAGTTTATTTATGCCCTGAACAACTGCCACTATACTTCATCTGTTTGCTCACAACACCTTCTATACCGCTAGTTCATCCCTACCCAGGCTTATCTCATAGCAGCCTTTCTCATCGACAGTCACCACGACTCTCTCAAATCCTGTGTAAAATCTTAATATATACAGATCATCTGCCCTTGAGATAACCACCTCAGCATTCATCTCCGCAAGATCTGTCATATTGTCTTTCAGCACACCCTCGCTGACTCTGATGATCTGTCTCTCCTTCTCCACCTGTCTCTTCTCCTGAAGCTCCTTATAATAAAGGAAGAGATTCTCCTCCAACGCCTTTGATCTGCAGCTGCATCTGTGAAAATAGCTGCCGATGATCATGTAAAGCATGTATGCTGTCTCCTGCTGTCTGTGTGATGTCTTTTCTGTAAATGAATATCTCATAATCGTTACCTCCATAATGAAAAAATAAACCTAAAATAAATCTACAAAATGTTGTCAATGTGTTATCTGAAGCTTCACCAGCTCACACCTCCATGGTGCCTGCTCCTCGGTCTGTCATTTTTCAGCCGACGACAGTCGCTGTGTCCGTATTCTTTGCTGCCCCGGATACCGGGCAGATGCATATTCAGTTTTCATTTGAAATCTGCCCCATGCCCAAAAGGCAACAAAAAAAGAGTCATGATCGCAGACTTGTAGCACTTGCTACTCATCATGTTTTCAAACTCTTCTACTTAAAATATGATTTATTCAATTTTCATTATGGATATCAGCAATCGCTGATGTATATGTTATATCAAAAACTAACTGAGGTGTCAACATATTTATAAATATATCTATAAAACACAAGAGAGCCAGATTTCTCCGACTCTCTTAAATATGCATCCACAAATGCATACCCCAATTAGTATCTATAATTTCCTACCTTATCGCATCCTTCATGCTCTTCACATAATCTCTCACATAAGGCACACAGTCCTTGCCGTACTGGGCGCACAGCTTTACGATGGCTGAACCGACGATGACACCATCTGACTTTTCCGCCATCTGCTTTGCCTGCTCAGGTGTGGATATTCCGAAGCCTACAGCGCAAGGGATGTCCTTCGCCTTCTTCACCAGATTGACCATTGCTCCTATGTCTGTGGTAATCTTGGTTCTGGTTCCGGTTACACCGAGTGATGACACGCAGTATACAAATCCACTCGCATCATTTGCGATCATGGATATTCTCTCATGGGATGTAGGTGCGATGAGTGAAATGAGATCCACATCATACTGCTTACAGATTCCATCAAACTCGTCCTTCTCCTCGTAAGGAATGTCAGGAAGGATCAGACCGTCTATGCCAATCTCCTTGCATGTGCTGATGAATCTCTCCGAACCGTACGAGAACACGACATTTGCATATGTCATGAACACCATAGGTATTGTCACTTTCTTGCGTAGATTTCTCACAAGGTCAAATACCTTGTCTGTCGTCACGCCGCCTGCAAGCGCTCTTATATTTGCGCCCTGAATGACCGGACCCTCGGCTGTCGGGTCTGAGAATGGGATTCCCAGCTCTATAAGGTCTGCACCGGCCTCCACCATTGCGTATACTACCTCCTCTGTCACATCCAGCGACGGATCGCCACATGTCACAAATGGTATAAATGCTTTTCCATGCTCAAATGCTTTTGATATATTACTCATGAAGATCCTCCCCTCTGTATCTTGCGATGGCTGCAACGTCCTTGTCGCCACGTCCTGATACATTGATCACTATTATCTTATCCTTGTCCATTGTAGGTGCCAGCTTCATGGCGTAAGCCACAGCGTGGGCGCTCTCTATCGCAGGGATGATTCCCTCGATCCTTGACAGATACTCAAATGCATCCACAGCCTCGTCATCTGTGATCGCCACATACTCTGCACGTCCTATGTCGTGAAGGTACGCGTGCTCAGGTCCGATTCCCGGATAATCAAGTCCCGCTGAGATAGAATATACAGGTGCGATCTGGCCATATTCATCCTGACAGAAGTAGGACTTCATGCCATGGAATATACCAAGCTTTCCAGTTGCGATAGTTGCCGCTGTCTCAAATGTATCAACACCTCTGCCCGCTGCCTCACAGCCGATCAGCCTGACGCTCTCGTCAGGTATGAAATCGTAGAAAGCTCCGATGGCATTTGAACCGCCGCCCACACATGCCATGACGACATCAGGAAGTCTTCCCTCCTTCTCCATGAGCTGTGCCTTGATCTCTTTACTGATCACAGCCTGGAAATCACGAACGATCTCAGGGAAAGGATATGGTCCCATGACTGAGCCGAGTACATAGTGTGTATCATCGATCCTGCTTGTCCACTCACGAAATGCCTCAGATACCGCATCCTTCAGTGTGGCTGTTCCTGTCTTTACCGGATGAACCTTTGCACCCAGAAGTCTCATTCTGTACACGTTGAGAGCCTGTCTGATCGTGTCCTCCTCGCCCATGTATATCTCACACTCCATACCCATCATGGCTGCAACTGTAGCTGTTGCAACACCGTGCTGTCCGGCACCGGTCTCCGCGATAACTCTTGTCTTGCCCATTCTCTTGGCAAGGAGCATCTGTCCGATTACGTTGTTGATCTTGTGTGCTCCTGTGTGGTTCAGATCCTCTCTCTTGAGGTAGATCTTTGCACCGCCCAGATCCTTTGTCATTCTCTCCGCATAGTAAAGTCTGCTAGGTCTTCCCGCATACTCGTTGAGCATCTCTGTGAGTTCTCTGTTGAACTCCGGATCATCCTTATATTTCTTGTATGCCTCTTCCAGCTCCAGCATCGCATTCATCAGAGTCTCTGGAATATACTGGCCGCCGTGAACGCCAAATCTGCCTTTTGACATATGTTTTTCCTCCTGTTTTTGTCTTCTCAGATATATTTTCAAATGTAATTTCTACACTTTTGTATTGTGTTTCTTCTATATAATATGTTACTCGCCTCTAAGTTCCGCAAACAACTTCTTCTTGTCAGGGCTTCTCATAAATGTCTCACCTATGAGCACCGCATCAGTTCCATTTGCCTTGAGCCTGTCTATGTCCTCTTTTGCCTTGATTCCACTCTCAGACACATACACCATCTTCTGGGGTGCTAAAGTGTCAGCCGTAGCTCCTGTATCAGTGACAGGTACCTCCGTCCCCATATGGGTGGCTGGCACCGTATCCGGTATCAGCTTTCTAAGACGAACGCTGTTCATGATGTCCACCGTAAATGTTCTGAGATCTCTGTTGTTCACTCCGATGATGCCGGCTCCGCAGGCTATCGCCCGTCTGACCTCACCCTCATCGTGAGCCTCAACCAGAGCCGACATCCCAAGTTCATGCGCAAGCTGCAGGTATAATCCAAGCTGCTCGTCATCCAGTATTGCGCAAATCAAAAGCACCGCCGAGGCTCCTATGACCTTTGCCTCATATATCATATACTCGTCAACTGTAAAATCCTTCCTCAGCAGCGGTATATTTACCTCCTTCTTTATATCCATCAGGAACTGATTGCTTCCCTGGAAATAAAACGGCTCAGTGAGCACCGATATGGCTGAAGCACCAGCCGCCTCATATTCCTTTGCGATCTCAACATAGGGAAAGTCCGGTGCGATAAGCCCCTTGGAAGGCGATGCCTTCTTGACCTCACAGATAAACGATATTCCATCCGCTGCCAGATTATCCCTAAATGGGAACTTACTATATGGGCTGCTGCCGTTATCCGTCTCTCTGGCAACTATATCAAGTGCCTGTCTCTTCATCTCCTCAAGAGGAACTTTTTTCTTCTGCTCCGCCACACGTTCCTTTGTCTTTGCAGCTATCTCATCTAATATCATCTCTTACCTCTCTATACAACTTTCTATCATAGTCTGCGATAAAACTTATCTACTCATTTGTCAGTCTTACAAATGCATCAAGCGTCTCAGCAGCCTTGCCACTGTCGATCACGTCCTCTGCAACCTTGATTCCATCCGCTATGGAATCTGCCTTGCCTGCGATGTAGATACAAGCTGCTGCGTTCAGTACAACTGCATTTCTCTTGGCTCCTTTGATCTTGCCTGACAGGATATCGCGGGTAATCTGCGCGTTTTCCTCAGGATCGCCGCCCACCAGATCCTCCTTGCTGCATCTCTCAAATCCGAAATTCTCTGGCTTGATCTCGTACTTTGTGATCTCGCCATCTTTGATCTCTGCAACTGTTGTAGGTGCGCTCATGGATATCTCATCCAGACAATCCTGTCCGTATACGACAAGTCCCCGTTTTACGCCAAGACCAACAAGTACAGGAGCCATCTGATCAACAAGCTCCTCCTTGTATACTCCCATGATCTGCATCTGAGCCTTTGCCGGGTTGGTAAGAGGACCAAGGATATTGAATACTGTCGGTATTCCAAGTGCCTTTCTGACCGGACCTGCATATTTCATCGCCTTATGATATACCTGGGCAAACATAAAGCTCATGTTGCACTCAGCGAGAACCTTGCCCATCTTTTCAGGTGATATGGAGATATTTACACCAAGAGCCTCAAGTACATCCGCTGCGCCACTCTTGCTCGATACGCTTCTGTTGCCGTGCTTTGCGATCGGTACTCCGGCCGCTGCTGCAACTATACCACTCGTTGTCGATATATTAAATGAATTCGCACAATCTCCGCCTGTTCCCACGATCTCAAGAACATCTATTCCGTCATGTGGAAGAGACTCCGCATGGTCTCTCATTCCATTTGCACTGGCTGTTATCTCGTCAAGCGTCTCGCCCTTCATGTGAAGCGCTGTGAGATATCCCGCCGTTGTCTCTCCCGGCACCTGTCCACTGAATATCTCATCCATGCTGGCATATGCCTCATCGTATGTAAGATCCTGTCCTGCTGCTACCTTCTTAAGAGTTTCCTGTATCATCGCCATATCCTCCTTATTTTATATCAATTTATATCTCTAAAAAATTTCTGAGCATTATCTTGCCCTTCGGTGTCAGTATCGACTCCGGATGGAACTGATATACCTCATAATTCCTGTGTTTTACTGCCATGATCTCTCCATCCTCCGTCCTGGCTGTGACCTCCAGGCATTCCGGGAAATTCTCATCAGCTGCTGCCAGTGAATGATATCTGGCAACCTGTATCTTGCTCTGAAGTCCTCTGAACAATCTGCAGTTCAGATCCACATCAACCAGCGACATCTTTCCATGCATGAGTTTCTTTGCATATGTGACTGTCGCACCATATGTCTCACAAATCGCCTGATGTCCGAGACACACGCCGAGGATCGGGATTTTTCCCTGAAGATGCCGCACAACCTCTTCGCAGACACCGGCATCTTTCGGATAACCAGGTCCCGGGGACAGAATGATGTGAGAAGGTGCGAGGGCACGGATTTCTTCTACGGTCATGGCATCATTTCGGATGACTTTGATATCCGGGTTGATACTTCCTGCCATTTGAACAAGATTATAAGAAAAACTATCATAATTATCAATTAAGAGAATCATTATTCCAGCACCTCCTTTGCATTTTTCACGGCATT
>ERZ827492.2126-NODE-2126-length-14404-cov-3.530211_pt1 | contig 14404 bp, 7 predicted proteins | sample MGYA00519704_ERZ827492 | MGnify/ENA primary metagenome ERZ827492 (study PRJEB31778, sample SAMEA3449325) | human gut metagenome | biome: human gut; feature: human-associated habitat; material: faeces | place: United Kingdom | collected 2010/2012 ...
GGCTCCATGGCCAGCACCCCGGCAATGGCCACCCGCTGCTTCTGGCCGCCGGAGATCTGCCGGGGCTTGGCCTTGATATAGGGGGTCATGCCCACCTGGTCCAGGTACTTCATGGCGTTCTCCCGGGCCTCGGCCTTGCTTTTCTTCAGCACCTTCACCTGGCCCACCACGCAGTTTTCCAGCACCGTCATGTTGTTGAACAGGTTGAAGGACTGGAACACCATACCCACCTTGGAGCGGTAGCGGGAGGGGTTGACCCCCTTACCGGTGACGTCCTGGCCGTGGAAGAGGATCTGGCCGCTGGTGGGGGTCTCCAGCAGGTTGACGCACCGCAGCAGGGTGGACTTGCCCGAGCCGGAGGCACCGATGATGCTGGTCACGTCTCCGGGGCGGACTGTGAAGTCGATGTCACGGAGCACCTCGTGGTCCCCAAAGGACTTGCTGAGATGCCGCACTTCCAGAATGGTTTCGCTCATTACCGTTCCCCCCTGCTTCTGCCGTGCTTTAGTTCCTGGCGCTTGCGCTCCCGCTGTTCCTGGGTGAGCGCCCCCTCCGGGCTGCGCTCGTCAAAGGGGGTGCCCCGGCTGGGATGGCTGTAAGTGCCGGCGGCCATGGTCAGCGCGTCGTCTTGCACCAACTCGTAGCTGCTACTGCCGTCCAGCCATTTCTCCAGCCGCCGCAGCAGGAAGGAGGCGATGAGGGTCATAGTGAGGTAGCCAATCATCTCGATGGCGGCGGATTGGAAATACATGTTGTTGTTGCCTACGATATTCCGGTGTTGGCCGAAGAACTCGATAAAGCCAATGACGAACATCACCGAGGTGTCCTTGATGTTGATGATGAAGTTGTTGCCGATCTGGGGAAGGATGTTCCGGAAGGCCTGGGGCAGGATGACGCTGGTCATGGTCTGCACATGGGTCATGCCGATGGCCTTGGCCCCCTCGGTCTGGCCCGGGTCGATGGAGATGATGCCCCCCCGCACCGACTCGGCCATGTAGGCGCCGGTGTTGATGGACACCACGATGATGGCGGCCAGCCACAGCCCGCTGTTGCCCCGGAACATGATCTGCTGGTCGGTGAAGTAGGGCAGGCCGTAGTAGATGAACACCGCCTGGAGCACCATGGGAGTGCCCCGGAAGACCTCTACATAGATCCGCACGATGACCCGGATGAGCCTGAGCACAAAGCGCTTGGGGAGAGAGTCGTTTTTGGTGTAGGGGATGGTGTTCAGGATGCCGCACAGCAGGCCGATGAGGCAGCCGATAAGGGTGGCCACCACGGCCAGAATCAGGGTGCTGCGGATGCCCACCAGGTACCGGTCCCAGTACTGCATCCAGAGGGCGGCCATGTCCTGACCCAGTTCGATGAATTTATCCATGGGGGAGACGCGCTCCTTTCTGACACAAGGCCCTCCACCCGGCGCTCAGGCCGGGGGGGGGGGGGGGAGGGTTGTGAAAGCTCAGATCTCGGGCTGGACGGCGATGGCCTCGGCCATGATGGCGTTGAACTGATCCTCGTTCAGCGCGCCGATGACGGTGTCCAGGGCGTCCTTCAGCTGGGTGTTGCCCTTGACCACGGACATGCCGATGTTCACGTTCTCGGCCCGCTCCTCTTCGCTGGCGAACTGGAAGTCGCCGTCGGTGCCGGAGAAGTTCAGGATGACCAGATTGTCGTTCTTGGCCACGGCGGCGGTGGCGGTGGGCATATCGGTGCAGATGAAGTCCACGGTGCCGCTCTCCAGGGCCATGATCATGGCCGGAGCGGTGTCCGCGGGGGACTGGATCTGGGCGTCGGGGATCTGGGGCAGGCAGGTGGTGTGCCAGATGGTGCCGGACTGGGAGACACACAGGCCGCCGGCCAGGTCGTCAATGGAGGTGGCGGAGGCGTACTGGCTGTCCTTGGTGGTGACGCACACGATGGTGGCGTAGTAGTAGGGGCCCGCCATGTCCACCTCTGCCAGACGGTCAGCGGTCATGGACTGGCCGGCGATGGCCACGTCGATGACGCCGCTCTGCAGGCCGGGGGTGAGGCCGCCCCACTCCAGGGCCATGACCTCCAGCTCCCAGCCGTAGGCCTCGCAGATGCGCTTGGCGATCATCACGTCATAGCCGTTGGCGTAGGAGCCGGGGTTGTTGACGATGGGCACCGCGCCGTTGGAGTCGTCGGTCTGGGTCCAGTTGTAGGGGGCGTAAACGCACTCCATGCCCACGGTGAGCACGCCGTCCTCCACGCCGGGGATGGCGCTGGTGTCCACGCCGGTGAGGTCCTCCACCGGGGGGATCTCCACGGCGGGTGTCTCAGACTCCACGGGGGCCTCGGAGACGGGGGACTGGGAATCGCCGGCGGGGGGCTGGGAAGTGCCGGAGTCGCCGCCGCAGGCGGTGAGGGTGAGGGCCAGGGCTGCGCCCAGCAGCAAGGCAAGGGTTCTTCTCTTCATGTTCATTTCCTCTTTCCTTTTCAGTGTGGTTCGCCCCAGCCGGGGCGGCGGCCATGAACCGCAAATGTCTTTTTCTTTCCCCCGCAGGGGGAAAGAAAAAGACCATGAACCGCAGATGCGATCATGGTCAACAAACAGCCACATGAGAAAAGAGGCCTGTTTCCACCATGATAGCGCTTCACACGGATGTGTGACAGTCCGCCGGGTATTCCCCTGCGGCCCAGGCAACGCCCAGCCGGACCAGCTGCGCGCCCTTCGGCGGTACGGCCTTTCGCCGGAGGCAGTCGTCCATGCCCTCCGGGTACTCATCGGTACCGCGCCTCTATCATTGGTTCAATTTGGGGGTATTATAGCCCCCGCAGGCTGCCCTGTCAACAGGGAAATGGGAATTTTGGCGGTTTTCCTCAAAAAAGTGTCCGGCGATTTCTGGGCGGAGCCGGCTTTCCACGTGGGAAACGGACGGAAATCCTGCAAAAAACAGAAGGTTTGAAAGACTTCTTGAAAAAAGCGCAGTCCCTCTTGCAAAGTGAGGCGGGTTGCAGTATACTCATGGCGCCCAGAGAAAAAGACCGGGGCCGCCGGGAGAGGACCCGGTGAATCGTGCGGAGAGGAGCGCCCCGGGGGACGGGCGGGGCGGCGAGAGAGATGAAACGTCTGACGGATCGGAAGACCTGGCTGGAGTATCTCTGGATTACCCTGGGTTCAGCTCTGGTGGCCGGGGGCATCTACTTCTTCAAGTTTCCAAACAACTTCAGCTTTGGAGGGGTGTCCGGCCTGTGCATCGTGTTGGCCCAGGTGCTCCCTTTTACGGCAGGGCAGCTGAACCTGGTGCTCAACCTGGCCCTGCTGGTGGTGGGCTGGGTTGCCCTGGGCAGGCGATTTGCCATCAAGACCGCCTACGCCACCGTGGTGGTGTCCGTCCTCACCGAGCGGCTGGAGGTATGGTGCCCGCTGAGCGCCCCCCTCACGGACCAGCCATTGCTGGAGTTGATCTTCGCCATCCTGCTGCCTGCCGCCGGGACGGCCATCCTGTTTCAACATGAGTCCAGCAGCGGAGGCACGGACATCCTGGCGCTGATCATGAAGGACCGGGCGGGGACAGACATTGGCAAGGGGCTGATCCTCAGCGACGTGGCCATTGTGGTATGCGCTGCCCTGGTGTTCGATGTGAAGACGGTGCTCTTCTCCACCCTGGGTCTGCTGGCCAAATCCCTGGTGGTGGATGAGTTCATCAAGAACATGAACCTGAGCAAGTGCTTCATCGTCATTTGCGATGAGGCGGAACCCATCTGCAAATTCATTACGGACACCCTTCACCGAAGCGCCACGGTAACCGAGGGGCAGGGAGCCTTTACGGGGAAGCCCAAGCAGCTGATTTTCACGGTGCTGAAGCCTGCCCAGGCCTACCGACTGCGCACCTTTATCCACAAAGAGCAGCCCCACGCTTTCATGATGATCTCCACCAGCAGTGAGATCGTGGGTAAGGGATTTATGAGACAATGAGACGAAAGATGAGAAAGAACCGTGCGAAAGCTGGATCGGGAAGGGATCCGGCTTCCGCACGGTTGCGCTTTTCTGGACTGGCAACAGGGAGGAAAATATAAAATGAGGCAGGGCCGATGGGATGCTTTATTCACAATTTCCTCTTTTTTCTGCTGCGGCGATGTGGTATACTACGAAATAATTGGGTCAATGGACCTATCGCGGTTTCTACTGCCGCCGAGCGGAGGCAAAAGCTCCGGCCACAGGCGCAAGAAAAGATATAGTGAAGAAAGGACACAGAAGCTATGGGTCTGTTTTCAAAAGTATTCGGCTCCCGTTCCCGGCGGGAGGTCAAGGCGCTCACGCCTCTGGTAGATAAAATTGAGGCGCTGGGAGACGGGATGAAAGCCCTCAGCGATCATGAACTGCGGGCCAAGACCGACGAGTTTAAGGAGCGTCTGGCCAAGGGCGAGACGCTGGACGACATCCTCCCCGAGGCCTTCGCTGTCTGCCGGGAGGCGGACGAGCGGGTACTGGGTATGCGCCCCTACCGGGTGCAGCTCATCGGCGGTATCATTCTTCACCAGGGGCGCATCGCTGAGATGAAGACCGGCGAGGGCAAGACTCTGGTGGCCACCCTGCCCGCCTACCTGAACGCCCTGGCGGGCAAGGGGGTGCACATCGTCACCACCAACGACTACCTGGCCAAGCGCGACTCGGAGTGGATGGGCAAGGTGTACCGCTTTTTGGGCCTCACTGTGGGGCTGGCCATCCACGGGGTGGATAAGGCGGGCAAGAAAGCGGCCTACGCCGCCGACATTACCTACGGCACCAACAACGAGTTTGGCTTTGACTACCTGCGGGACAACATGGCCATCTACGCCAGCGAGCTGGTGCAGCGGGGCCACGCCTTCGCCATTGTGGACGAGGTGGACTCCATCCTCATCGATGAGGCCCGCACGCCGCTGATCATCTCCGGCCAAGGGGAGCAGTCTACCCAACTCTACCAGCTGGTGGACAACTTTGTCGCCCGGCTGAAGTGCCTGAAGGTGGCGGAGGTGAACGCAAAGGAGGAAGAAGCCAGCGACATCGACGCGGACTACATCGTGGACGAAAAGGCCCGCACCGCCACCCTCACCGCCCGGGGCGTGGCCAAGGCGGAGCAGCAGTTCAACATCGAGAACCTGGCCGACCCGGAGAACTCCACCCTGTCCCATCATATCAACCAGGCCATCAAGGCCCGGGGCGTGATGCGGCGGGACATTGACTACGTGGTGAAGGACGGCGAGGTCATCATCGTGGACGAGTTCACCGGCCGGCTGATGTACGGCCGGCGGTACAACGAGGGCCTGCACCAGGCCATCGAGGCCAAGGAGCACGTCACCGTGGCCCGGGAGTCCAAGACCCTGGCCACCATCACCTTCCAGAACTACTTCCGCCTGTACGACAAGCTGTCCGGCATGACGGGCACCGCCATGACCGAGGAGGAGGAGTTTGGGCAGATCTACAACCTGGATATCGTGGAGATCCCCACCAACAAGCCGCTGATCCGCAAGGACCAGCCCGACTACGTGTTCAAGACCAAGGCGGGCAAGTACCGGGCCATCGTCAGGCAGATCCAGGAGTGCCATGAAAAGGGCCAGCCTGTGCTGGTGGGCACGGTGTCCATCGAGGTGTCCGAGCTGGTCAGCCGGATGCTGTCCAAGGCGGGCATCAAGCACAATGTTTTGAATGCCAAGCACCATGAGAAGGAAGCGGAGATCGTGGCCCAGGCGGGCAAGCTGGGGGCGGTCACCGTGGCCACCAACATGGCCGGCCGCGGCACCGACATCATGCTGGGGGGCAACGCGGAATTTATGGCCAAGGCCGAGCTGCGCAAGGCGGGGATGAGCGACGAACTCATCGCCGAGTGCGACGGCCATGCCGAGACGGACAATCCGGAGATTCTGGAGGCCCGGAAGGCCTTTGCCGAGGCGGAGGCCAAATTCAAAGAGAAGATCGAGGACGAGGCGGACAAAGTGCGGGCCGCCGGCGGATTGTATATTTTGGGTACCGAGCGCCATGAGTCCCGCCGCATCGACAACCAGCTGCGGGGCCGGGCCGGCCGTCAGGGAGACCCCGGCGAGAGCCGGTTCTTCCTGTCTCTGGAGGACGACATTCTGCGGTTGTTCGGGTCCGAACGCATCCAGAACATGATGGAGACCCTGGGTGTGGACGAGGACACCCCCCTGGATCAGAAGATGCTGTCCAATGCCATTGAGTCGGCCCAGAAGCGGGTGGAGTCCCGGAACTTCCAGGCCCGGAAGACGGTGTTGGAGTACGATGACGTGATGAATACCCAGCGGGAAGTCATCTACAAGCAGCGCCGCCAGGTGCTGGATGGGGAGGACGTCCACGGCGCCATTGAGAACATGCTGGAAACCATGGTTTCCAGCACCATCTCCGGCCACGCCGGGGAGCAGGGGCGCCTGGACGAGGAGGCCTTCAAGGCCGCCACGGCACACCTGGCGGGCAGCGTATTTACGGCCGACCAGCTGCTGGACTTCCAGAAGAAGGCGCCAACTCTGTCCGCAGAGAAGCTCAGCCGGGAGATGCTGGACACGGCCAGGGAGAACTACGCCAAGCGGGAAGAGGAGATCAACACCCAGATGGCTCCTCTCATGGGCAGCTCGGGCAAGGTGCCCATGCGGGAGTTGGAGCGGGTGATTCTGCTGCGGGTGGTAGACGAGTACTGGATGGACCAGATCGACGCCATGCAGGAGCTGCGCCAGGGCATTGGCCTGCGGGCCTACGGCCAGTCCGACCCCGTGGTGGAGTACAAGCGGGAAGGCTATGACATGTTTGAGCAGATGATCTCCGCCATCCAGGAGGAGACCCTGCGCCGGCTGTTCACCGTCCGGCTGAAGACCAATGAGGAGATCAAGCGGGAGCGGGTGGCCAAAGTCACCGGAGAGTCTGGCGCTTCCGACGGTACTGCCCGGAAGCAGCCGGTGAAAAAGACTGTGAAGATCGGCCGCAACGACCCCTGCCCCTGCGGCAGCGGACTAAAATGGAAGAAGTGCACCTGCAAGGAGTACCACCCCGACCTGAGATGACATCGTTGCGGCCGATGGGAGCGGCAGCGACCCGCGCCCTTTGGCGCGTCAATTCGAGACGCCCGGCGGCGAGAATTTCCGAAGGCGGAATTCACTTCCGCCGAGGGGGATCCAATCAAGGGCTCCCATGGGGCCTCAGCCCCATGGGAAACGCAACGAGCCCTGCCCCTGCGGCAGTGGCCTGAAGTGGAAGAAGTGCACCTGCAAGGAGTACCACCCCGACCTGCAGTGAGCGGGCGGCGCGGGCAAAGAGGATAGAAGGAAGAGTAAGGAGCGGCCTGAAGTGAGAGGAGTCTGCGGGAGGATGGAGCAGCTGCGGGCGCCGGGAAGCGCGCGCCGGAGATTCACCCACACGGAAAGGAGCGGCCTATGATCGTGATTGAGGAAACAAGGCAGGGCGTCCCTGTCCTTCAGGCGGACGGCATTTTGGAGGCTGGCGGGGCTGCCCATGGCTTTTCCACCCGGCTGGGGGGAGTGTCCCAGGGCATGTGGTCCTCCCTGAATCTGGGTGTGAGCCGGGGTGACAATCCTGAGCATGTGCGGGAAAACTACCGCCGGTTCTTTACTGCCATCGGGGTGGACGGGAAAAAGCTGGTGACTACCAACCAAGTCCATGGCGGCAAGGTCCGGGTGGTGACCGCCGCGGACTGGAAAGAGGACCCATATGAAAAGGTGAGTTATGAGGCGGACGGGCTGATGACCGATACGCCGGGCGTTGTGCTGCTGATTTTTTCCGCCGACTGTATTCCTGTGCTGCTCTACGACCCGGTGCGCCGGGTGGCGGCTGCCGTCCACGCCGGTTGGCGGGGGACCGCCGCGGGGATTGCCGCCACGGCGGTGGAGCGGATGAAAGAGGTATATGACTGCAGGCCGGAGGATATTTTGGCTGCAGTGGGTCCCGGTATCGGCCCATGCTGCTTTGAAACCCATGAGGATGTGCCCAATGCTATGATGGCTGCGGTGTCCTCCGCAGCCCTGCCCTATGTGAAAGTTCTGGAGAACGGGAAGTTTTCCCTGGATCTGAAAGGCATCAATGCCCGGCTTCTGGAACGGGCAGGGTTGGATGCAAGCCATATTGCAGTGTGTCAAGAGTGTACAGCCTGCATGGCAGAAAAATATTGGAGCCATCGGCGGATGGGCAATAACCGGGGGTCCATGGCTGCCGCCATCCAGCTGCTATGAGAAAGCTGGCAGCTCTGTTGCTGGCGGTAGTGATGATCTTGGGGAGTGGGGGCTGCGAGACAGGAGAAACAGGCCCGTCGGAGGGCCCGTCCCCAGAGCCAACCGCCACCCAGCAGATACAGGCGCAGCCCTTCGCCTTGGCCTATGATCCAGCGGCGCCCCTGCACCCCATCACTGGACAGAGCCAGGTGAACCTGGATTTGGCCGGGCTGGTCTATGAGGGGCTATATGAGCTGGACCAGACGTTTATGCCTCAGCCAGCTCTGGCTCAGTCCGCCTCAGTCAGTGAGGATGGGCTGGTGTGGACCATCACGCTGCGCTCCGGCATACGCTTCTCCGACGGAACTGCGCTCACGGCAGCCCATGTGGTGGCTTCCCTGGCCACTGCCCGGTCCAGCGGACTGTATGGCCAGCGGCTGAGCGGGATTGCCGGAGTGACGGAATCGGAAGGGCGGGTGGTCATCACCCTATCCGCGCCCAATGGGGGACTGGCGGCGTTGTTGGATGTCCCTATTGTCTTGGAGCAGGCGGATGGAATTCCCCTGGGGACGGGGCGCTACCGTTTCGCGCAAGAGGGAGGGACCGTAACCCTGCGGGTCAATGATAATTATAGAGGGAGCGTCCCTTATGAGGAAATCCCGCTACGGGCTGTGACGGGAGCGGATGAGCGCATTGCCGCCTTTGACAGCGGAGAGGTGACGGCTGTGGTCACCGATGTTTCCTCATCCTACGCCTTGGGCTACTCCGGGAATTATGAGGCATGTGATTTCCCCACCTCCAACCTGTTATATGTGGGATTCAAAACGGGATCGGGGGCTTGCGCCTCCGTCCAAGTGCGCCAAGCGTTTTCCAAGGCGTTTGACCGGGAACTGCTAGTGGCTTCCTTGCTGGCCGGTCATGGGGATGCGGCTAGCCTGCCCATCTCTCCGGTCCATGGGGAGTATGACGCAGAAGCGGCGGCAGAGCTGGACTATGACAGGCAGGGCGGGGAGGAGCTGCTGGCCTCGGCGGGATATACCAAGGGGGAAGACGGGCTCTATTACCGCGGCGTGGCGCCGTTGAGTGTCACCCTCGTGGTGAACAATGACAGTACCGCCAAGCAAGCTACCGCGGATTACTTGGCCCAGTGCCTCTCCGCGCTGGGAGTTACAGTGACGGTGAACAAGCTGCCCTGGGCGGAGTACCAGACCGCGCTGACTGAGGGAGCGTATGATTTGTATTTGGGCGAAGTGCGCATGACCGGGGACTTTGATCCCGCTGCTCTGCTGATGGGGAACCTGAATTATGGCGGATACTCCAGCCAGACGGTCCCGGCGCTGCTGACAGCCTGGCAGGGAGCCCGGGGGGAGGCCAGGGTTCAGGCGGCCGCCCAGCTGTGGCAGGCCTTCGCCCAGGAGGCTCCTATCGCCCCCTTGTGCTTCAAGCGGGGGTCCCTGCTGATTCGGTGGGGGATGGTGACCAACGTCCAGCCCACCCAGGCCGACCCCTGGTGGAACATGGAGCAGTGGGAGCTGGCGGAATAGAGCGCGGCCCTGAGCCCGCACGGCGGGACGGGGAACAGATATCCCGGCGGAGAGCCAGGGAGAGATAAGGGAGAGAACAGGGAATGAGCCAAGTATTTCGATGCTATGTGGAGAAGCGGCCCGGGTTTGACGTGGAGGCGGAAAAGACCCTGCAGGAGCTGCGGGACCAGTTGGGGATCGCCGGATTGACCGGGCTGCGGCTGCTCAACCGCTACGATGTGGAAGGGGTGGATGAGGCGGTCTACCAGGCGGCCAAACCCACGGTGTTTTCTGAGCCCCAGTGTGACGACCTCTACGATGAGCAGCTGCCGGAGCTGGGGGAGGGGACCACCCTGCTGGCGGTGGAGGCTTTGCCCGGCCAGTATGACCAGCGGGCGGACTCCTGCGCCCAGTGCATCATGCTGCTGGCGGGGGGGGCCAAGCCCGCCGTGGCCAACGCCCGGGTGTATGCCATGACCGGGAGCCTGAGCCAGGGAGACCTGAACAAAATCCGGACCTATCTCATCAACCCCGTGGAGTGCCGAGAGGCTCTCATGGACAAGCCGGACACCCTGGCCCGGACCTACGACACCCCCGACCGGGTGGCGGTGCTCACCGGGTTCACCGCCCTGGATGAGGACGGACTGAAGCGGATGCTGGAGGAGTATGGCCTGGCCATGGACCTGGCCGACCTGAAGTTCCTCCAGGCCTATTTCCGGGATGAGGAGCGCCGGGATCCCACCATCACCGAGGTACGGGTGGTGGACACCTATTGGTCTGATCACTGCCGACATACCACCTTTTCCACCCATATCAATTCCGTGGAGATCATGGACCAGAAGGTGGCCGAGGCCTATCGCCGCTATCTGGATGCCCGTACAGAGGTATACGGAAAGGAGAAGGCCAGCGTGCGGCCCCAGACCCTCATGGATATCGCCACCATCGGCGCCAAGACCCTGAAGAAGCGGGGGCTGCTGAAGGATCTGGACGAGAGCGAGGAGATCAACGCCTGCTCCATCCGGGTCAGGGCCGTGGTGGACGGGGAGGAGCAGGACTGGCTGCTCCTGTTCAAGAACGAGACCCACAATCACCCCACCGAGATCGAGCCCTTCGGCGGCGCGGCCACCTGCATCGGCGGCTGCATCCGGGACCCCCTGTCCGGCCGGGCCTATGTGTACCAGGCCATGCGGCTGACCGGCTGCGGCGACCCCCGGGCGCCCATGGGCGAAACTCTGGAGGGCAAGCTGCCCCAGCGCAAGCTGGCCCAGACCGCGGCGGCGGGCTACTCCTCCTATGGCAACCAGATCGGCCTGGCCACCGGCCTGGTGGATGAGGTCTATCACGAGGGGTATATCGCCAAGCACCTGGAGGTGGGTGCCGTGGTGGGCGCCGCACCGGCGGCCAACGTGGTCCGGGAGCGCCCCGCCCCCGGCGACGTGGTCATCCTGCTGGGCGGGCGCACCGGCCGCGACGGCTGCGGCGGCGCGACGGGCAGCTCCAAGGTGCACAAGGTGGAGAGTCTGGAAACCTGCGGCGCCGAGGTGCAAAAGGGTAACCCCGTCGTGGAACGCAAGCTCCAGCGCCTCTTCCGCCAGCGCAAGGTGACGCGGCTGATCAAGCGCTGCAACGACTTTGGCGCAGGCGGCGTGAGCGTGGCCATCGGCGAGCTGGCCGACGGCCTGAACATCGACCTGGACCGCGTGCCCCGCAAGTACGAGGGACTGGACGGCACGGAGCTGGCCATCAGCGAGTCCCAGGAGCGCATGGCCGTAGTGGTGGCCCCGGAGGACGCAGAGCGCTTCATGGCCCTGGCGGAGAAGGAGAACCTGGAGGCCACCGTCCTTGCCAAAGTCACCGCCCTGCCCCGGCTGCGTATGCGCTGGAACGGCAAGACTATAGTGGATATAAGCCGGGAGTTCCTCAATTCCAACGGTGCGGAAAAGCACATCAGCGCCCACGCGGAAAAGGCTCTTCCCTTTGACAAGGAGCTGCCGGAGGACTTCGCCTCCGGCTATGAGGCTCTGGCAGGGGATCTGAACGTCTGCTCCAAGCGGGGACTTTCCGAACGCTTTGACTCCACCATAGGCTCCGGCACGGTGCTGATGCCCTTCGGCGGCAAATATCAGCAGACCCCCATCCAGGCCATGGTGCAGAAGATCTCCGTAGAGCGCAAGCACACTGACGACTGCTCCCTCATGGCCTGGGGCTACAACCCCTTTATAACGGAAAAGAGCCCCTACCACGGGGCCTACCTGGCGGTGATGGAGTCCGTCTGCAAGCTCATTGCCACCGGCGCAAAGTTTGAGGATGTCTACCTCACTTTCCAGGAATATTTTGAGCGGCTGAGAAAAGAGCCGGAGCGCTGGGGCAAACCCCTGGCCGCCCTGCTGGGAGCCTTCAAAGCCCAGATGGAGCTGGGTATCGGCGCCATCGGCGGCAAGGACTCCATGAGCGGCTCCTTTGAAGACATGGACGTGCCCCCCACCCTGGTCTCCTTTGCGGTGACCACGGAAAAGACCGGCAGCATAGTCCCCAACCACTTCAAGGCCGCCGGGGACAAGGTAGTGCTCATCGCCCCGGAGACAGATGAAAACGGCCTGCCCGTCACTTCCTCCCTCCTGGCCGTCTTTGACAGGGTACATGAGCTGCTCTCTTCCGGCAAAGCCCTCACAGCCTACACCCCGGGCTACGGCGGCCTGGCCGAGGCCGTGATGAAGATGTGCCTGGGCAACGGTCTGGGCTTTGAATATGAGGCTTCTCTCAGCCTTGAAGACATCTTCGGCTATAACTACGGCAGCTTCCTGCTGGAGGTGACGGAGGATGTGGAGGGTGCTCTCCCCATAGGCCGCATTACTGAAAAGAAAGAGATAAGCTATAAGGGCGAAAGCCTGGCTCTGGAGAAACTCCAGGGCATCTACGAGGACAAGCTGGAGAGTGTTTACACCTGCAACATCCCGGACAGCAAGGGACCCATGGAGCTGTTCAGCTTCCAGGGCAAGGGCGCTGCCGCCCCGGCCATAAAGTGCGCAAAGCCCAGGGTGCTCATCCCCGTGTTCCCCGGCACCAACTGCGAGTATGACAGCGCCAGGGCCATGGCCGACGCCGGAGCCGAGCCGGAGATAATGGTGATAAACAACCTCTCCCCCCAGGGCATAGCCCGCAGCGTGGAGGACTTCGCCAAGGCCCTGTCCCGCTCTCAGATGATATTCATTCCCGGCGGCTTCTCCGGCGGCGACGAGCCCGACGGCTCCGGCAAATTCATCACCGCCTTCTTCCGCAGCGCCGCCGTGAAAGAGGAAGTGACAGAGCTGCTGGAAAAGCGGGACGGCCTCATCTGCGGCATATGCAACGGCTTCCAGGCCCTGATAAAGCTGGGCCTGGTGCCCTACGGCAAGATAATCGACACCGACGAGAACTGCCCCACCCTCACCTTCAACACCATCTCCCGGCACCAGTCCCGGATAGTCCGGGTGCGGGTGGCCTCCACCCTCTCCCCCTGGCTCTCCAGAACCAGGGTTGGGGATATATACAGCGTGCCCATCTCCCACGGGGAAGGCCGCTTCCTGGCCTCTGAGGAGCTTATCCGTTCCCTGGCCGCCAAGGGCCAGATAGCCACCCAGTATGTGGACCTGGAGGGCAGGGCCAGCGGCGACGTGCACTTCAACCCCAACGGCTCCGCCTTTGCGGTGGAGGGCATCTGCTCCCCCGACGGCAGGGTCTTCGGCAAGATGGGCCACGCCGAGCGCATCGGCTCCGGCCTTTACAAAAACGTCCCCGGCAACTACGACATGGAGATGTTCAAAGCCGCCGTGGAGTACTTCAAGTAAAAAAAATAATATAAGGAGAGATCTGTTTATGCCTTGGCTCAGCGATATTGAGATTGCCCAAAACTGCACTATGCGCCCCATCGGCGAGATAGCCCAAAAGGCCCACGTGGACGACAAATATCTGGAACAGTACGGCCGCTACAAGGCCAAGGTAGACCTCTCCTTCCTGGCTGACAGTCCCCGGAAAGAGGGCAGGCTGGTGTTGGTCACCGCCATAACCCCCACTCCCGCCGGAGAGGGCAAAACAACAACCACCATTGGTCTGGCCGACGGCCTGCGCCACATTGGCAAGGAGGCCGTGGTTGCCATGCGTGAGCCCTCCCTGGGCCCGGTGTTCGGAATAAAGGGGGGCGCCTGCGGCGGCGGCTACGCCCAGGTGGTGCCTATGGAGGACATAAACCTCCACTTCACCGGGGACATCCACGCCATAGGCACGGCCAACAATCTCCTGGCCGCCATGCTGGACAACCACATCCAGCAGGGCAACGCCCTGGGCATAGACGTGAAGCGGGTGACCTGGAAGCGCTGCCTGGACATGAACGACCGGCAGCTGCGCTTCATAGTGGACGGCCTGGGGGGACGCACTAACGGCGTGCCCCGGGAGGACGGCTTTGACATCACCGTGGCCAGCGAGATAATGGCGGTGCTGTGCCTGGCCGGCTCCATCAAAGACCTGAAAGAGCGGCTCAGCCGCATAGTGGTGGGCTATAACTATGAGGGAAAGCCGGTGACCTGCGGTGAGCTGAAAGCCGCCGGAGCCATGGCCGCGCTGCTGAAGGAGGCCATAAAGCCCAACCTGGTGCAGACCCTGGAGGGCACCCCCGCCTTTGTCCACGGCGGGCCCTTCGCCAACATCGCCCACGGCTGCAACTCCGTGCT
>ERZ827492.2129-NODE-2129-length-14396-cov-4.733840_pt1 | contig 14396 bp, 10 predicted proteins | sample MGYA00519704_ERZ827492 | MGnify/ENA primary metagenome ERZ827492 (study PRJEB31778, sample SAMEA3449325) | human gut metagenome | biome: human gut; feature: human-associated habitat; material: faeces | place: United Kingdom | collected 2010/2012 ...
GGCTGGTGCAAAATACTACAGCATAAGGAGAAAAAGAATGAGAGGACTATACTCATCAAAGACAAAAATCAGACACCAGATTTTTACTGAGATTGCCCGGCTTGCCTATGAAGGCGACATTGAGAAAGAGATGGATGATCTTCCGTACAAAATTCTTCCAGGAGAGATTGCAACATATCGTGACAGTATTTTTCTGGAGAGAGCTATCGTAGGAGAGAGACTGCGTGTGGCAATGGGACTGCCTCTTCGAAACATTTCCGAGCATGCGCCAATTTCCAAGGGTGTAGAAGCCAGCTTGATCGAAGAGAAATATTATGAGCCGCCCCTTATCAATATTATTAAATTCGCCTGCAACTCCTGTCCGGAGAAGCGTGTGATTGTCACAGAGGGCTGCCAGGGCTGTCTGGAACATCCTTGTCAGGAGGTCTGTCCCAAGCAGGCTATCCACATGGAAAACGGGCGGTCTGTGATCGATCAGGAGAAATGCATCAAGTGCGGTCGCTGCGTCACCGTCTGCCCCTACAATGCCATCGTCAAGACCGAGCGCCCCTGCGCCGCGGCCTGCGGCATGGGTGCCATCCACTCCGACGAGCATGGCCGTGCCGAGATCGATTACGATAAGTGCGTTTCCTGCGGCATGTGCCTGGTCAACTGCCCGTTCGGCGCTATCGTTGACAAGGGCCAGATCTTCCAGCTGATCCAGTCCATCAAGCGCGGTGATGAGGTCGTTGCCATCGTGGCCCCCGCCTTCATCAACCAGTTCCCCGGCATGACCCCCTCCAAGCTGAAGGAGGCCATGCGTCAGCTGGGCTTTGCCGATGTGGACGAGGTCGCCATCGGTGCCGACCTGTGCACCATCGACGAGGCGAAGGACTTCATGGAAGAGGTTCCCGCCAAGATCCCGTTCATGGGTACGTCCTGCTGCCCCGCGTGGAGCGTGATGGCTAAGAAGCTGTTCCCCCAGCAGGCCGAGTGCATCAGCATGGCCATGACCCCCATGGTCCTGACCGCCCGCCTCATCAAGAAGGAAAAGCCCAACGCCCGTATCTGCTTTATCGGACCCTGCGCCGCCAAGAAGCTGGAGGCCAGCCGCCGTTCCGTCCGCAGTGAGGTCGACTTCGTTCTGACCTTCGAGGAGCTGATGGGTCTGTTTGAGGCCAAGGCTGTCAACTTTGCCGACCTGCCGGACAACCCGGAGGATGCCTTCAACAGCGCCAGTGCCGACGCCCGCGGCTTTGCTGCCTCCGGTGGTGTCGCACAGGCGGTTGTCAACGCCATCAAGAAGATGGACCCGGACCGCGAGGTCAAGGTCATGAGCGCCCAGGGTCTGGCCGACTGCAAGAAGATGATGATGATGGCCAAGGCCGGCAAGTACAACGGCTACCTGCTGGAAGGCATGGCCTGCCCGGGCGGCTGCATTGCCGGTGCCGGTACGCTGGCTGACCCCGCCAAGAGCGTTGCTATGCTGAACAAGTACAAGAACGAGGCCGCCATGAAGGTCGCCACCGAGACCCCGTATCAGGATTCTCTGGATCTGCTGCACTATTGATATGTAACTGAACAGCCCCGCATGGAGATGAAAACTCCATGCGGGGCATTTTTTTGGCGGTGATTTGCGGGCTGATGCGAGCATCGGCCCCTACAGGGAGCAAACTTTCCGCTTGCAGCGGCGAAAACGCCTGCGGGCGGATATGGGATCCGCCCCTACCGATTCGGCAAAGCGTTTCTTACTTGTGGTACTTCATTCCCGCGTTGATCGTGCAGGCGCGGTAGAGCTGTTCGGTCAAAACAAGACGCGCCAGCTGGTGCGGCAGCGTGATGCGTCCCAGGCTGATGCGGGCCTGTGCGGTGCGCTTGACGCTGTCGTCCAGCCCGTGGGAGGAGCCGATGACAAACGCCATATCCCCTGCGCCGCTCATGGCGCGGTCTGCAATCATAGCCGCCAGATCCTCACTGGATACCTGCTTGCCCTCGACACAGAGCGCAACGAGATACGCCCCCCTGCGCACGCTGGCCAGGATAGCCTCCCCCTCCTTTTGCAGCGCTTTGGCAATCTGCCTGTCGCTGGCGTTCTTGTCGGCAATCTGCACCTCGGGCAATTCGATAATACGGAAATTGCAGAAGCCGCCGAGGCGCTTCTGGTATTCGGCCACGCCCTGCGCAAAGTAGGCGGCGTTCATCTTGCCAATGGCAATCAAATCAATATTCTGCATAGGCTCCCCCACTCAAAATTCAATGTACGGGCTGACCTCACTGCGGGACTGGGTCTGGATCAGCACGTCCCGTCCGGGCTGGATGCCCGCGGCCAGCAGCACATTATAGACGGTGGTCATGACCAGCTCCGGCGAGTTGTTTGTCTGGCTCAAATGGCAGAGCGCAAACTTTTTGCAGCCGTCCTGGATCAGGTCCAGAATCTCCGCCGCGCAGGCCTTGTTGTCCAGATGGCCGCGGTCACTGGCAATGCGCACCTTCAAATAATACGGGTACGGCCCGCCGTGCAGGCTGAATGCGTCATAGTTGGCCTCCAGCGCGACGAGATCGCAGCCCATCAGGTTGTCCTGTACGACGGGCGTCAGGTAGCCGAGGTCGGTGGCGAACGCCATGACGCGGCCTTCCGGTGTGCGGATGCGGTAGCCGCAGCAGGGCACATCATGGCTGGTGGGAAAGCTCGTCACCGTGAAGCTGCCGATTTCCAGCGTCTGACCGTCTACAGGGATTGCCTCCACCGCGGGCGGAATCGTGCCGCGGGAGGCCAGCGTATCCAGCGTATCGGCACATCCGTACAGCGGGACGGGGTGCTTTTTCAAAAAGGTATCCAGTCCCGAGACGTGGTCGGAGTGCTCGTGCGTGACGAGGATGCCGACGCAGTCGCTGACCGCCAGACCCAGGGATTTCAGCGCAGTCAGAGTCGTGCGGCAGCTCTTGCCCATGTCGATCAGCAGATACTTGTCCTCGCTGCGGATCAGCGCGCAGTTGCCGGAGGAGCCGGAATACAGGGTGGTAAAATATGCCATTCGTTTGTCCTAACGCTTTCCATAAAAATTGGGCCGCCCGGTCAGCGGCCCAAGAGTCCTTTTAGATTGCCCGGCTCACTGCATTGGCCGGAATCTCGACGCGGCGGATGTCCGCGCCCAGAGCCTGTAGCTTTTCTACGATGTTCTCGTAGCCGCGCTCAATGTGGATGGTCTCGTCGACCTCGCTCACGCCGTTGGCGGCCAGAGCAGCCATGACCATGGCGGCACCGGCGCGCAGGTCGGTAGCGCGCAGCGGCGCGGGATGCAGCTCCTTCACGCCTTCAATGACAGCGACCTGGCCGTCGACCTGGATGTTTGCACCCATGTGGATCAGCTCATCCACATAGCGGAAGCGGTTCTCCCAGATGCCCTCCGTCACGATGGAGGTTCCCTTCGCCAGCGTCAGCAGTGCAGTCATCAGCGGCTGCATATCCGTGGGGAAGCCGGGGTGCGGCATAGTCTTGAGCTTGAGCGGCTTAAGCTCGCCGGTGCGCGTGATACGCAGCGCGTCGTCGAATTCCTCCACCTCGCAGCCGGCCGCGCGCAGCTTGGCGGTGATGGGCTCCATGTGCTTCGGGATAACGTTGTGCAGCGTGATGTCCCCCTTCGTGATAGCGGCGGCCACCATATAGCTGCCGGCCTCGATCTGGTCGGGAATGATGGAGTAGTTGCAGCCGTGCATCTCCTTGACGCCGTGGATCTTGATGACGTCGGTACCGGCGCCGTGTACGTCTGCACCCATCATATTCAGGAAATTGGCCAAATCGACAATGTGCGGCTCACGGGCCACGTTTTCAAGAATCGTCGTGCCTTCGGCCAGGACAGCGGCCAGCATGGCGTTCATCGTGGCACCGACGGAGACCGTGTCAAAAAAGACGTGTCCGCCGACCAGATGCTCCGACCTGACGTGGATCTGGCCGTACTCCACGGAATCCTCTGCACCAAAGGCGGTGAAGGCTTTCAGGTGTTGGTCAATCGGGCGCGGGCCCAGATTGCAGCCGCCCGGCATGGCGACCTGACCGGAACCAAAGCGGCCCAGCAATGCGCCGAGAAAGTAGTAGCTTGCTCGCATCTGGCGTGACAGCTCATTGGATACCTCGGTGCTGTCCAAATGCGACGTGTCAATTTCATAGGTGCTGCGGCTGACCATGCGGATGCTCGCACCCAGCTCGCTCAAAATCTGCAGCGACGCCATGACATCACTGATACAGGGCAGGTTTTCAATCAGGCACTTCCCGCCGGCCAGGATCGTGGCCGGAAGTATGGCAACCGCGGCGTTCTTTGCACCGCCAATGTTGACATCGCCAACAAGCGGCTTACCTCCGCGAATAACGTATTTTTCCAAGTGTAGCTCTCCTTTGTGCGGTAATCGGCTCGTATACCCTCTGTACAGGGCCGACCTATAGTACACACTTTCTAAGATTATACAACATTTTGCGCTAATTGAAAAGGCCTGTCCCCTGCAATTGCAAAATTTTTGTGAAACAGCACAAGATATGTTGACCATGCACCGTAATTTCGCCGGAAATCACATACCCGAGAACAGCGTATAGGCGCTGAACAGCGCACCGTTATAGGACATCTCAAAATGGCAGTGGTTACCGGTGGAGTTGCCCGTGGAGCCGACATAGCCGATGACCTGCCCCTGCGTGACGGCCTGTCCCTGAGAAACAGCGATGCTGGACATGTGACCGTACAGCGTCTTGTAGCCGTTGCCGTGGTCGATCTCCACATAGTTTCCGTAGGAATAATGCCACCCTGCAGCAATGATTGTGCCGGAGTCGGAGGCCAAAATCGGCGTGCCGTAGGCAGCACAGATGTCCGCGCCGCGGTGGCCGTTGCCCATCCAGCGGCTGACGTACTTATAATTCGGCACAGGCCAGATGAAGGAGCCGGAGCCGACCTTGGCAATCATACCGTTCTTCAGCTTCGTGCCGGTGACGGTGATTTCCGGGGTCGGGGCCTGCAGCACATTGTAGGCCACGGCCTGACGGTCTGTGACCGCGCCGTCGATCATCGTTGTCTCGTAGGTGATCTCCTCGGAGCCGTCTGCACCCTCCTGCAGTGTCACGACCTTGCCGAAATCATACTGGTCGGACTCGGTGTTCTGGGTGTCGAACGGGATGGCGACAGTTTCGGTGTCGCGGCGGACGACCTTGACCTTGATGAGCTCTGCCGAGGACGCACCGGTGGTGATGACCGTGCCCGCAGGAATCTCCTGGTCGAGCGTCAGCAGTTCGGGGTTCATCTGTGCCAGAGAGTCAAACGAAACGCCGGTAGCGTTGACGACGCTCTCGACGGTGTCGCCGTCGACGGCTGTATAGGTGTGGATGCCGCCGCCCTCGGTCAGGGCGTTGATGACGTCCGCGTAGGAGCTGACAGACTCCTGCAGATAAACACCGTCCACGAGGCGGATGTTGTGGGAAAACGCCGTGTAGACGCTGCTGTCCATCGCATTTTCAAACGGTGCCTTGATGTTTTCCAGATAGCTGCGCAGGTGGTCGCCCTCGGTGGTGACGTAGAGCAGCTGATCGTCGACGTAGACAGCCGTGCCGTTGATGATCTCATCACTGGCCGTGCGCAGGATGGCGTTGGCGATCTCGCTCTCGGTCATCGTCTGGTTGCCGATGGAAAGCGAGTAGGTCGGGTAGACATCCCAGCTTGTGTCCTCCACCGCAGAGCCGGAGGCCTGCAGCATACGCTTGGCCGTGTTGATACGGGACTGCACGTCCTCACGGGCATTTTCAAACACCTGCTCGCTCTCCACGTAACCGACGTTCTCGCCGTTCACCTGCACATTCAGCACAAAGCGCAACCCCAGCCCGCTGCGCACCAGGACCACAAGCCCCGCTGCGGCAACTGCCGGGAGTATGTAAGTGATGGCGTTCCAGACAACGATGGAGTATTTTCGGATGCCGCTGGCAAGGTATTTTTTCTTGGCACGACGCACATCGCCATCCTCGCTCTCCACGAGGGTATCGGGGATGTCGCGGATATGGCGGATGCCAGAGGCCATCCGCACGAACGGGCTGGTCAGGTCCTCAATCAGCGTGATAATACCGATCAGAATCGGGCGCAGGACAATGAGCAGCAGATTCAGCACGGTATCACCGATGCCGCGCACAACAGCCCCCACTCTGCGGCCTATGCAGACAAAAACATACTCGACCCAGAAGCCGACCATGTACAGCATATCGCCGACAGTGTTGCGGCGGTGCAGGTCCTGCATGTAACGGGCTGCCTTGCGGCGGTTATCGCTGCGCTTTTTTTCCTGCGATGAGTGAGAAAAGCGCGTTACAGGGGTCATCTCCGGGGGTTCGGTGATGCTATCGTTTTTCGGATTGGGATCAGTTTGGATGGGATTCAAAATACGGAAGCTCCTTTCCGTGTGAAGCAAATTTACGTGGGGTCTGCACCGCAGGGCAGACTGTGCAGCTGCCAGCCCGTCAGCAGCTTTTCCTGCCGGGCCAAGGCGGCCATATCCTCGGGCAGCGGACACTCCACACGGAGGGGCTCCCCTGTCAGCGGGTGCGCAAACGCAAGGATGCCGCAGTGCAGTGCGTGACGTCGCAGAAGGATGTCCGACCCGCCGTACAGCGTATCCCCCGCCAGCGGATGGCCGATATAGGACATGTGTACGCGAATCTGATGGGTGCGCCCGGTGCGCGGCCAGCAGGCCAGCAGACTGTGGCCCGGCCCCGCGGCCAGCACCGCGTACTCGGTCAGGCTGTACTTGCCGTCCGCGGACACGCAGCGGCCAATGATGGAGTCACCGCGCCGCGCGATAGGCGCTTCGACCCGGCCCGGCCCCAGCGGCATTGTACCCTGCACAATCGCAAGGTAGCACTTGTGGGCAGACCCGGCCAGCAGCGGTGCGGCAAAGGCGTTTTTCGCGCACAGCACCAGGCCGCTTGTGTTTTTGTCAATGCGGTTTACCGGACGGAAGATGCCGCTCTCCCCCTGCCGCTGCAGGTGGTACAGCCAGCCGTTGGCCAGTGTGCCGTCAGGGTAGTTCAGCGTGGGGTGCACGGCAATGCCCGCGGGCTTGTTGAGCACCGCGGCAAAATCGTCCTCATAGGCGATGGAAAACGGCACGGGCTGCGGGGTGACACTCGTCTCCTGCTCGGGCGGGAGCGCAAAGCGGATGCACTGCCCGGCGTGTACAGGCTCATTCGTGCGGATGGGCTGATCGTCGGCGTAAAAGCCGTCACCGTCATATTTGACGGACTTGATCAGTCCTGCCGTAACACCCTGCAGGCGCAGGAACAGCCCCAGCTTGCAACCCTCGTTTTCCGGCGGCACGGTATAACGCAAAACGGTCACAGTACCGCCCTCCTTAAAGCCTATATGAGGGTATTATACCACAAAATGCCCTGTGATGCAAACCCCAATGTCTGGCAGAAAGGTACGCTGCAACAGCAAACGGCCCTCCCGGAGGAGAGCCGTTTGTGTTATTTCTGTGATTGCAGCTCCGCGGCGCGCTCCAGCACAGGCCGGAGATACTGCCCCGTGAAGGAGTGCGGGTTCTGCGCGACCTCCTCCGGGGTGCCGGTGGCGACGATGGTGCCGCCGCCGCTGCCGCCCTCGGGGCCGAGGTCGATGATATAGTCGGCGCGTTTGATGACGTCGAGATTGTGCTCAATGACGATGACCGTATTGCCCGCATCAACGAGCTTATCCAGCACCTTGACCAGACGGTGGACATCGGCCACATGCAAGCCGGTGGTAGGCTCGTCGAGGATATAGACGGTCTGCCCGGTATCGCGGCGGGCCAACTCATTGGCCAGCTTGACGCGCTGCGCCTCACCGCCCGAAAGCGTCGTGGCTGCCTGACCCAGCTGGATGTAGCCAAGGCCGACCTCCTGCAGCGTTTGCAGCTTGCGCGCGATCTTCGGAATGTTGGCGAAAAATACGCAGGCCTCCTCTACCGTCATGTCCAGCACGTCGGAGATGGTCTTGTCCTTGTACTTGACCTCGAGCGTTTCACGGTTGTAGCGCTTGCCTTTGCAGACGTCACAGGGCACGTAAATATCCGGCAGAAAGTGCATTTCAATCGTCAGGATGCCGCCGCCTTCGCAGGCTTCGCAGCGTCCGCCCTTGACATTGAAGCTGAACCGCCCGGGGCCGTAGCCGCGCATTTTGGCATCCTGCGTGTTGGAAAACAGCGTGCGGATGTCGCCAAACACGCCTGTGTAGGTGGCCGGGTTGGAGCGCGGCGTGCGGCCAATCGGCGACTGGTCGATGCCGATGACCTTATCGACCCACTCCATGCCCTCGACCGCCTCACACTGGCCGGGGCGGCTGCGCGCACCGTTCAGGGCGGCAGCCAGCGTTTTGTACAGAATTTCGTTGACAAGCGTCGACTTGCCGGAGCCGGACACGCCGGTAACGCAGATCAGCTTGCCGAGCGGGAAGTCTACGGTAATGTCCTGCAGATTGTTCTCATGGGCCTTGACGACGCGCAGCGCCTTGCCGTTTCCCTCGCGGCGTGTCTCGGGAACCTCTACGAATTTGCGGCCAGACAGATACGCGCCAGTGATGCTGCGCTTGACCTTGCAGATGTCCGCGACGCTGCCTGCGGCGACGATCTCGCCGCCGTGGACGCCCGCACCGGGGCCGACATCGACAATATAGTCGGCCTGCCGCATCGTGTCTTCATCGTGCTCAACGACGATCAGCGTGTTGCCAAGGTCGCGCAGCCGCTTCATCGTTGCAATCAGCTTATCGTTGTCACGCTGGTGCAGGCCGATGCTCGGCTCGTCGAGCACGTAGAGCACGCCGGTCAGCGCACTGCCGATCTGGGTCGCCAGACGGATGCGCTGGCTCTCGCCGCCGGACAGCGAAGCCGCACCGCGGGAGAGCGTCAGATAGCCAAGGCCGACGCTCTTTAAAAAGCCCAGACGTTCTTTTACCTCTTTAAAAATAGGCGCACCGATCATTTCGTCCCGGGTGCTGACCTTGGCGGTGTTGATAAAGTCCAGCTCCTCGTTGACGCTCTTGTCACAGAAATCGGCAATGTTGATGCCGCCTACAGTCACGGCCAGGCTTGTCGGCTTTAAGCGGCGGCCATGGCAGGCGGGGCATTCCTCGCTGGACATGACAAGGGCGATTTCCTCCTTGACCCACTCGCTGCTCGTCTCGCGGAAACGGCGCTCCAGATTCGGGATGATGCCTTCGAACTGGTTAAAGTAGGTGCCGGAGCCAAACATGCTCTCGCGCTGCATCTCAATACGCTCGTCACCCGTGCCGTACAGCAGGGCGTGCAGGGCCTCCTTGCTGAAGTCCTTAACCGGGGTATCGAGTGTAAAGCCGTAGCGCTTGCCCAGCGCCTTATAGGTCATTTCGGAGATGGAGCCCTCGGCGTAATACCAGCCGCTGGCCTTGATGGCACTTTCCCGGATGGACTTGCGCTTGTCGGGGATGACGCGCGCCGGGTCGACCTTCATGAAGGTACCGAGACCCGTACACTTCTCGCAGGCACCGAAGGGATTGTTGAAGCTGAACATCCGCGGGGTCAGCTCCTCGACGGAGATGCCGTGCTCGGGGCAGGCGTAGCTCTGGCTGAACATCATCGGTTCACCGCCAATGACGTCGATGACGACAAGGCCGTTTGCCTGCGCCAGCGCGGTTTCTATGGAATCGGCCAGACGCCCGCGGACCGTGTCGTTGATGACCAGGCGGTCCACGACGATCTCAACGGTGTGCTTGATGTTCTTTTCGAGGTTGATCTCCTCGCTCAGGTCGTACATATTGCCGTCGACGCGCACGCGGGCAAAGCCGGCTCGGCGGGCGGCATCCAGCTCCTTGGCTTGGGTGCCCTTGCGGGCACGCACAACGGGGGCCAGCACCTGAAAGCGGGTGCGCTCCGGCAGCTTCATGACTTCGTCGACCATCTCGTCCACGGTCTGCTGGGTAATCTCCCGCCCGCAGATCGGGCAGTGGGGCACGCCGATGCGGGCGTACATCAGACGCAGATAGTCGTAAATCTCCGTTACCGTTCCCACCGTGGAACGCGGGTTGTGGCTTGTTGTTTTCTGGTCGATGGAAATGGCCGGGGACAGGCCGGTGATCTCGTCGACATCGGGCTTTTCCATCTGGCCCAGGAACTGGCGGGCATAGCTGGAAAGGCTTTCCATATAGCGGCGCTGGCCGTCGGCGTAGATCGTGTCAAACGCCAGGCTCGACTTGCCGGAGCCGGACAGGCCGGTCATGACGATCAGCTTATCTCTGGGCAGCTCCAAATCGACGTTTTTCAGGTTATGCTCCCGCGCACCCTTGATGACAATGCGGTTGTTCGGGTCGATTTTGATTTTGGAGCTGCGCTTTGCAGGCTTTTTTTCGGGTGTTGTACTCAATTTTTATATTTCCTCCTGCCCTTGCGTGTTTTGGCAGCGGCCTTGCGTTCACTGGTGTCAGCGGCGGTGGGATCCTCTCCGCGTTCCAGCCGCTGAATTTCGTCGCGCAGCTGCGCGGCCAGCTCAAATTGCAGCAGCCGCGCGGCCTCCTTCATCTCCTTGGTCAGGCGTTCAATTGTCTGCTGGCGCTCGGCGCGGCTCATGCGGTGCTGGCGCATCCGCTTGTTTTCCTCGCTCATGCTGATTTCGAGCCCTTCGCCGATGGCCTTGACGATGGTTTTGGGCGTGATGCCGTGTTCTTTATTGTAGGCGTCCTGAATGGAGCGGCGGCGCTCCGTCTCCATGATGGCGCGCTCCATGCTGGGCGTGACCTCATCTGCGTACATGAGTACAACGCCGTTGGCGTTGCGGGCCGCGCGGCCGATCGTCTGAATCAGGCTTGTCTCACTGCGCAGGAAGCCTTCCTTATCGGCATCCAGAATCGCAATCAGCGACACCTCCGGCAGGTCCAGACCCTCGCGCAGCAGGTTGATGCCAACAATAACATCAATTGCGCCAACGCGCAGGTCCTTGATGATCTCCATGCGCTCAAACGTGTCGACCTCGTGGTGCATATACTTCGTCTTGACGCCGTGTTCCTCCAGATAATCCGTCAGGTCCTCGGCCATCTTGACGGTCAGCGTTGTGACGAGTGCGCGCTCGCCACGGTCAATGCGGGTGCGGATCTCGCCCAGCAGGTCCTCGATCTGGCCCTCCACCGGGCGCACCATGATAAGCGGGTCCAGCAGGCCGGTGGGGCGGATGACCTGCTCCGCTACGCGGCTGGAATGCTGGCGTTCATATTCACCGGGGGTTGCAGAAACAAAAATTTTCTGATGGATTTTGGCTTCAAATTCCTCAAATTTCAACGGGCGGTTGTCAAACGCCGACGGCAGACGGAAGCCGTATTCGACCAGCGTTTTCTTGCGGCTGTAGTCGCCGCCGAACATACCGCGCACCTGCGGCAGCATGACGTGGCTCTCGTCGACCATCAGCAGGAAATCATCCGGGAAATAATCCAGCAGCGTTGTGGGCGTGGAGCCGGGCGCACGGCCTGACAGGACAGCGGAGTAGTTCTCGATGCCCTTGCACATGCCGACCTCCTGCAGCATCTCCATATCGTAGTTGGTGCGCTGCTGGATGCGCTGGGCCTCCAAGAGCTTGCCCGCCTCTGTGAATTTTTTGACCTGCTCCTCCATCTCGGCCTGAATCTTTTTCAGGCCCTCCTGCATCTTTTCGGGGCCGACGATATAGTGGCTGGCCGGGAAGATGGCAACATGACGCACCACGTTCTTGTGCTCGCCTGTCAGCGGGTCAAACTCCACAATGCGGTCAATCTCGTCGCCGAAGAACTCGACCCGAATCGCAAATTCGTCGTTGTAGGCCAGGTGGATGTCCACCGTGTCCCCTTTTACGCGGAACTTGTTGCGGATGAAGTTCATGTCGTTGCGCTCATATTGCAGCTTGACCAGGCGGCTGCAAAGCTCGTCGCGTTCCATCTGCATACCGGGGCGCAGGCTGATGACCATGCTGCGGTAGTCGATGGGGTCGCCCAGCGAGTAGATGCAGGACACCGACGCCACAATGATGACGTTGCGCCGCTCTGACAGCGCCGCCGTGGCCGAGTGGCGCAGACGGTCAATCTCGTCGTTGATGGCACTGTCCTTCTCAATATAGGTGTCTGTGGACGGGATATACGCCTCGGGCTGGTAATAGTCGTAGTAGGAGACGAAATATTCTACCGCATCATCGGGGAAAAAGCCGCGCATCTCGGTACAAATCTGACTGGCCAGCGTTTTATTCGGCTCCAAGATCAGCGTCGGGCGATTGCACCGGGCGATGATGTTCGCCATCGTAAACGTCTTGCCAGAGCCGGTGACGCCCAGCAGCGTCTGGGCGTCGTCACCCTCATGGATGCCCTGCATCAGCGCTTCTATCGCCTGCGGCTGGTCGCCGGTGGGCTGAAACGGTGCCTTTAAGTGAAAGACTTCGTCCATAGTCGTTCCTTTCGTGTACAACGATTAGTTGTATAATGATTATAGCACGACAAATTTTTAATGTAAATAGGTTTGCCGATATTTTGTACCCAAACCTCAGAAAAATGCGCCCTGCCGGGACACGGCAAGGCGCATGGGCGGTGTTCAACGGCTGGCGGCCTGCAGCACGCCGCTGTTTGCGCGGTATTCCGGCAGGCTGCCGCGGTTCAGCATCGAACAGCCATCCTCCCCCGCTATGATGATATGATCCATGATCGTAAAGCCGAGCTGGCCGGTGACCTCCATAATATGGTAGGTCGTCAGGCGGTCCGCCTCGGACGGAATGGCCAGCCCGGTGGGATGGTTGTGTGCCAGAATGCCGCAGGTCGAGTTGGTGCGGGCCACGGTGCGCAGCAGCTTGCGGGTGTCTACGGCCACGCGGTTGGGAACGCCCTCGGCAATGCGCAGGTCCTGCACAGGGCGGCAGGCGTCGTCCAATAAAATCAGGTAGAGCTGCTCATTCTGCACACCGCGGAACAGCGGCTTTACGTAGGCGATGGCCGTCTCTGCCGAGTTCAGCGACAGGCGGGTCTTGCGCTTTTTCAGCTCATAATAGCGGCTGCACGCCATGACGGTAGAAATCAGCCGCGCACTTTTGGGGCCAACGCCCTCGACCTGCATCAGTTCCTCTGGCTCGGCCTCCAGCACTTTGCAGAAATCACCGAAGTGCTGAATGAGCCTGTGCGCCAGCGCGTTTGTGTCTGCCCGCGGGATGGAGAGAAACAGCAGATATTCCAGTGCCTCGTGTTCGGCCAGGCTGTCCAGTCCGTCTCGCTCGACGCGCTCCTGCATGCGGGCGCGGTGCTTCGCGTGGAGATTTTCGTCTGCCATTTTTTCACATCCCATCTTTACGTTCTGCTGGTTTTATTATATACTGTAAAAAGACTTTTGCCAACCGTTTTTACTGATGAATTTTTAAAGAGGACACGATGAAAAGTTTTACCGCAGGACCCAATGAAAACGGCGTGCGCCTGAGCCGCTTTGTGGAGGGCGTAACCAAGGATATGCCCCGCAGCATGATGTACAAGGCGTTCCGCAACAAGCGCATCAAGGTCAACGGCAAGCGCGCCGAGCCGGATACCCGCCTGAGCGCAGGCGATTTGATCGAACTGTACATCAACGACGAGTTCTTCCCCGTGGGCAAGCCCGCTGCCAAGACTGCCAAGCCGCCGCGCAGGCAACCGCCTGTGACCGTGGTGTATGAGGATGAAAATTTTGCGGTGCTCTACAAGCCCGCGCACCTGCTCTGCCACAGTGACCGCACTGGCGACGCCAATCTGGTGGATGCCTTTGCGGCCTATCTGGAGGCCAAGGGCGAGTATGATCCCCACGCAGAAAAGCGATTTGCCCCGGCGCTGTGCAACCGGCTGGATCGCGGCACCGAAGGTCTGGTGCTGGCCGCCAAGAGCTACGCCGCGCTGCGCGACCTGAACGCCATCATCCGCGACGACATGATGAAAAAGGAGTATCTGACCATCACGGTGGGTGCACCGCCGCAGGGGCGGTTCGTCGCATGGCTGCAGCACAGCGAGAAAAATAACAAGGTGCGCATCCACGCCCGTGAGAGCGAGGGTTACAAGCAGATCATCACCGAGGTGACGGTCATCCGGCAGGCAGGGCCGTTTGCGCTCTGCCGCATTGGGCTGATCACGGGCCGTACCCACCAGATCCGTGCGCATCTGGCGTATCTGGGCCATCCGGTACTGGGCGACATCAAGTACGGCAACCACAAGATGAACGAGCGCACCGGGCTGAAAACACAGGCTCTCTGCGCCCAGCGACTGACGTTTGGCCGAATCCCCGAGGAAAACACGCTGCAGTATCTTTCCGGCAGGGTCATCAAGCTGAATGACCCGGAAATCGTAAAGACGTACGAACGACTGACGGCAGAAAAGTAAGGGCAACACCGCATAATTCCCGCCTTACGGCTTAAGCACCGCTCCGGCGGCTGC
>ERZ827492.2131-NODE-2131-length-14382-cov-3.189572_pt1 | contig 14382 bp, 9 predicted proteins | sample MGYA00519704_ERZ827492 | MGnify/ENA primary metagenome ERZ827492 (study PRJEB31778, sample SAMEA3449325) | human gut metagenome | biome: human gut; feature: human-associated habitat; material: faeces | place: United Kingdom | collected 2010/2012 ...
CCACGTCAACGAGCTGAAGGATATCAAGGCCACCGTCAAGATGAGCCAGAAAAAGAAGATAACCAAGGCTACCGACGCCGAGGGCAACAGCGTCAAGATGAGCGACAACGAGTATGTCAACGCCGCTATCAATTCGCTTGACAGCTATATGCTCCACAACGACGGCGCGGAGGCTGCCTACGGCGACGATCTCAAGGGCTTCCTCCCCGTTAAGGGCATGGATTATGTCAGCGCCCTCACCCTCGACGATGTCGACAAGGCTACCTGCGTTGACAACGGCCTCCAGAGGACCATCACCCTCAACCTCAAGAGCCCCACTCTGCCCGCAGTTATCGAGAAGGCATATGACATGGGCAACGTCGACGAGATAATGGATGAATTCAGAAAGGCTGAGAAATATCTCACCGTCAAGGATCCCACCCTCACCTATAAGGATTGCCAGATAATCATTACCGCTCTTGTCGAGACCGACGAGGTCATCGAGATAGAGTATGTCAAGAATATCGACGTGGCTACCGAGGTCACCGGTCAGGGCTCGCTTGAGAGCGTCGGCACCGTGCCCGTAACCTTCCGCTATCAGAACACTGTCAAGTATTCGATAGACAGGACCGACCCCGCCGAGATAACCACTCTCGCCGAGAAATAATTTAAAACCGCTGAGGCTGTTGTCAAACGACAACAGCCTCATTTCTTTTTAGTATACTATTTCATATCTGCCGCTTTCAAGCTCCGCAAACGAGAGCTGCGACTGCTTAAATCTGCAACCGTTCGGCAGGCGGATCTCGCCGTGAACTCCGTCGGCGCATTCGACCGTCAGCGCAATGTCGCTGCCGTCGCGCTCCCAACGCACGGCCACCCTGCCGCCCACGGTGTCATAGTGACCCTCGGCGAAATCGAGGCGGGCGATGAAATTCGGCGTCACCCTCACCTCGCGGCAGTCGTTGCCCGCGGGGTTTACTCTTATGCCCGCGATATACTCGATGAACCACGCCGAAATATCGCCGAAAAAGTGATGATTGAGCGAATTCGGGCGCTGACCCTCCTTCAGGAAATCCTCGGGCAAGGCGGTGAGCCCCCTTGTGACAAAGTTGCCGTAGGAGGGGTAATCCGGCCTCGTTATCAGCTCATAGGCAAGCTCGGACTTGCCGTGGTCGGCAAGCACGCGGAACAGGCACCTTGCGCCGAGGATGCCGCAGTCCATATGGTCGTCGGAGTCGGAGATTATTTTCAGCAGCACCTTGAACGCCTGAGCCTTCTCGCCCGGGTCAAATACGTTGTAATATATCGCCATCGCCTGCGAGGTCTGGCAGCAGCCTATCGCCGTGCAGGTGCTCAGGTCGACAAGATGCTCTCTGACGGCGGAGCGGATCTCACGGCGCAGCTTCACGCAGAATTTCTCTTGCAGCGGCTGACCGAGCACGGAGAAGATATACGCCGCCTTGTCGAGAATATCCATACAGACCACGCTGTCGGTGAATTCAAGCGGGGATTTGAACTTTGTCACGGGGCACCAGTCGCCAAGCCCCAGCTCCACCGTGCCCCTCGCGGTTCTGTTCCTTGAGATATACTCGGCGTAGCGCATTATGGTCGGGGAGTTCTCCTCGAGTATCTCCCTGTCGCCGCGAAGCAAGTATGTCATATACGGCAGCACTGTCGCGACCTGATCCCATGCGGGGCCGTTGCCCCATTCATAGCCCCATCCGCCCGTGGGGATGATGCCGGGCAGCTCGCCCGTCTCTTTCTGAGTTTTTCTTATATTCCTGAGCCACTCTTTATAGCTCTTCTCGGGCGCAAAATTGAGCGAAAGCTGCTCGCAGGAGACGGAAGCGTCACCCGTCCAGCCGTTCTTCTCCCTGTGCGGGCAATCCGTCGGGAAATAGTAGAAATTCGAGAGGTCGGAGTTGCGGGTCATGACCTGCAGCTTGTTGACAGTATCATCGGAGCAGCGGAAATCGCCCCTGTCGCCTATGGCGGAGGCGCAGATGTCAAAGGTCAGCAGCTCCTCGGTCGCCTGCTCGTCGGTGAGGCCGAGCACAAGGCAGTATCTTGCGCCATGATAGGTGAACTGCGGCTCAAAGACTTCCTCGCCCTCACCCTTGAGGATATAGACGTCCCTCTGCACGAAGCCGTCGGGGTAAAAGCCGAGGTTGCCGTAGTCAAGCTCGCCGTCGGGGTTGATGTATTCGGCGAATTGCAGGTCTATCTGCTGACCGCGCTCGCCCTTGATACGCAGAGTCTCAATGCCCGCCGTGTTGACGCCGAAATCATAGAGCCAGCCCTCTTTTTCCTTGCTGCAAAACGGCTTTGAATCCTTTACGACGTCGCCTCTCGCCTCATAATGGGCAAGGGTGCAACGGCGAACGGATACGGGCTTCAAAGTCTCCCTCGGCAGTATCGGCTCGGCCTCGCAAATGCGGGCTTCACCCCTCGGAGTTTCGGCTCTGAGGGCGCTTTTCCATGCGCTGTCGTCAAAGCCCGGCTCAGCCCAGCCGTCGGATTCGTTCCTCGCGTCATAGAAGCAGCCGCAGCGCAGGTCGTCAAACACTATCGGCGAAGCGGCGGTCTTGACGCTGTCATCCGCTTCTATCGTCTCGCCGTCAAGCTCAAGCGCAAAGGCAAGCCTCGGCGCGCCTCTGAACGCGGCTATATCAAAATCCCAGATCTGACCGCCGGGCGAATTCTGCATACCGTTGCCGAGCTGGAAGCCGAGCACGTTTTCACCCTCGGCAAGATACTCGGAGAGATCGTATTCGTCATAATAAATTATGTCGTCGGGGTTCGAGATGTATGGGGCAAGCAAGCCCTTGGTTATTTTTGTGCCGTTGATGAAAATATCATAGAAACCGAGGCCGCAGACCGTCACACGGCAGTCCGTCGGCAGGCATTCGACATAAAAGCTCTTTCTGAAATACGGCGCGGGCACAAAATCCGTGTAGGTCGAGTAATCGTAACCGGCGCAGACAAATTTTTTTGAAAGCATTTTTATTCCTCCTTCCCTATGGTTTAAGTTTACAACAGCGCCAAAATTATGTCAATCTGTTTTATTGAAAGTGCGGCAAAAATATGGTACAATTGCATTATCACACTACAGCGAGGCGACAATATGACCGGTATCATTATAATAGATAAGCCCAGTGGCATGACCTCCTTCGGCGCGGTGGCAAGGGTGCGGCGCATATGCTCCACCAAGAAATGCGGCCACACGGGCACCCTCGACCCGATGGCGACGGGCGTGCTGACCGTCATGCTCGGCGGGGCGACCCGCTTTTGCGAGCTGCTTGAGAGCCACGACAAGAGCTATATCGCTTCGTTCCGCCTCGGCACGGTGACCGATACGCTCGATATCACGGGCAAGGTGCTTGAGACCCGCGCGGTGGATTGCTCTGAACAGCAGGTCAGGGACGCCGCCGAGGGCTTCGTTGGCGAGATAAGCCAGCTCCCGCCGATGTACTCCGCAATATCGGTCAACGGTCAGCGGCTCTATGACCTTGCAAGGCAGGGCATCGAGGTCGAGCGCACGCCGAGGCAGGTCAACATATTCTCAATAGATTTCCTATCGGCGAACGCCGAAGCGGGGGAATACGAGATAGCCGTCGCCTGCTCCTCGGGCACATATATACGCACTCTTATAGCCGATATCGGCGAAAAGCTCGGCTGCGGAGCGGTGATGACCGCCCTGCGCCGCACGAGCGCCAACGGCTTTGATATAAAGGATGCTGTGACGATAGAGCAGCTTGAGGCCGCCGCAAACGAAGAAAGGCTCGGCGAAATACTGCTCCCCGTTGACAAGGCTCTCGGCGTCTACGGCTCGGTCACTGTCACCGAGGCTCAGGCGAAACGCTTCTTAAACGGCGGCGAGCTTTTCCTTGAAAGGCTCAAGATCAAGGGTGAGGGCATATTTAGGGTCTATTCGCCCAAGGGGGATTTCCTCGGCCTCGGCGAAACCGAGGATGAGTATTTGAAAGTTCGCCGTGTTTTTCACAACTGAATGTTGAAAAAGCCGCGCACATATGTTAAAATAAATTAATAATATTAATTCCGAGGTGTTTTTTATGAAAACCGTCAGAGCGATCCTCTTCTATTTCTGGCAATTTACATATGCGATACTCCAGAATATCGCGGGTCTTGTGATGCTCGCCATATATAAGTCAAGGGGCGCAAAGAGCGAGATATTCCACAACGCCGTGATAACCTATATCGACAAGAAGAATTTCGGCGGCGTGTCGCTGGGTATGTTTATCTTCATCAATAAAAATACCACGGGCGACAGGCTCCACGACATGAAAATTCACGAATACGGCCACACCGTGCAGTCCCTCATCCTCGGCCCCGTATGGCTGCTCGTGATCGCTCTGCCCTCCTTCATCTGGTGCGGTCTGCCCGCTCTGGTTAAAATGAGGAAAGAGAAGAATGTTTCGTATTATTGGCTCTATTGCGAGGGCTGGGCAAATCTCTGCGGCCTTTACGCGACCAAGGATCGCTTCCTGACCGATGAATGCCGCAACAGGGGCCGCTACGGCAAGCCCATCAACCCCAACAGAAGCGCAAGAAAAGATATCAAAGGCAGAAAGAGGAATAAATAATGCAGCAAAAGTATCTCAAGACGAGCGAGACTCTCAGCTTCGCCTGCGCCGGCTTCGGCAGGAGCATGATATACACCCTGATGTCCACCTTCCTGCTCATATTTTACACCGACGCCGCCAAGCTCGACCCCGTCCATGCGGGCACGGTAATCCTTGCCGCAAGGATATTTGACGCAGCAAACGACCCGATAATGGGCATAATCGTCGATAAGACCAAGAGCAAATTCGGCAAGCTGAGACCCTACCTGCTCTTCTCGCCGCCGCTCATTCTTATCGCCACCGCCGCCCTCTTTTATGTGCCGAATTGCGGCTACGGCGGCAGGCTCGCCTACGCGACCGTCTCCTATCTGGTGTGGGGCATATGCTTCACGATACAGGATGTCCCGTTTTGGGGCATGAGCGCCGTCGTCTCTCCGCTTGAGAGCGAGCGCACCAAATTTATATCGACCGCCAGGATATTCTGCACCGTCGGCGGCATACTGCCCACCGTGCTCGTGCCCGTGCTCCGCTCTGGGATGGGCAACACCAAGGGATTCTTTATCTCGGGGCTGATATTCGCCGTGCTCGGCTCCTGCCTCTCGCTGCTTGCGTTCTTCGGCACCAAGGAGCGCGTCGAGCAGCCAAAAGAGAAGGTCACCGCGGGCGAGATCGTCTCCGCCTTTGTCAGGAATAAACCGCTCCTGCTGCTCATACTTGCAAGCGTGCTCGGCTCGACTATGCTCATGGCTCAGACCTCGGGCAGCTATATAGCGACCTATCTCATCAAGGATTCGGGTGCGGTGCCCAAAGATATTGTCCAGACCGCCATGACCGTGGCTATCGGCGTCGGTATGCTCGCGGCGATGCTGCTCATGCCCGTGCTCAGGAAGCATTTCTCGCTCAAGGCGATATATATCGGCTCCGCCGTTTTCGGCGCCGCCGTTCACGGCATTCTCTACCTTGTCGGCTACGGCAACTTCTATCTCCTGCTGGCGCTGCTCGTCGTCATCGGGCTGCCGCTCGGGATATTCAACGTCATCACCTACGCCATGGTCGCCGACAGCGTGGACTACCTCGAATTCAAGACCGGCAGGCGCTCCGAGGGCGTATGTTTCGCCTCTCAGACCTTCATCAGCAAGCTGACTGCCGGCATCTCGACCTATATCACCGGCTTTGTGCTCAAATATGTCGGCTTCGTCCAGCCCGTTAACGACGTGCCCGTGCTTGATCAGCCCGAGAAAGTGTTCAACGGTATGTTCGTGATGATAACGATAATCCCGATGATCGGCCTCGCTCTCGCAGCCGTGCCGATGATATTCAACGACTACACGGGCAAAAAGAAGCAGGAGATCCAAAAAGCTCTTGAGGAGCGCAGGGAGAAAGAACATGGATAACGAATTCAACGCCTTTGACGCGGGAGTATCCCTCGGCGGGCTGAGAAACAAAACACAGATACGAATTTTGATAGCCTTCCTTGTCAAATCGGTCAAGGATCCACTCTCGGAGAGCATGGCTATCGAAGCCGTGCAGGCTCACGGGCTTGCGAATTATTTTGAAGCAACGCAGGCGCTTGATGAACTGATAGACAACGGCAGCCTCATTTCATCCGAGTCGCTGCTGTATATCACGCCCAAGGGCGCGGCCTCGCTCGACGAGCTTGAGAGCGACGTGCCCCCCACGGTTAGGGAGACCGCCCTCTCCGACGCTCTGAATTTACAGCTTGCCGAGAAGAATAAAGGCAGCAGCAAGGTGGATATCGTCGAGCGTGAGGACGGCTACGACGTGACCTTCATCATCCTGAATAAAGGCACGCCGCTGATGAAATTGACCGTTTACGCCGCCGACTTCGACCAGGCGGACGAATTGAAGAGAAATTTCTTAAAGAACCCCGAGAGGGTGTATTCCACCGTCGTTGCGACGCTGTATGTGTGAGGTGATATTATGCTTGAGGCGCTTAAGCAGCAGGTTTATGAAGCGAATATGAAGCTCGTCGAATACGGGCTTGTTATCTTTACCTGGGGCAATGTCTCCGGCATCGACCGCGAGAGCGGAATATTTGCCATCAAGCCCTCGGGGGTGGATTATTCACGCCTGAGAGCCGAGGACATGGTGCTGCTCGACCTTGACGGCAATGTTGTCGAGGGCAGTCTTAACCCCTCCTCCGATACGCCGACACACCTTGAGCTATACCGCCGCTTCCCCGCTATAGGCGGCGTCGCGCACACGCACTCGACCTTTGCGGTCGCCTTTGCACAGGCGGCAAGGAATATTCAGCCCTACGGCACGACCCACGCCGACTTTGCCTACGGTGCGATCCCCTGCACAAGGGATATGACCGAGGCGGAGATCGAGGGTGAATACGAGCTTAACACGGGCAAGGTCATAGCCGAATGCTTTGATAGCCGCTCGATCGACCCCGAAGCCGTGCCCGCCGTGCTCGTGCGCTCCCACGGGCCGTTCACCTGGGGCAAAAGCGCTGCCGAGGCAGCCAAAAATTCCGCCGTCCTCGAGGCCGTCGCCAAGGACGCCTACCTCAGCGAACGCATGAACGCTCCGGCGGCGAGCATTTTTCTTCAGAAGAAGCACTATTTCAGAAAGCACGGCGCAAACGCCTACTACGGCCAAAAATGACGTGCATTCAACAATAAATCGAACGAAAGGTGATACTTATGGCAAAATGTCCTCACTGCGGCATAAAGCTGCATATCTGGAATGTCAAGGCGGAGTGCCCCAAATGCGGGGTCAATATCGCCAACTACGACTGGGAACGCCGACTTGAGGAGGATTCCGTTGTCGCCGAGGCGGCATTTGCAAAGCTCCACGAATCCATGCGCCGCTTCAAATTCTCATTTGTCGGCACAAAGCTGCGTATCGCCCGCATCCCCGTGAGCGTGCTGCCGCTTTTCTCGTTCCTTCTCCCGCTTGGCACGCTTGCTGTGTCTATTCCCTACTTTGAGCAGAATTTCACGCTCAACGCGATAACAATAGTCAAAAATATAATGAATCTCGACCTCGGCGGGCTTATCAGCGCCCCCGGCTCGGCAGTTATAGGCGCGCCGTCGCTGCGGCTGCTGCTGGCGTTGCTCTTTGTGGCGCTCAGTGCGCTCTCGCTGCCCGTCAGCCTTGTATTCCTGCTGCTGAATTTCAAAAAATTCGACAGCAACGGGCTTTTCGTCACCAATCTGCTCGCAAGCCTGATGATGGCGGCAAGCGCCGTGTGTTTCCACAGCTTCAACACCCTTATGGCGCAGACCACCCTTGCCGACGCGGTCAGCGGCGGCGTAAGCTGGGGTGTTTTCGTCAGCTCGGCGCTGTTCCTGCTCTCGGCAATAGTCAATCTCATAGTCGCCCTGCGCCCCGTCACCCTCCCGCCCGAGGAGAAGAAGGACGATGAGCCCACAACCGGCGATAACGCAGAGAATACAGAAGCATCCCCCGCCGAAGAAGTTACGGCGTAACAAAGCAGCTCCGATAATATCACCAAATTTAAATACCGAATTAATATCCCGATAAATTACCGTAAATCAAAACGGCACTAAACAAAATTATCTATAAATAAAAGCAGCGTAAAAATTAAACACCGCAAAACAATCACCCCCGGGCAGTTGAGAAACTGCCCGGGGGTTTGGGTTACTTTGCCTTAATATAAAATTCTTTCTTGACAAGACTCATCAGCGATTTCTTGCCAAATAAATTACGGAAAAATGCCGCAACCTTTTGGATGAAGCTTGCTTTTGATATGATCGCCTGCGAAGCTGATATTATCCTGCCGGTATCGGACTTCAGAATATTTCCGTTTTTGTCGTAAGCGGTGACGGTAACGGTCGCCGTTCCGTTATCAGTCGATTTAACCGTACAGCTCATTCCGTCTGCCGAAGGTGTAATGTTTACTCCATTGCCGGAAATCGTCCAAACAAGCTGTGTGCCTGCGGGCAGATCGGTGTTTGTCACATATATCACCGCTGTTTCGCCGTAATTGATCGTGGCGGAAGGCTCGATGCGTAATGTAAGTCTGATATTTGATATTGGCTTTATTCTTAATCCGCAAATATCGCACATGCCGTCATTATTCTTGTCAGCATGACCCTTTGCCGGTATCGTCTCGCTGTAGCTGTTGCGGCATACGCTGCAAGTATATACTGTTTTGCCGGCGGCGGTGCAGGTGGCGTCGGTGGTATGCGAAGTGTATTTATGACGCGTTGCATTCACGATCTTTTGTGCCGTAATCACTGTGCCGCATTCCGAGCAATGACTGCCCGCCGTGAGTCCGTCTTCGGTACAGGTAGCGGCAACTGCGGCATCTTCAACAGGTGTGTGCTCTTTCTTTGCTATCTCGGTAGAATATCTCGTAGCGGAGCAGTTATTGCAATGCACCGACTTGTTGCCCGCTTCGGTGCAGGTCGCCTCTTTATCTACGGTGAAATCATCCTGCCAGCTGTGGCCGGTCGCCTTGAGGACCTTGACGGTGCCTATCGTGTTGCCGCATATCTCGCACACATTGTATTCTTCGCCGTCGGCCGTGCAGGTGGCGGGGATAGTCTTTGTTCTGAGTCTGTGCTCATGATACTTATAATGCATTGCAGCATCAAGCAGAGGCTTGTTATTATCCTTTATAACCACTTTATTCCACTGATCCTGCGTTCCTTTATAGTTGACATCGGTCAGCGATACACAGTTGCTGAATGCGGAATCTCCAACCATCTTAATGCTGTCGGGCAGAATTATTTCCGTGAGCCTTTCACACCGAAAAAATGTTTCCGAATTTATCAGAGAAAAGCCGTCGGGGAGCTCAGCCTTTACGAGCCCGCTGCATTCCGCAAAAGCTCCGCTGCCGATATAGTCAACACTGTCGGGAACCTTGAGAGCTGAAATAATGCAGCTCCTGAAAGCACTGTCACCTATTGCTATCAAGCCCTTGGGCAGCGTAAGCTGAGAAAGTCCGGTGTTATAAAAAGCCCACTTGCCGATAACGATGAGGTCGTCCGGCAGCTCGATCCGTCTTAATCTGTAACAGTTTTCAAAGGCTTCATCTCCTATTTCGACGATCCCGGAGGGCAGCACGACACTGCTCATACGGTAGCAGTTCCTGAATGTTGCATTGTTTACGGATATAATCCCATCCGGGATCACGATGCTCTCTAAATTGCTGCAATCCGCAAATGCACCTTCGCCTATAGTCTCAACGCTTTTCGGCAGATCGATATCTATAAGCTTCCCGCACTCGTAAAACGCATATGATCCGATATACGCCACGCTTTGCGGCAACGTGACCGATGATATTTCAGGGCAGGAATTAAATGCTCGATCGCTTATCGTAACGACACCCTCGGGGACGGCATAGGACTTATCTTTTTTGCCGCTCGGGTATTTTATCAGCTCGGTCATAGCCTTGTCAAAAAGCACGCCGTTCTCGGAGGCGTACACCTTGTTTTCGGGGTCGACCTCTATACTTTTTATTCCGTAATTCTCTTGATAATAATTATAGCAGTCAAAGGCGTAATACCCGATATTTTTGACGGTCTTGGGTATTCTTACGCTTTCAAGTTTTCTGCAATTACAGAATGCACTTTCGCCTATGTACTCCAGCCCGTCGGGCAAGGTTATCTGCGTCAATTGATTACAGCTATAGAAGGCATCCTCGCCGATCTCATCAAGGCTGTTGGGAAGATGAACAATCTCAACATTTGAGTATGAAAATGCTCTGCGCCCGATATAGACAACACCCTCGGGTATAATTATTTCATTCAGGCTGCATTCGCTGAAAGCGTTTTCGCCTATTGCCGTCACGGGTTTGCCCTCAACCGTCGACGGGATCTCAGCCGTGCCGGTGACATCGCTTCTGCATCTTGAAACGAGTGCATAATCATCCCTGATAATAAAGGTAAAAACCCCGTCGGAGCTTTCATAATAGCTACCGCTCCACGGTTCCGTTATCGAGGGCCTGTGGCGGGTTGTTGATACATCACCAAGTCCGTGTATTTCATCGGCAACAGCTGTAGCTCCGTCAGCCGCGTCTGCCTTAACTGCGGTGTTTTTGGTAACTGACGCAAAGGTAAAGACAAACAGTGCAGTCAAAAGCACCATTGTTATTGATAAAAACCTCTTATTTTTCAAAACAAATCCTCCTTTTCAGGCTTCTCCCCGCCGTCTCTGAGGCGACGGCGGGGTCTGCCTGGTTGCGGGCTGCTTCCCGCTATATATAAAAACTCCTCAAAGAAACTGGAACTCTTATATTATCCTCTGTTATTTATCGGGGGCAGGCGGCCTGCGGCGCTGCGGAAAGGGGGCGAAGCGGTCACTGTTGATTTCAGCCGCAAGGTCGCAGGCGCTGCCTTTTTATTCAGCCGTCGGCACGGGGGTCGAGCCGACGGAGAATTGACGGTCATCGTATTCCGATGCTGTCGAATATACGCTTGAGGAAGCGAATGATTTTGTCGATGATAATTTTTATATTCGCCCTGATAAGCGCAAATCTTGTCTTGAGACTCGCAAGGGCAAGGTCGGAATTCAGCTTTGCCTCATCCTCGGGAATATCTCTGCCGATTATGACGGGCGCGCAGTTGTCGCTGTGACCATCCCCCCATTCGTTTTTGATGTTTTTCCACTGATCCCTATTTCCTCTGAAATAGATCAAAGCCAGGCTGTCATATCTGTCGAAATGCGGCGAATACATCAGGGAAGCGGGCAGGCTGATAATACCGAGAGCAGTATCGGTGATACTGTAATCCGATATCGCAGTAACGCCGTCGGGCACTCTGTAGCGGTCGCGCGGACTGCCGTTCGGGTAGCAGAGCAGCTCGGTCATTTCTTTGTTATATAGCACGCCGTATTCATCGCTCGCATACTGCTTGTTCGCGGGGTCAACATTTACGGCTGTGAGCCGATTGCCTCTGAAAGCGTCTCTGCACTCATCCACCGACGCAGGCACATTGACGACCCCGACCTTGCCGTCAATAGCCCAAGGATATACGGTGTATACGCCGTCGGGAATTGTGTATTCGGTGATCGTTGTGCCGTCGGGAAGCATAATGAGAGTCCTCATGTCTTTGGTAAAGAGCGCGCCGCTCCCGTCGCCCGTATAATTCCTGTTCTCGGGCGATACGGTTATTTTTTCGAGTGAATTGCAATCGCCAAAAGCGCTATCCTCTATTTTTTCAACGCTTGCGGGGATATAAACGCTCTTGAGTTCCGAATCGGCAAACGCTTCGAAGCCGATATAGGTAACTGTCTCGGGAATATTTATCTCCTTAAGAGAAGAATTCTCGAACAAGCCGTGGCTGATAACGGTCAGATTCTGCGGCAAATCAACTCTTTCCAACGCAGTGCTGTAGAATGCAACAGTGCCGATTTCCGTTACACTGCTCGGAATGGTCAGGTCGGTGAGTTTACAGCAGTTGAAGAAAGCTCGGTCGCCTATTTCCTTAAGTCCATCACTGAGAACGACCTTTCTAAGGCTGACGCACTCATCAAAGGTTCTTCTTGCTATCACTTTTATACTGTTCGGCACAACGACGTCGGTCAATTCCCGTGCGTTAGCAAAAGCCGCCTCGGCTATAGCGGTCGTGCCCTCTTTTATCGCATATTTCCCGCTCAAATTCTCTGACGCGCGGATAAGGGCGTTGTCAATATAAAACACATTGCCGTCAAAATTGAAGGCGTTGTAAATGCCGCTGTCCTCAAACGCACCATAACCTAAATAAGTGACGCTGTCGGGAATGCTCACATCCATAAGACCGGTACAGTGGGAAAATGCAGAGTCGCCTATTGAGATCAGCCCATCGGGCAGCCGCACCGCAGACAAGCCGTCGCAGCGCAGAAACGCGCCTTCACATAAACCTGTAACCCCGGCGGGGAATGTGACCGAAGTCAGCCCATAGCATTCGTTAAACGCGGCGGACGCGACCAATGTTGTTCCCTGCTTTATCTCATATGCTCCGTCAATGGATTTCTCCGCGCTGATCAAGGTGCTGTCAACATATAGCACTCCGTTCTCCCAATTGAGCTTGTCGTTATAGAGCGCCGTGCCGTCAAGAGCCTCGAATCCGATATCCGAAATGCCGCGCGGCAAGTTAATGCTTTTAAGGTTGGTGCAGTTGTAGAAAGCTCTGTAACTTATCTCTTTGATGCCTTCGGGGATTTTGACTTTTTCGAGGTTTATACAATCGAGAAAAGCATAGAAGTCAATGGAAGTCACGCCTTCGGGTATAGTAATTTCCTCAAGGCTTTTACACCCCGCAAAGGCATTATGGCCTATGGATTTTACACCGTCGGGGATGTCTATTTTTTTGAGACTTTCGCATCCGTCGAAACAGTTGCTGCCTATCTCCGTCACGCCTGCGGGAATGTTTATCTCGGCGAGCTTTGAGCAATAGATAAAAGCCGCATCGTCTATCTGCGTTATACTGTCAGGCAAGTTCAGCTTCGTTATGCCTTCACAGCTTCCGAATGCGCCAAACCGTCCGCCGAGTAATTCGGCGCTCGCGATCCTCTTGACGGGCACGCCGCCGATAGCGGCAGGCACTGTTATCTCGCCGGTTGCGCTCTCGTCGCATTTGATAAGCACCGCTCCGTCGCCCTCTATCTGAAAAGTCAGGAAACCCTCCTTTTCATAGGCCGCGGAGGCTATGCCGCCGAACATTGCAACGCTGCCGAAGAGCATTGCCGCGCACATCAGCACAGCCAAAAATTTCTTTGCTGTTTTCATTTTGTTGCCTCCTCATATTAATTCGGGCTGCCTCGGCAGCTCCGCTTTTTCAGCCACAATTATACGCTTTGAATTCTTAACATTAAACTACGCAGCGCATTAAAAAACGCTTATGAAATTATTAAGACTGATTAAGAATTGGGTTGAGCAAAGCCTTTCAGTCTACAAAATGAGCAAGTGCCTTCAAAAGCATCAATATATTTGAAGAGAACGCGCCGTATGCCCTAAGTAAGCCACCGGCAAGTATTCTATCCTTAAGCGAATCGCCGCCGAAGTAGACCGTTCTGTCATTCTCGTCCCCCCACGGATCCATTGTCCCGGAAGCGACTCTGGGGATCTGATTATACTCCTCTCTCGTGCCAGCATAATAGATACTCACGCCTTCCGCGATCGGCATAAAATCTTTAATTGATTTGGGGAGGAATATCTGTGTCAGGCAATCGTTTTCAATGCTGTCTTCTATATATTCGACGCCCTCGGGCACGCTGTAGCTGACCATGACCGAGCCGCGCGGATATGCGACGAGCACGGTCTTATCCTTGCTGTAAAGCACGCCCTGCCTGTCGGCGGTATAATAAGGATTCGCCTTGTTGACCTTGATGCGCTCAAGGCCGCCAAGAGCGTCAAACGCGACGGACGAATCGGCAGAGATATATCTCAGGCTTGCGGGCAGAGTGAGCTGATAGAGATTGTCGCAGTCGCGGAACGAATCCATTGCGATAAGTCTTGTACCCTCTTTTACCGAAAACTTGCCGCTGATGCCCTCGGCAGCGATAAGCACTCCGTCGCGGTAGAGAGCGCCGTCCTCCCGATTGAACGCATTATTGTAAAACGCCGTGTTGTCGAAGGCGCTTCCATTGATTGAAACGACGCTGCTCGGGATGTTGAATTTCTCAAGGCTTGTGCAATTCAAAAATGCCTCTTCACCGATCTCCTCTAATCCCTCGGGCAATGTGATCTTCCTGAGAGCGGAGCAGTTTTCAAATGCGCGCCAACCTATATACTCGACCCCTGCAGGGATGCTGATTTCTTCCAGCTTTGTGAAGCCGGAAAAAGCGCAATAATTTATTCCGGTTATGCTGTCGGGGAGTGTGATCTTCGTTACATTCGGGCAGC
>ERZ827492.2157-NODE-2157-length-14252-cov-2.485807_pt1 | contig 14252 bp, 15 predicted proteins | sample MGYA00519704_ERZ827492 | MGnify/ENA primary metagenome ERZ827492 (study PRJEB31778, sample SAMEA3449325) | human gut metagenome | biome: human gut; feature: human-associated habitat; material: faeces | place: United Kingdom | collected 2010/2012 ...
CGTCAAGTTTTCCCATACGATATTCGCGCTTCCTTTCGCATTGGTCGGATACGTGTACGCGCTGCAGTCCAACGGTCTGCCGTTCGAGTGGCCGGTACTGGTCAAGGTGCTTTTGGCCATGGTGCTGGCACGCAACACGGCTATGGGATTCAACCGTTGGGCCGACCGGCGGATCGACGCGCAGAACCCGCGCACGAGCGGCCGCGAGATTCCTTCGGGTACGATCTCCGCGCGCAACGCGTTGTGGTTCGTCGTGCTGAACGCCGTGCTGTTCGTTCTGGTAGCATGGTGGATCAATCCGCTGGCTCTCGCTCTGTCGCCCGTCGCCCTGCTGGTTCTCACGGGGTACAGCCTGACCAAGCGCTTTACGGCCTGGTGCCATATCGTTCTGGGCGTGGCGCTCGGAATCGCTCCGATCGGGGCCTATGTCGCCGTAACGGGACAGTTGGCCGTGTTCCCGATCCTGCTCTGCGGGCTGGTTATCACATGGTGCGGCGGTTTCGACATCGTTTATGCATTGCAGGACGTGGAATTCGATCGCGAGCACGGACTGCATTCCGTGCCGGCTCGCTGGGGAGTCCGGGGCGGTATCGCGATCAGCATCGCACTCCATATGATAAGCGTCTATGCCGTCGTCGTAGCGGGAACCTACTACGACGCTGGCGGACTGTATTGGGTCGGAGCCGCCCTGTTCGTCGGTCTGCTGACTTATCAGCACATGCGCTTCACGCCTCGGAACCTGTCGCGGATCGGTCTCTCGTTCGGCACCATGAACGGACTGGCAAGCGTATGCTACGCAGCTTTCGCCATAGCCGACCTGCTCGTTCGGTACCGGTAGAGCAGGGGTTCTGCGCCAACGAAAGGGCGCTCGGACAACTAAATGCTCACCTGACGCTTGGCCTCCATCAGAATCGTGAAAGCGCGGTGAATGTCGCTGTCGCTGATAACGACGGTAAATTCGTTGGTCGTGCTGATGACCTCGGTGATATTGATGTTATCCCACGCCAATTCCTTGAAAATGTAATAGTAGACGCCCGGACAGATCGTATTCTCGGCGGGCAGTTTGACGGTAATGGACGACAGATCGACCGTTTTGGCGATATTGTTCTCATCGGCGAAAATCTCGTCGACCAGCCCGACGATCGTACTGCTGACGACCAGCGTCGTCTCGTATATCCCCTGTGAAAAGGTACAAAATACGTCCTTCATCGTGCGCACGCGGTCCAGCAGCATGGCCTGCCTCTCGTACAGCGTGGGAGAATTCACGAAGGCATAGTCGGCCAAATTCGACCGGACGATGATGTCGCCTATATTCTCGACGACTTTCTTGAACTTCATCGCCGACATCAGCTCGAGCCGGGGAACCAGCCGGTTGAGCGCCATAATGACAGCGCTGTCGTTGACCTCCTTGCCCACCTTCTTTTCGATTTCGGGCTTGAGCTGTCGTGCCAACGCCGAAAGATTGATCAGCCCTTCCACGAGAGCACCTTCGAGAAAAGGCTTTTTCTTAATGACCTCCTCCACCGCGTTCGGTATTGTAAGCATATCGGTATGTAATATATAATACGGTTTAACGATTCATCGGCCGACGTGCCGGCAGAGAGGCCGCCATTAAAAATGTCCGGCACCGCCATGTGCAAAATTCGACGCCAGTGCAACTTGTTGCAAAAAAAATGAAAATATCGGACAAAAACAAACAATTTAGCATACTTTTGTGCAAAAGTAAAAGTATTGTTTGATTTTACAACTTCATGATCGAATTTATATGATTAAGGTGTTGAAGTTCGGCGGGACGTCGGTAGGTTCGGCCGCAAACATGAAAAAAGTAGCCGAGATCGTCCGCCGCGAGCAGGCTCGTATCACGGTTCTGTCGGCCATGTCCGGGACGACCGACTCGCTGGTCAGAATCAGTCGGGCGGCGGCATCCGGAGATCGGAACGCCATCGAGGAACAGCTCGCCATGCTGACCGACAAATACACGCGCTGCATAGAAGAACTGCTCAGGGAACGCAAGCAGCAAGCGCTCGCGCGAATGAACGCAACTTTCGGGTTGATACGCGACGAAGCGGCCGCCTTCGAGGAATATGAGTCCGAACGGAAAATCATAGCACAGGGCGAGTTGCTGACTTCGGCCATTTTCACGGCCTACCTGCAGGAAACCGGACTGAAGGCCGAATGCCTGTACTCGCCCGACTTCATGGTCAAGGATCCCGGAGAAAAGGTCGACACGGAACGCATCGGCCGGGCACTGGCCCGCGTCGCCGGCGACGACAGCACGTTTTTCGTCGCTCAGGGTTTCATTTGTTCCGACTCGCAGGGCCGGATCGACAATCTCGGCAGAGGGGGGAGCGATTACAGCGCGGCGCTGATGGGAGCGGCTGTCGAGGCGGCCGAGGTACAGATATGGACCGACATCGACGGCATGCACAACAACGATCCCCGTTTCGTCGACAACACCCGTCCGATCCGGACGATGAGTTTCGACGAGGCGGCCGAGCTGGCTTATTTCGGTGCGAAAATCCTGCATCCGGCCACGATTCAACCCTGCAAGGATCACGGGATAGCCGTGCTGCTTAAGAACACGATGGACCCCGAGGCTCCCGGCACGACGATATCGAACCGCGACGACGACACGAAGTCGTTCCACGCCGTCGCGGCCAAAGACGGCATCACGGTCATCCGCATCCACTCGGCGCGCATGCTGATGGCATACGGTTTTCTGCGCAAGGTGTTCGAAATTTTCGAGCAATACCGAACTCCGATCGACATGATCACCACGTCGGAAGTCGCCGTCTCGCTGACCGTCGACAACGACAGCCACATCGACGAGATCGTTCGCGACCTGAGCGCGCTGGGTTCGATCGAAATCGAGCGCGGCAACTCGATCGTTTGCGTCGTGGGACGCATGGAACACGGCGACGCGGGTCTGGCCGCCCGTGTCTTCGAGTGCGTGCGCGGCGTTCCGATCAAGATGATTTCCTACGGAGCCAGCCACCGCAGCCTGGCCATACTGATCGACACGGAGCACAAAAAACGGACATTGCAATGCCTTAACGACGGACTGTTCTGAATATGGGAGCACGCAAATATATCGGACGACTGCAGGAGTTGCCCACGCCGTTCTACTTCTACGACATGGATCTGCTGCGCAGTACGCTCGCGACGGCCGTGAGCGAAGCTTCGCGCTACGGCTATCGGATACATTACGCGCTGAAGGCCAACTTCGATCCCCGCATCGTCGAAACGATACGACAAGCGGGACTCGGAGCCGACTGCGTCAGCGGGAACGAGGTCCGCGCGGCGATCGAGGCGGGCTTTCCGGCCGAAGGGATCGTTTTCGCCGGCGTCGGGAAAACCGACCGCGAAATCGAACTTATGTACAAGGCAGGGCAGGTCGCAGCCGAAGCGTTGGCTCTCGGCGGTGAAAACGTAAAGCCCGGTGTTACTACCAAGCACATAAACGACGTTATGGAGCGGTTTATCAAAAGCAAGGGTGGTATACCCTCATTCAAGGGCTACGGCGGATTTCCCGCGACTGCATGCATCTCGATCAACAATCAGGTCATACATGGGATTCCGTCCGCAAACAGAGTTATTGCAGATGGGGATATCGTGAGTATTGATGTCGGTGTTCTGTTAAACGGCTACCACGGAGATACCGCGCGCACCTACGGTGCGGGAAATATCTCAAAAGAAGCTCAGCGTCTTATAGACGTTACAAAGCAGAGCTTTTTTGAAGGCATGATGTACGCGCAAGACGGTTACAGACTCGGAGATGTCGGAAACGCAATAGAATCCTACGTCAAAAAGTTTGGATTTTCCGTTGTTTATGAGTACGTCGGCCACGGTGTCGGAACACACCTGCACGAAGACCCGGATGTACCGAATTACGGCGTGAAAGGCAAGGGCAGAAGGCTTCAAAGCGGTATGACTATCGCTATCGAGCCCATGGTCAATGCCGGAGTGCCGGACGTAAAGAGGTTGAAAGACGGCTGGACTGTGGAGACCCTGGACGGAAAGTTATCGGCTCATTATGAGAACACGATTGCTATCCGCAAAGGAGAGCCGTTAATACTCACATCTCTATGACGGATGAGTTCCGTTCGGTATGGAGGAAGCAACGCTGAGGGCGTTGCGACGAAATACAGGCAAACTCAGGCTTTTGGAGGAAAAAGTAAACATGGTTGACATTGAGGCGGGCAGTATCGTCAAAGCCCTGCGGGGAAGAGACGAGAACAGGCTTTTCGTTGTGCTCGATGCCGACGGGGAGTACGCCCACATCACAGACGGTCATTCGCGACCGCTCGAAAAACCAAAGCACAAAAAGTTGAAACATCTGAAATATCTCGGCAATTGTAATGAGTCGAAGGTTTACGAGAAAATCGTAAACGGAAAGCATATCGAAAACGCCGAGATACGCAAGGTAATCAATCTGTTCTCATCGGAGGAGGTTCTGTAATGGCGAAAGACGGTATCATAGAAGTCGAAGGCACAGTCGTTGAAATTCTGCCGAACACCAAGTTCATCGTTGAAATTCAGGGCGGCCACAGGCTGACGGCATATATCTCGGGTAAACTGAGAGACAACAACATCCGCATCCTTTTGGGTGACAAAGTAGTTGTTGAACTGTCGCAATATGACCTCAATCAGGGCAGAATTAAATGGAGAGGTGCAAGAAGGACTTCCGATTGACGTCTGACGTCGGAAGCGCCGAGCGCCGAAGAAAAGAGAAACAATTTTTCACACGTCCGCTTCAAGCGGCGATAAAAGGAGGTTTTTAATATGAAGGTACGTCCTTCCGTAAAACCAATGTGCGATAAATGCAAAGTAATCAAACGTAAGGGTAAAGTAATGGTAATTTGCTCTGACCCGAAACATAAGCAGACACAGGGCTGATAAAATCGGAGGTGTAATTAAAATATGGCAAGAATTGCAGGTATAGATTTACCGAACTCAAAGAGAGTTGAATACGGACTTACCTATATTTTCGGTATAGGTGTAAGCACGTCCAACAAGATCCTCGCCGCTACCGGCATCGATCCGAACACCCGCTGCAAAGATCTGACCGAGGAACAGGTCGGACTTATCCGTGATTATATCGACCATCATCTGACCGTTGAAGGTGACCTCAGAAGAGATACCGCTCTTAACATCAAGAGACTTGTTGAAATAGGCTGCTACCGCGGTGTAAGACACAGAAAAGGTCTTCCCGTAAGAGGACAGAGAACCAAGACGAACGCAAGAACGCGCAAGGGTCCGTCCAAGACAGTTGCCAACAAGAAGAAATAAGTTAGGAGGGAATTGAACTATGGCACAGGTTAAAGGCAAAAAGGTTGCTATTAAAAGACGCAGAGACAGAAAAAATATTGAAAAAGGTGCTGCTCATATCCGCGCCAGCTTCAACAATACTATTGTAACGATCTCCGACCTTAACGGAAACGCTATTTCTTGGGCATCTGCCGGAGAAATGGGCTTCAAGGGTTCCAAAAAATCCACTCCGTTCGCGGCTCAGATGGCTGCCGAGACCGCTGCAAAAGGCGCTATCGACCACGGAATGAAGACCGTTGCGGTTTATGTTAAAGGCCCCGGTTCGGGACGTGAAGCAGCGATAAGAGCGCTTCAGACCGCAGGACTTGAAGTTACTCTTATCAAAGACGTAACTCCGATTCCCCACAACGGCTGCCGTCCCCCGAAGAGACGCCGCGTATAATTTGATGGAGGTAATCTGAAATGGCAAGATATACAGGTCCTGTCTGCAAACTTTGCAGACGTGAAAACACGAAACTTTTCCTTAAAGGCGACAAGTGCATGAGCGAAAAGTGCCCGATGAACGATCCCAAGGTAAAAATACCCGGACCTCACGGCGATCGCCGCAGAAAGTTGACCGAGTACGGAACACAGCTTCGTGAAAAGCAGAAGACAAAGAGATACTACGGCGTTATGGAACGTCAGTTCGCAAACTATTTCGAAATGGCTACCAAAGTCAAGGGTTTGACTACCGGTGAAGCGCTTCTTCAGATTCTTGAAAGAAGACTTGACAACGTTGTTTACCGCCTCGGCTTCGCAATGTCCAGAGCGGAAGCAAAACAGCTTGTTAACCACGGTCATTTCACCGTTAACGGCAAAAAGGTCAACATTCCGTCTTACCTTGTTAAAGAGGGCGACGTTGTTGCCATGACCGACAAGTCCAAAGATTCCGATAAGATCAAGGGCGTTCTCGAGGCAAACTCCGCGAAGCCCGTTGTTAAATGGATCGAAAAGGACTCCGAAAACGTAAAAGGAAAGATAGTTGCGCTTCCGACGGTTGAAGATATCGACCTTCCCATCGAAGTTCACCTTATCGTCGAGCTGTACTCCAAATAATAAGGTTCGCTTATATATTTTATGTATAAAGTATATGGTAGTTCTTTTGAAGAGTGCGCTCTTCGGAACTTCCGAACCCTCGCAGACCGTCGGGTTTGCCTTGCGGGGCGATCCCGTCGGATTAACAAAGAAAACGCTGAGCGTTTAGAAAGGGTATTTATATGATAGAAATAGAAAAGCCTAAAATAGAAGCCTTAGATTGCAGCGAAGACGGCACTTACGGTAAATTCGTCGTTGAGCCTCTTGAAAGAGGTTACGGAATAACTCTCGGCAACTCTTTGAGAAGGATTCTTCTTTCTTCTCTTCAGGGCGCCGCGGTTACGTCCATCAAAATCGACGGCGTTCAGCACGAGTTTTCCACAATCCCCGGTGTTACCGAGGATGTTGCGGAAATCGTTCTCAACATGAAGGGCGTCATTGCAAAACTCCACGGCAACTGCTCCAAGTTCGCTTATATCGACATCGGAGAAGTTACCGAGGATACCTATGAAGTGACCGCCGCTGATATTAAGGGCGATTCCGATATAGAAATACTTAATCCCGAATTACACATTGCGACGTTGGGCAAGGGTGCGAGACTTTATATGGAAATAACCATCGGTCTCGGCAGAGGCTTTGTTCCTTCCGAAAGAAACAAGGCTGCCGATTCCCCGATAGGTCTTATCGTTATGGACTCCTCTCATTCCCCCGTAACTAAGGTCAATTACACGATACAGAACACTCGTGTCGGTCAGATAACGGATTATGACAAACTGACTCTTGAAGTTTGGACTAACGGCACGGTTTCCGCGAAGACAGCAGTCTCCCTCTCCGCAAAGATAATGAGCGAGCACCTTGCTCTGTTCATCGACCTTGCGGAAGATACGGACGTTACCGCGGAAGTCTGGAAAGATAATGACAGCAAGGACAAGGAAGCGATTCTCAACAAGACAATCGAAGAACTTGAGTTTTCTGTCCGTTCTTTCAACTGCCTTAAAAGAGCCGGCATAAACACCGTTGGCGACCTTGTAAACAAGTCACCCGAAGAGATGATGAGAGTTCGTAACCTCGGAAAGAAATCACTTGAAGAAGTTATTTCCAAACTTGCGGAATACGGACTTTCGTTCGCGATAGACAAAGAGTAAGAAAGGAGGCTGCTGTCGTATGAGAAAATTAGGTAGAACTGCCGATCACAGAATGTCCATGCTTCGCGGTATGGTAACTTATCTGCTTGAAAACGGCTCTATTGAAACGACCGCAACAAGAGCAAAGGAAGTTCGCTCCCTTGCAGAAAAAATGATAACCCTCGGAAAAGATAATACATTGCACGCAAAGAGACAGGTTATGGCGTTTATAACCAAGGAGGATGTTGTGAACAAACTGTTCACCGAGATCGCGCCCAAATATGCCGACAGAAACGGCGGTTATACGAGAATAGTTAAGATGGGTCCCCGCCGCGGAGACGCTGCGGAAATGGCTATCATTTCTCTTGTAGACTGATAAACTGTTCCGAAATAAAAATTCGGGGTTGCTTCGTGAGGAAGGAACCCCGATATTTTTTGTCTCCCAATATTGACAAACTCTTTCTGCTGTGCTAAAATATCAGGCAAGAAAGGGAAGTGAAAGACATGACAAGATACGAAATCGAGTGTTTCGGTCAGAATATGTCATCACGTTACGTCGTTTACGCAGATTCGGACGAAGATGCGCAAAAACTTGCCGAAAAACATCACAGACCGTATTTTGCGGACGGCACATGGTTCGGAAGTACTAGTATTCTGAACGTGAAAACGGCAAAAAGGTATACGCTTTTTGCGGGTAAAGAAGCGAACGGCTGGCAGAAACGACCCGAAGGTCTTTGCGAAGATAAATAAAACGCAGTTCATCTCGGACTGCGTTTTATTTTATGTTGAGTAGCTTTCAAAAAATATTCGTTATCTTATAAAATTCGTTCTGTTTCCTTTTTCCGTTTTGGGAAGGGGTATTCCGCTCTTTTTGCCCGCTTCAAAGCATTTGAGCATCCATGCAAGGTTCTTAGCAAGATTCCTCATGGTCTGCATACCCTCCGCATCCAGCTCAGCCTCTCCAGGCACGCGTCCGTGTACAAGATTCCAGTATGTAGAGCCAGCCACCGGCATCTGTGATATTCCAAAGTATTTATTCATCACATCGAATGATGCTGATGTTCCGCCACGTCTTGCAACTGCCACAGATGCACCCGGCTTGAATGCAAATGCACGGCCGCTGCTGTAGAATACTCTGTCAAGGAATGACTGCACACGTCCGCTTGGATGAGCATAGTATACAGGTGTTCCAAATACCAGTCCGTCTGCTTCCTTTGCCTTGGCAACGAACTCATTTACCTTATCGTCATCAAACACACAGCCTTTTTCCGTACACTGTCCACAGCCTATGCAGTCTCTCAGTGGATCTGCACCGATCTGGAATATCTCATAGTCTATTCCCTCTTTGTTAAGCTGCTCTCCTACCTCGTAAAGCGCACGATATGTATTGCCTTGTGACTTCGCACTTCCATTCAACATTAAAACCTTCATATTCAGTTCCTCCAATCATTCAATCATCTTTCATTACTAACTTAGCCACAACACATGGCAGTTTCTTCTATATTATATACACTTTACTATAAGAATTTCCAGTTGTTTGTCTGCGCATAGTCCAAACTGCCATCACCGCCTGATCGACTTCCTGTACTCCATAGGAGACATTCCTTTTTCTTTTTTAAACACCCTGCTAAAGTAAAGCGGATTATCGTATCCAACTATCTTTGCTATCTCCGTCATGTTGTAGTCCGAGCTCTCGAGAAGCATCTGGGCGTTGGCTATACGCTTTGACATGATGTACTGTGTGGGCGTGGTGCCGATGCGCTGTCTAAAGTTCCGTATGAACCAGCTCACGCTCATGTTATGCTCATTTGCATAACTTTCCACCACTATCTCTTCGTTATAATGCTCTCCCAAATATGCCGCCGCACGGTCCATCTCCTCTGCCATGGCCGAAAAGGTTTTTGAATCATCCTGCTCCTGCTGCCTGTGAGCTGAGATAAGCATCTGTCTGAATATGTATTCCAACATCTCCTCATAGTCATCCCGGCAGAGCTGTAGCTCCTGTATCATTTGCCTGAACAAAATTCTGTACTCAGCATGGTCTCCACCATAGAACATATTCACATCGTCATTTATTCCGTACCGCCTGAGTGTCTGCTTCACCTCTCCCCCGGTGAAATGCACCCAGAACACCTCCGTGTGTTCGTCTCCGTAATACACATACCGTTGCATCTGTCTCGGCCTGTATATCACCATGTTTCCGGGACAGGCGATCACATCCTGCCCATTTATCTCAAAATGTGCCTTTCCCGCCGCCACATATATGAGCTGATAATCCTTACGCCCCTTAGGTCTGTAGGTCGTAAACTCTTTCTGTGTATACAGCTTGTACGTTCCGCAGCTTGTGACTATGAGCGGTCTGCTCTTGTCCACTATGTCGAGCAGTGAGTTGTGAAGATATGCTGAGTTTGTATACATGTGTGGCTCCTTTCTATATGGCAAATTACACTATTATTTCACTATTTTTACACTATTTTGAAGCGTGTGCAGGCACATCCTGTATGCTTTATACTTTTTCTTTTGTCTGTTCAGAGACTTCACCCTGCAAGCGAACTTGCAGGGTGCGGCGTATCCGTCTTATAAAACTAGAATGTGCATATTTTGTCTCATTATATGTATGGACTTTTCATGTGACATTATCTTATAATATATCTAACAAACTACGAATATACAACGTTTTATATATTAAATTAACCACAGGAGGTATTGTTATGATCATTCCGCGTCACTACGAAAATCTGCATATTCTGCATGAGAACACCATGCCGAATAGGAATTACTATATTCCTGCTGGGAAGGCATACAGCACATCCCTTGATGCAAGGGATCTCTCGGACAGAGTACAGTTTCTGAATGGAACCTGGAAGTTCCGCTACTACGACAGCATTTACAAGCTTCAAGACGAATTCTACAGTGAGGGATATGATATATCCGGTTTCGATGATATTCCGGTTCCATCAGTATGGCAGATGCACGGATACGACTATCATCAGTATACCAATGTCAGGTATCCATTTGCATTTGACCCACCTTATGTTCCAAAGGGCAACCCATGCGGAGCATATGTGACCGACTTCGACTACGATCAGAACGAGGACGCGCCACTCGCGCACTTGAACTTTGAGGGTGTAGATTCCTGTTTCTATGTATGGCTCAACGGCAGGTATGTTGGCTACAGCCAGGTGTCCCACTCAACCAGTGAATTTGACATAACCGAATTCATAAGAAACGGCTCCAACAGGCTCTGCGTGCTGGTCCTCAAATGGTGCGACGGAAGCTATCTTGAGGATCAGGATAAGTTCCGCATGAGCGGTATTTTCAGGGATGTATATATCCTGAAACGCTCTGAGGGTGCTGTATACGACTATTTCATAAAGACCAGCTGTGACGATATAACGGAGCCAACTAAGGCAGATGTAACCATAGACTTCACAGCATTTACAGAATATTCCTGCGTTGAAGACCGTTTTTCATCAAAATCGGAAACAGTGGTTGATAAAGGCGCTGATTCAAATGTTGATATTGAAGTTACTATTCTGGACGCCGATGGCAGCATATGTTCATCAGGTTGTGTAAAATGTGAAATTTCCGCTCAGAGCGATGCCAATACCAATGCAGCCGAGATTAAAACCACAGCCAGCTCCAGCAGCATTACTTTGTCGATTGACTCCCCTGTGCTGTGGAATGCAGAAAAGCCATATCTCTACACTGTCATCATAAGATGCGCCGGTGAGGTCATCACTGACAGGATAGGAATCAGGGAGATAACGATAGAGAATAAGATCGTGTACATCAACGGCATGCCGATCAAGTTCCACGGAGTGAACAGACACGACTCTGACCCTGTGACCGGTTTTACGATCAGCAGAGAACAGATCATCAGGGATATGTCTTTCATGAAGCGGCACAATGTCAACGCCATAAGGACAAGCCATTATCCAAATGTTCCTTATTTCTATGATCTCTGCGACGAATATGGATTCTATGTGATAGACGAGGCTGACATAGAGGCACATGGTCCAAGTGAATTGTTCTATTCTGATAATAATTGGGATAACAAGGCAGCAAGGTGGAATGAGCCGATCGCCAACAATCCTGAATTCTGTGAATCCATTCTTGACCGCATCAGGCGCTGCGTCATCAGGGACAAGAACCGTGCCAGCGTGGTCATCTGGTCCATGGGAAATGAAAGTGCTTACGGCGTGACATTTGAGGAGGCTCTGGCATGGGTCAAGTCCTATGACAGCTCCCGTCTCACCCACTACGAGAGCGCCCAGTATACAGACGGCAAGAGAAAATACGATTACAGTAATCTGGATCTCTACAGCAGAATGTATCCATCCATATCCGAGATGGCTGAGTATATAGATGGTGATGGCGACAAGCCTTACATCCTGTGCGAATATTGTCATGCCATGGGCAACGGCCCTGGAGATCTGGAGGACTACTTCCAGTTCTTCGACAGCCACGAGACCACCTGTGGCGGTTTTGTGTGGGAGTGGTGCGACCACGCCATATACAGGGGCAAGGCGGCAAACGGCAAGGATATGTACGCCTACGGTGGAGACAGCGGTGAGACTATCCACGACGGCAACTTCTGTATGGACGGTCTGGTGTATCCGGACCGCAGACCACACACAGGACTTCTTGAATTCAAGAACATCAACCGCCCGGTAAGGATCACTGGATATGATGAGACAAATGGAGTTTTGACTCTGCACAACTACATGGATTTCACTGACATCAGGGACTACCTCACTATGAGCTATGAAGTCACTTGTGATGGACAGGTGGTTACATCCGGAAATATTGATGTTCCTTCCGTGGCACCTCACGGCGATGGAACTGTCAGCCTGAACCCTACTACAAATATACAGAAATCATTGTCAGACTTATATGCAGCAAGTCATGCTGACATTTCTGGCAGCTCAGATGTTACTGATCGTTCAAGTGTTGTTGAATGTTCAGATGTCGCCGATTGCACAAAAGATATTATTACACACAGAATGTTTCTCCGTGTGATATATAAAGCAGCTTGTGACAGTGCATTCGTAAAGAAAGGTGATGTGTTGGGATTTGACGAGATAGAACTTGCCACACAAAAACAGAACGCAGACAAGGTCCTGGATAAAGCATCGTCTTTGGACAAGGCGCAGAATTTGGCGGAACAATATCTGACTACTCAGGATACAGCTTCTGCCCATCTTCATGTATCGGAAAGCGACACAGAATTTGTTGTCAGCGGAAGTAATTTTGAATATATATTTGACAGGAACACAGGAAACTTTACAGGCTTTGCAATGGACGGTCAGGAACTTCTCGCTGCTCCATGCGATAAGACTATCTGGCGCGCGCCTACAGACAACGACAGAAATATCAAGAACGAGTGGTTAAGAGCCCACTATGACATGATATCCGAGAGGACATATGAGACTGGCTGCATTATAAAAGATGGATGTGCCGTGATATCGTGCACGTCAAGCCTCTCAGCACCAACGGTACAGCCTGTTCTGAGGATAAACGCTGAATGGATAATAACACCTGAAGGAACTATAAAATCAAAAATGCATGTAAAGAAAAATGCTGAATTCCCTACGCTCCCAAGATTTGGCGTGAGGATGATTTTGAGAGAATATGCGAAATGTAAATTATATCGGTATGGGTCCATATGAAAGCTACGCAGACAAGCACCATGCAAGCTGGCATGGCTCATTTTCTGCATCCATTGACGAGATGCACGAGGACTATATCATGCCACAGGAAAATGGAAGCCACTTTGACTGTAGCCTTGTTCAGGTCAGTGCCCCTGGAGCAAGCGACGAGTCTGACAGGAATAGCTCCGACAAAAATAACTTTGTCAACGGTTCATCATATCAGAGCATTTGCAATGCGCAGACAGCCGAAACGATCGCAGCTACAACAGCCCACAGCATAACCGTGACATCCGCTGTGCCATTTTCAATGAACGCCTCGCCTTACACCGCAGAGGAACTCACAGTGGCAACCCACAACTACGAGCTGCCAGAGAGTGACAAGTCCGTCCTGTGCATAGACTATCGCCAGAACGGAATCGGCTCCAACAGCTGCGGCCCGTCGCTGGCCAGAAAATACCGCGTATCCGCCGGAAAACTCAGCGGGTCGTTCCGCCTCGAGTTTGGGCATGAGGGCTGATATTATTACGTTTGGTTGGGAATAGGAGTTGTGATTTATGGGCTTTGATTTTACTTCCCAGGTAAACCCAAATGCGCCCAGAGCGATTTATCTCCAGCTTCTTGATATCATTGAGGAACAGATTGGCGCAAAAAAGCTGGCGCCGGGCGAGATGCTTCCGTCTGAAAACGAGTTTTGCGACGCCTATCACATCAGCCGCACTACCGTGCGGCAGGCATTTCATGAGCTTGAACAGCAAGGGCTTATTGTCCGCAAGCAGGGACTCGGCACCTTCGTCGCAGAGCAGAAGGTGGCCCGCCGCCTCGGAAACCTCTACAGCTTTACGGAGGACATGAAAAGGATTGGTATGACCCCGTCTTCAAAAATACTCAGCTACCGGCTGGTATACCGCGACGAATGTTCCTCCCCGCTCCAGCGCTTCACATCCGAGCGGCTGATAGAAGTCGTCAGGCTGAGGCTGGCTGACGGCACACCTCTGCTCATAGAAAAGACCTTCCTGCCGGTTGATTTGTGCCCCGACCTCTCCTGGGAACGGCTTGAGAACAATGCCCTCTATTCCATTCTCTCCGAGCATTACGGCCTGCAGCCCAGCCGTGCTGTTGAGACTTATGAGGC
>ERZ827492.2161-NODE-2161-length-14214-cov-3.907621_pt1 | contig 14214 bp, 19 predicted proteins | sample MGYA00519704_ERZ827492 | MGnify/ENA primary metagenome ERZ827492 (study PRJEB31778, sample SAMEA3449325) | human gut metagenome | biome: human gut; feature: human-associated habitat; material: faeces | place: United Kingdom | collected 2010/2012 ...
TATACTCGAACCTCATGTGCTTCTCGGACACGGTCTGGAAGGACCGTCCGGGCTGGGCGCCCTGCGCGGAGGACATCACGGGTCTTTCCGTGCGCAACGGCTCCCTGGCCGAACCGAAGAACCTGAACGGCGTGCCTCTGGACTACTTCCCGGGCTTCATCCTGGCGCTGGGTACGCTCCAGGCGATAGCGCGGCGGCTGCGCGAGGGCGGCGGCTACAAGGTCACCACCTCGCTGACGCGCGGCGCGCAGTACCTGCACGAGTGCGCGGACCTCTGCGAGTCGGCCCACGCCGTGCCGCAGAAGAGCTCCGTGGCCGTCCGCGGGAAGGACGCGGCCTGGCAGCGGGTGTATCAGTACGTGAGCGGCTGCGCGACGGGCGGCGAGTGCGGCTTTTCCGCGCCGCCTGTGCTGAACTCGGCCTACCCCGGCGACGAGCGCAACCTGGTCTTTACGGACGGCGAGCGCGGCTGGACCCAGGTCTGAACCGGGAGGCGGAAGATGCTGGGCGAAGTCTGGGACGTCTACGACGCGGCAAGGCGCAGGACCGGCGCCGCGGCGCGCCGGGGCGAGCCCCTGCCCCCCGGGGGCTACCACCTGGTGGTACACGTCTGCCTGTTCTCGCCGGATGGGCGGATGCTCATACAAAAGCGCAGCCGTGAAAAGCGCAGCTGGGCCGGGCTCTGGGACCTGAGCTCCGGGGGCTGCGCCCTCGCGGGGGAGGAGAGCGCCGGGGCCGCCGCGCGCGAGCTCTTTGAGGAGCTGGGCCTTTCGGCCGGCCCCGCGCTGGAGCGCCCCGCCCTGAGCGTCAGCTTTGATCAGGGCTTTGACGACATGTACCTCCTGGACATGCCGGAGGAGCTGCCCGGCCTGCGGCTCCAGGCGGAGGAGGTCGAGTCCGTCCGCTGGGCGGAGAAGTCGGAGATACTGGAGCTTTTGCGCTCCGGCCTCTTCGTCCCCTACCACCGGAGCCTCGTCGAGCTCCTTTTCGACACGCACGAATACGGCGGCGGCCTGGACCGCTGGGAAAAGCAGATATGAAAAAGCTCCCGCCCCGAGAGGGGCGGGAGTTTTGCCTCTTATTTTTTCTCCCTCTTGAAGCACATGAACCAGTCGAGGCAGTACTGGTCCTCGGAGCTGTTCTCCATGCGCTCCTTTGCGGTGCCGCAGCTGCCTGCGGTGGGGACGATGACGTCGTCGCCGGGCCTCCAGTCCGCGGGAGTGGCGACGTTCTCGGCGTCGGCCTTCTGCAGGGCCTGGATGACCCTTTTTATCTCGTCGAAGTTGCGCCCGGTGCTGAGGGGGTAGTAGAGTATGAGCCGGATCTTGGCCTCCGGGTCTATGACGAAAACGGCGCGGACTGCCTGGGTGTTGCTCTGGCCGGGCTGGATCATGCCGTATTTGTTGGCGACCTCCATGCGGATGTCCTCGATGAGCGGGAACTTGACCTCAACATTCTCCATGCCCTTCCAGCTGAGCTCCTGGATCTTGCGCAGCCAGGCGATGTGCGAGTAGAGCGAGTCCACGGAGAGGCCGACGAGCTCGGTGTTCATGGCCTTGAACTCCTCCGCCATGGAGGCGAAGGTCATGAACTCGGTGGTGCAGACGGGCGTGAAGTCCGCCGGGTGGCTGAAGAGGATGACCCACTTGCCCCGGAAGTCCTCCGGGAAATTTATCTCGCCCTGCGTGGTGACGGCCTTGAAGCTGGGGGCTATATCGCCGATGAGCGGCATGCGGTTTATGTTGTTCTCCATTGGTCTTGACCTCCTGAAAAAGCATTGAGTTATTGTTTCCTAACTATACCTCAAGCCCCCGCGTCCGTCCGTGACAAAGTCACGCGGCGGGTGTATAATGGCAGAAAAACGACTGGAGGCGGCTGCACATGGTGGAGATAAGCGCTGCCGAGGCCCTGGGCCTGCGTACCATCGGCGATGTGACTGTTCAGCCCGACAACGCGGCCACCCGGGGTAAGATCGCCAGCATCGGTTACCTGCTCGAGGTAACCGAGAAAGCCTGAGGAGGTGCCTTAAGATGAATCTGCATGAACTTTCTCCTGCCCCCGGCTCCACCCAAGTGGGAAAGCGCAAGGGGCGCGGCCCCGGCACCGGCAACGGCAAGACCGCCGGCCGCGGCCACAAGGGCCAGAAGGCCCGCTCCGGCGGCGGCGTCCGCATTGGATTTGAAGGCGGCCAGATGCCCCTGACCCGCCGCCTGCCCAAGCGCGGCTTCAACAACATCTTCGCGAAGCGGTTGGAGACCGTCAACGTGGCTTCCCTGAACAAGTTCGAGGACGGCGCCACCGTGAACGTTTGCGACCTGCTGGAAAAGGGCATCCTTTCCAAGTGTGAGTACGGAGTCAAGATCCTGGGCAATGGTGAGGTGACCAAGAAGCTCACCGTGCGTGCTTCCGCTTTCTCCGCCTCCGCGAAGGAGAAGATCGAAAAGGCAGGCGGGACGGCGGAGGTGATCTGAGATGATTCAGACCATCCGAAACGCCTGGAAGGTGCAGGAGCTGCGCAACAAGCTGCTATTTACCATCTTTGCTCTGCTGATCTTCCGAGTAGGTGCAGCCATTCCCGTGCCTTTCATCGACTCTAATACGCTTCAGGCCTATATGGAGGCTCAGTCGGCCAGCATTTTTGGCCTGCTCAATGTGATGAGCGGTGATGCTTTTGCCTATGGTACGGTGTTTGCCCTGTCCATTCAGCCCTATATCAACAGCTCCATCATCATTCAGCTGTTGACCATTGCCATCCCGGCCCTGGAGCGCCTGGCTCGGGAGGGCGGTGAGGAGGGCAAGAAGAAGATTGCCGCCATCACCCGGTATGTCACCGTGGCCATCGCCCTGATTCAGGCTTTCGGCTACTATACGTTGATTCGCTCGGCCGGAGTGATTTCTGCGGAGGGTGTGTGGCCTGCCATCGTGATCATCGCCGCCTTCACCGCCGGCTCTGCCTTCGTGATGTGGCTGGGTGAACAGATCACTGAGTTCGGCGTGGGCAATGGCATCTCCATCATCCTGTTCGCCGGCATCGTGGCCCGCGGCCCTGGAATGGTGTCCTCTATGATCAATGGTGTGACCAATTGGGCCAATGGTACCAGCGGCGAGAGCGCACTGACCCTGCACCCTGCATTCATCCCGCTGATCATTGTGGGCATACTTCTGCTGGTCATCTTCATCGTGTTTATCACCAACGCTGAGCGGCGCATCCCTGTGCAGTATGCCAAGCGGGTGGTGGGCCGGAAGATGTACGGCGGCCAGTCCAGCCACATTCCCATCAAGGTGAACATGTCCGGCGTTATGCCCATCATCTTCGCCCAGGCCATCGCGTCCATCCCTGCCACCATTGGCATGTTTGTGCCTTCCGCCCAGACGGAAGGGTCCGGGTGGAATACCTTCCTGAATATTTTCGACTCCAACGGCCTGGTGTACTCTATCGTCTACTTCCTGCTGATCGTGCTGTTCAGCTACTTCTACAACACCATCCAGTTCAACCCCGTGGAGGTGTCCAATAACCTGAAGAAGAACGGCGGCTTCATTCCCGGCTTCCGTCCCGGCAAGCCCACCGCGGACTTCCTGCAGAAGGTCATCTCCCGGCTGACGCTGTTTGGCGCCATCTATCTGGCGGTGGTCGCCCTGCTGCCCGCCATCACGGGCAACATCATGAACGCCCTGGGTTCCAGCGCCGGCAGCAGCCTGGCCATCGGTGGGACCTCCATCATCATCGTGGTGGGCGTTGCCCTGGAGACTGCCAAGGCTCTGGAGGCCCAGTTGATGATGCGTCACTACAAGGGCTTCTTGGAGTAATCAGAGGGGGAGGAGTATGAAGCTGATCATGCTCGGAGCCCCCGGAGCCGGCAAGGGGACTCAGGCCGCCATCCTGAGCGAGCGACTGGGCATCCCCACCGTTTCCACGGGGAATATCCTGCGTGCCGCCGCCAAGGAAGGTACGCCGGTGGGCCTGGAGGCCAAACGCTATATGGATGCGGGTAAACTGGTCCCGGACGATATCATCATTGACATCGTGGCCCAGCGGCTGGCCCAGCCTGACTGCGCCAGGGGTTTTATCCTGGACGGTGTGCCCCGCACCATCGCCCAGGCCGAAGCCCTGGAGCGGGCGGGGGTCTGCTTTGACAACGTGCTGTCCATTGAGATCTCCGACGAGGAGATTGAGCAGCGCATGGAGGGCCGCCGGTTCTGCCACCGCTGCGGGGCGTCCTATCACGTGGACAACGCCCCCTCCCGGCAGCCTGGCGTGTGCGACAAGTGCGGCGGGCAGCTGGAGCAGCGGGACGATGACAAGCCGGAGACGGTGAAACATCGCCTACGGGTCTACCACGACCAGACTGAACCGCTCAAGGAGTTTTACGCCCAACGGGGCATTCTGCGCCCGGTACAAAATCAACCGAGCATTGAAGCCACCACCAAAGTGGTGCTGAGTGCCCTGAGGCTGTGAGCGATGGAACTGATCACATTGAAATCGTCCAGAGAGCTGGACTGTATGCGCAGGGCCGGGCGAATCACCGCCGGAGCGCGCAAGCTGGCGGGAGAACTGGTACGACCCGGCATGACTACCCTGGAGATTGACGCTGCGGTACGTAAGTATATTGAGAGTCGGGGCGCGCGTCCCTCCTTTCTGGGATATGGAGGCTTTCCCGGATCTGCATGTATCTCCGTCAACGACGTGGTGATTCACGGCATTCCCTCCAAGAAGATCGTACTCCAGGAGGGGGATATCGTCAGCGTGGACGTGGGGGCGTATATTGACGGCTTCCACGGCGACTGCGCGGCTACCTTTCCCTGTGGCCAGGTGTCCGACGAGGCCAGGAGGCTGATGGAGGTCACTGAGCACAGCTTTTGGGAGGGCATCCGGTTCGCCCGGGCAGGGCAGCGGGTGTCCGACATCTCCCACGCAGTGCAGCAGTATGTGGAGGCCCATGGCTACTCCGTAGTCCGGGATTTCGTCGGGCACGGAGTGGGGGCAAAGCTCCACGAGGCGCCTGAGGTACCCAACTATGGACCCGCTGGCCACGGTGCCCGCCTCCAGCCGGGCATGACCATTGCGGTGGAGCCCATGGTGTGTCAGGGAGACTGGCGGGTGCGGATCCTTCAGGACAAATGGACCACCGTCACCCAGGACGGTTCCCTGGCCGCCCACTACGAGAATACCATTCTCATCACAGAGGGCGAGCCGGAGATCCTTACGACCTGTGAGGATGATTAGCATGAGCTTCCGGAAAGCCCAAATCGTCCGCGCCTGCCGGGGCAGGGACAGCGGCCGCCTGTTCTGCGTGCTGGAAGAGGCTGGCGGCTGGCTGCTGCTGGCGGACGGGAAGCGGCGGCGGGTGGACCACCCCAAGCGGAAACGGGCCAAGCACGTGCTCCTTGCGGGAGAGTGGGAACACCCGGCGATGGAAAAAGTCCGAACCGGCCTGCCTGTCCGGGACCGAGAGCTCCGGGCGGCCCTGGCGGCCTTTCGGGAGGAAATGGAGGTATGACGCTTTGGCAAAGGACGATATGATCGAGTTGGAGGGAGTTGTCACTGAGGCCCTGCCCAACACCACGTTCCATGTGGACATCGGAAACGGCCACATTATTCTGGCGCACATCTCCGGCAAGCTGCGGATGAACTTCATCCGTATCCTGCCCGGCGACAAGGTGACGGTGCAGATGTCGCCGTATGACCTGACCAAGGGTCGCATCACCTGGCGCTCGAAATAATCATCAGGTCAAGCATTGCCGCCGGGTGCGGCACAAGATAGCAGAAGATATTCACGACCTGTGCCGGCCGGGGCCTTGCCTCCGCCGGTATGGGGGCCATCAAGGCATTTACAGGAGGTTAATTGATATGAAAGTCAGACCGTCTGTCAAGCCCATGTGCGAGAAGTGCAAGATCATCAAGCGCAAGGGCAAAGTCATGGTCATTTGCGAAAACCCCAAGCATAAGCAGAGACAAGGTTAAATTGGAGGTGCTGTAATAAATGGCTCGTATTGCCGGCATTGATCTGCCGAAGGAAAAGCGAGTCGAGATCGGACTCACCTATATTTACGGGATTGGCCGCACCAGCGCCAACAAGATTCTGGAGAAGGCGGGCATCAACCCCGATACCCGCGTGAAGGACCTCACCGACGCGGAGGAGGCCAAGCTGCGTGAGATCATCGGCCATGAGTATGTGGTGGAGGGCGATCTTCGCCGCAACGTGGCGATGGACATCAAGCGGCTGACTGAGATCGGCTGCTACCGCGGCGTCCGCCATCGCAAGGGCCTGCCCGTCCGCGGCCAGCGCTCCAAGACCAACGCCCGCACCCGCAAGGGTCCCAAGCGCACCGTGGCCAACAAGAAGAAGTAAGGAGGGATTGACACATGGCTACCGCAAAGAAAGTAATCAAGCGCCGTCGTGAGCGCAAGAATGTGGAGAAGGGTCAGGTTCACATCCGCTCCTCCTTCAACAACACCATGATCACCGTCACCGATATGCAGGGCAACGCCCTGTCCTGGGCTTCCTCCGGTGAGATGGGCTTCCGGGGCTCCCGGAAATCCACCCCCTTCGCCGCCCAGACCGCTGCGGAGACCGCCGCCAACGCCGCCATCGAGCAGTGTGGGCTGAAGAGCGTGGAAGTGTACGTGAAGGGTCCCGGCCAGGGCCGCGAGGCCGCCATCCGGGCGCTTCAGGCCGTGGGCCTGGAGGTCACCCTGATCAAGGATGTGACCCCCGTTCCCCACAACGGCTGTCGTCCGCCCAAGCGCCGCCGCGTGTAATCTGGAAGGAGGAAAACCATTATGGCTAAAAATATGCAGCCCTATCTGAAGCGTTGCGCCACACTGGGGATTTCTCCCGCGGTGATGGGCATTAACAAGCAGACCAACCGCCACCCCGGCCCCCAGCGCCGGAGCAAGAAGAGCGAGTACGCCCTTCAGCTGACCGAGAAGCAGAAGGTCAAGTTCATCTACGGTGTGCTGGAGAAGCAATTCCGCTCTTACTATGAGAAGGCCGCCCGGATGAAGGGCAACACCGGCGATGAGCTGATGACCCTGCTGGAGCGCCGCCTGGACAATGTGGTGTTCCGCCTGGGCCTGGCCAGCACCCGCCGGGAGGCCCGGCAGCTGGTTAACCACGGCCACTTTACCGTCAACGGCAAGCGGGTGAATATCCCCTCCTACCTGGTGAAGCTGGACGACGTGGTGGCTGTGCGGGATAAGAGCCGCTCTTCCGTCAAGTTCAAGAAGCTGGTGGAGGACGACAAGTTTGTGGCCGCGCCCAAGTGGCTGGAAAAGAGTAAGAGTGCTCCCCTGGAGGGCAAGGTGGTTGCCATGCCTGGCCGGGATGACCTGGATTTCGATGTGTCCGTCAACCTCATCGTGGAGCTGTATTCCAAGTAATGCAGCAGCCCTCGCGATACCGCAGCCAGTTCTGGCAGACCATGCCACAGTAAAAGGAGGGTAAACACGATATGGTAGAAATCCAGAAGCCGCGTATTGAGTGTATTGAAAATGCCGGGGATGATACCTACGGCAGATATGTGGTGGAACCCCTGGAGCGGGGGTACGGTACAACCATTGGAAACTCCCTGCGCCGCATTCTGTTGTCCTCTCTTCCCGGCACTGCAGTTACCAGCATTAAGATTGCCGGCGTCCAGCACGAATTCAGCACGATTCCTGGGATCAAGGAAGATGTAACGGAGATCGTGCTCAATGTCAAGGGGATTATTGCCAAGCTGTATAGCGAAGGAGTCAAGACGGTCTACATTGAGGCCTCTGGCGAAGGCGTTGTTACAGCTGGCGATATCAAGGCAGACAGTGATGTGGAAGTGCTCAATCCAGAGCATCCCATTGCCACATTGGGACCAGACGCCGCTTTGAATATGGAGCTCACTTTGTCCCAGGGGCGGGGGTATGTGACTGCGGATAAGAATAAGCCTGCCCAGACCATCATTGGGGTGATCCCTGTGGACTCTGTCTATACCCCGGTGAAAAAGGTCAATTACACTGTGGAGAATACCCGTGTGGGGGACGCCACCGACTATGATAAGCTCACTTTGGAGGTGTGGACCAACGGAACCATCTCCGCCCGGGACGCGGTGTCTCTGGGAGCTCGCATCCTGGTGGATCACTTCACCCTGTTCACCGACCTGTCCGAAACCATGGGCTCTAAGGCCACTGTGGTGGAGAAGGCGGAGGCACAGCGGGACAAGGTGTTGGAGATGACCATTGAGGAGCTGGATCTTTCGGTACGTTCCTTCAACTGCCTGAAGCGGGCCAACATCAATACCGTGGAGGATTTGATTTCCAAGACGGAGGAAGAGATGATGAAGGTGCGCAACCTGGGCCGCAAGAGCCTGGAAGAGGTCATCAATAAGCTGGCCATGATGGGCTTGTCTCTGGCCAGCGACGAGAATAACTAAAGAAGTGTGAGGGCAGGCACATAGGGGGGATAAGACGGAAGCGGATGGGCAAAGCCCAGGTGCGGCCAAGGGCCGAACCGGGTTTGCCCGGAGTCGGACGGCTTATCGACCCGGCCATGTGCCCAGCCCGAGCATGACAGCGAGAAGCGCGGAGCCGTCGTGAGCAGGCGCAGCGTGACAGCGTCGCCGCAAGCTTCATATCCTTCGCTTCCGCCTACGGGCGAAAGCTCATCCATTCCGCTGCGGCTCCTTTCCCCACGCAGACCGCTGTGGCTGGGTCTGCGCGGGGCCCCGAAAGGCGCAAAGTCCGGTTAACTGCGTTTCCGCCTGACAGCGAAAATTGTGTTCCCTTCCTTGCGCCTTCTCTCCCCACAAAATCCGCTTGCGCCGGCTTTTTGTGGGGCACAACAGTAAAAGCAGGGGCTGAGTCCCCGGTGGCAGGGCGGATGTATGTAACGTTCCATACCGCCCACGAAAGTCTCTGGAAACGGAGTGCCAGAACGAATTTATTAGGATCTCGCCGTGTGAGGTCGAAGGAGAGTTTACAATGGCAACGTACCGTAAGCTGGGCAGGCCCAGCGATCAGCGCCGCGCTATGCTGCGCGCCATGACCACCTATCTGCTGGAGAATGGGCAGATCAAGACCACCTACGCCCGCGCGAAGGAGGTCGCCGCTATGACCGAGAAGATGATTACCCTGGCAAAAAAGAATACCCTGGCGGACTATCGCCGGGTTCTGTCCTACCTGACGAAGGAGGATGTGGCCAAGAAGCTGTTTGACCAGATCGGTCCCAAGTATGCCGACCGCAACGGCGGCTACACCCGGGTGCTGAAGATGGGTCCCCGCCGTGGCGACGGCGCGGAGATGGCAATCATCCAACTGGTGTAGTGGAAAAGAAAGGTCCCCTGCCGAAAGGCGGGGGACCTTTGCGCTTTATGGAGCAGATACAAGCGTTGGAGGAATCAACGTTCAGGAATGACCAAGGATAAGGAGAAACCGATCCATGCGGGAAGAGAGGCAAAAGGAGCCGCGTTTACCTGCCGCTCGTTGGGCAAGAGCTGCGAATAGACCGATGCCACAAGCAGAGGTTGAAAATATTGAAAACAGACTTGACAGAAGGGTCAGGCCGGGGCTATACTGAGCAGGAACTAAGGGAAAGGAGGCGCGCGGCATGCTGAAGAACTGTGAATGGAGAAACTGGAAAGGGAATTGCCGTCCTGATGGGATTGTTGCGCGCCTGTGGATGATGTAACCATAGGGTCATTGGATTAGGGATGATAGACGCGCGCCTCTCCAGACGGAGAGGTGTTTTTGTTTGCCGGCGCAGAGAAAGAGCAGGAAGAAGAGAGGAGCGTGTCATGGAAACGCAATTTAAGCTCCCGAAACGGGAGAAGCTGGAGCTGGTGGTGCGATACCTGCGAGGGAACTGGGGATTCTTCGCGGCAGCCCTGCTTTGTGCCTGCCTGGGTATGGTGTTCAATGCCCTGACACCCCAGATTATCCGGATCACTGTGGATTCGGTACTGGGGGAGGAAGAGGCACAATTGGGTATCCTTTCCGGGTTGATTGACTTGGGCTGGCTAAAGTCCGACCCAATCCGGGCGCTATGGCTGGCCGCAGGGGCGGTGGTTGTGGTGGCCGTACTGCGGGGGGTGTGCACCTATGGCCAGCGGGTTAATCTGTCCAAGGGCTCGGAGGGCTTTGTGAAGAAGATCCGGGACGACCTGTATCGACACATCCAGCATCTGGACTTTGAGTGGCACACCGCCCACGCTACCGGGGACATCATCCAGCGGTGCACCTCGGATGTGGACGTCATCCGGAACTTCGTATGCACCCAGCTGGTGGAGGTGGTGCGCACGGTATTCCTCATTGTGCTCTACCTGTCCATCATGATTTCCATGAGTCCCCGCCTGTCCCTGGTCTCCCTGGTGTTCATCCCTATCGTGGGGCTTTCCTCCGGGGTGTTCTACCGGAAGATCTCCCGCCGCTTCCAGGCTGCGGACGAGGCGGAGGGCGAGGTGACCACCTGCGCCCAGGAGAACTTTACTGGGGTGCGGGTGGTGCGGGCCTTTGGCCGGGAGCGGTTTGAGGAGGAGCGGTTTGGGGAAAAGAACAACCGCTTCTCCCAACTGTGGATCCAGCTGGGCAAGCTGATGAGCATTTACTGGGCCTCGGGCACCCTGCTCACCTGCCTGCAGGTGATGGCGGTGATTGTGGTTGGCACCATCGAGACGGTGGAGGGGCGGATGACCCTGGGCGGCTTCATCGCCTTCGTGGGCTATAACGAGACCCTGGCCTGGCCGGTGCGAGCCTTGGGCAGGGTGTTGTCCGATATGAGCAAGGCGGGCGTGTCCATGGACCGGGTAGGCTATATCCTCAAGGCGCCGGAGGAGACCGACGGGGCGGATGCGGAGGAGCTGGAGCTGACCGGCGACATCGTCTTTGACCACGTCACCTTCGGCTATGAGGGCCAGACCGTGCTGGAGGATGTGACCTTCACCATCCCCCAGGGCAGCACCTTCGCGGTGCTGGGGGGCACCGGGTCAGGGAAGAGCACCCTGATCCACCTGCTGGACCGGCTCTACGACCTGGAGGAGGGACAGGGGCGGATCACCATTGGCGGCATGGACATCCGAAAGATCCGCCGGGATTGCCTGCGCCGGCAGATCGGCCTGGTGCTTCAGGAGCCCTTCCTGTTTTCCCAGACCATCCGGGAGAATATCGCCGCCACCCGCCCTGGCGCGCCGGAGGAGGAGCTGCGCCACGCCGCGGCGGTGGCCTGCGTGGACGAGGCCATCACCGAGTTCCCCGAGGGGTACGGCACCATGGTGGGGGAGCGGGGCGTCACCCTGTCCGGCGGACAGAAGCAGCGGGTGGCCATTGCCCGGATGCTGATGCAGAAGGCTCCGGTGATGGTGTTTGACGACTCCCTGTCCGCCGTGGACGCGGAGACGGACGCCAAGATCCGCGCCGCACTGAGAGAGCAAATGGAGGGGGCCACGGTGATCCTCATCTCCCACCGGATCACCACCCTCATGCAGGCCGACCGCATCCTGGTACTGGACGGCGGCCGGGTGGCGGACATGGGCACCCACGCTGAGCTGATTGCCCGCCCGGGTATCTACCGGGAGATCTATGACATTCAGATGAGCAGCGACGACCGGCGGCTGCTGGAGGAAGGAGGGGAAGGCTGATGGCGGCCTATGACGAGCAGGAATATACAAAGTCCTTCCAGCTGGGCATTTGGAAGCGGCTGATCCCCCTGCTGGGCAATTACCGCCGGGATTTTGCCCTGCTGCTGATTTTCAACCTGGCCAGTGCGGTGGTGGATGTGGCCCTTCCCCTGTTTCAGCGATATGCCATTGCCACCTTCATTGAGGGGGATACCCTGCGGGGACTGCTCCCCTATGCTCTGTGCTATTTGGTGGTCATCCTATTCCAGGCCCTATTCGTGGTGGCCTTCAGCCGCAACGCCATGTACATCGAGATGAGCCTGGGCCGGGACCTGCGGCAGAAGCTGTTTCACCACCTCCAGACCCTGTCCCTGTCCTTCTACAACGTGACTCCGGTGGGCTACCTCATTGCCCGGGAGATGAGCGACACCAACCGCATCGCCTCCATGATCTCCTGGAACCTGGCGGACCTGCTGTGGGCCCTGTTCTATGTGCTGGGCACCTTCGGAGCCATGCTGGTGCTCAACTGGCGGCTGGCCCTGGTGATCCTGCTGATCGTGCCCGCCATCGCCATCCTCACCGGCTACTTCCAGGGGCGTATCCTCCACTGGAACCGGAAGGTGCGCAAGCTGAACTCCAAGATCACCGGAGCCTTCAACGAGGGAATCACCGGGGCGAAGACGGCCAAGACCTTAGTGATTGAGGAACAGAGCACCGGGAACTTCCGGCGCCTCACCGGCGAGATGCACGACTCCGGCGTACGGGCGGCCCGGCTCAGCGCCGTCTATATTCCTCTGGTTCTGTTCTGCTCCTCCCTGGCGGTGGCCATCGTACTGCTGCAGGGTGGGACCATGGTGACCGAGCAGGTGCTGGCCATCGCAACCCTGTCTGCCTTCGCCACCTACGCCGTGGGGGTGTTCGAGCCCATCCAGTCCATCGCCGCCAACCTGTCCGAGTTCATCTCCCTCCAGGCGTCCATCGAGCGGGTCACTGGCCTGCTGGACGAGAGGCCCATGATCGTGGATGCCCCGGAGGTGGTGGAACAGTATGGGGACGCCTTCCACCCCAAGCGGGAGAACTGGGAGGAGCTGCGGGGAGAGATTGAGTTCCGGGACGTGACCTTCCGCTATCCCGACGGGGGAGAGGATGTGCTCTCCCACTTCAACCTCCACATCCCGGCGGGCACCACCGTAGCCATCGTGGGGGAGACGGGGGCGGGGAAGAGCACCCTGGTCAACCTGGCCTGCCGGTTCTTCGAGCCCACCTCCGGCCAGATCCTGATCGACGGCCGGGACTACCGGGAGCGCAGCCAGCTGTGGCTCCACTCCAACATCGGCTATGTGCTGCAAAATCCCCACCTGTTCTCCGGAACCGTGCGGGAGAACATCCGCTACGGCCGGCTGGACGCCACCGACGAGGAGGTGGAGGCGGCCGCCCGGGCGGTGTCAGCGGATACCGTGGTGGCCAAGCTGGAGAAGGGCTGGGACACCGATGTGGGCGAGGGGGGCGACCGGCTGTCCACCGGGGAGAAGCAGCTGATCTCCTTTGCCCGGGCGGTACTGGCCGATCCCCGGATCTTCGTGCTGGACGAGGCAACCTCCTCCATCGATACCCAGACGGAGCAGCTCATCCAGGACGCCATCGACCATTTGCTGAAGGACCGTACCTCCTTCCTCATTGCCCATCGGCTGTCCACCATCCGCAAGGCCGACCTGATCCTGGTGGTGCGGGATGGCCAGATCGTGGAGCGGGGCACTCATCTGGAGCTGCTGAAGCGGAAGGGCAACTACCACGACCTGTACAGCCGGCAGTTCGCCGAGGAGCACGCGGCCAAGGTGCTGGGGTAAACGAGGAACCCATAAAAGAAAAGGTTGGGGCGCGCTGCCAGGCGCGCCCCAACCCCATTTCAGGGACTAAACAGGTCGGCGGAAATTCCCGTCCAGGACGAGGGGCGGCCCGCTGAAGGGATAGGCCAAGTCACAGGCGGCCAGTACCGCCGGCTCGTGGGACACCAGCAGGACGGGGGTACCCGTCTGTCGCAGCCGACGGAGTATGCGGAGGGCCCGCTCCCCATCCACGCCGGAGAAGGGCTCGTCCAGCAGTAGGAGATCTCCCCCCAGGGCGGCGCACCGGGCCAGGGCCAGCCGGCGGGCCATCCCTCCGGACAGGGAAGAGGGGTAGGCTTTCTCCTCCCCCTCCAGCTCAGCCAGAGCCAGATAGCGGGGCAGCTCCCCCCGGCGCTCCCGGGGCAGCACGTCCAGGATATGCTGTTCCACCGTCCGCCAGGGCAGCAGGCGGTTCTCCTGGAAGAGGAAGGCAGTCCGATCCGGGGCCACCCCGTCCACCCGGCCGGAGGAGAGGGGGGCCAGGCCGCCCAGCACCCGCAGCAGGGTGGTCTTGCCGCAGCCGGAGGGCCCGGTGAGGGCGGTGAGGCCGGGGCAGTCCAGATCCAGAGAGAAGTGGTCCAGCACCACCTTCTCCCCATAGGAAAGGAAGGCGTCTCGCACGTGAATTCTCATGCCGCTCCTCCCCTTCCCTTCAAGATCCGACGGAGGAGAGCCTCCAGGGCCAGGGACAGGACAATGATCACCAGCGTCCAGGCGAACAGCTCCGCTGTCTCCAGGGACAGGCGGG
>ERZ827492.2164-NODE-2164-length-14200-cov-2.823966_pt1 | contig 14200 bp, 16 predicted proteins | sample MGYA00519704_ERZ827492 | MGnify/ENA primary metagenome ERZ827492 (study PRJEB31778, sample SAMEA3449325) | human gut metagenome | biome: human gut; feature: human-associated habitat; material: faeces | place: United Kingdom | collected 2010/2012 ...
ACACCCTGATTAAGAGTCAGGTGCTCTACCAAATGAGCTAGCGGCCCGTATTTATTTGTTATGTTCGTCACAACAGAATAGATTATATATCAGTTCTGAGAATAATGCAAGTGTTTTTCTCATTTTTTTCAACTTTTCTGACATCCAGCAAATAATTCCAAACTGAGTGACAAAAAAATGGACCAGCCACAATTATATTGCAGTCAATCCACCTTGTAGTGGGCCGCCGGGGGCTCGAACCCCGCACACCCTGATTAAGAGTCAGGTGCTCTACCAAATGAGCTAGCGGCCCGTATTTATCATGTTGTGTTCGTCACAACAGATTAGAGTATACATTAGTTCTTTTTATAATGCAAGTGTTTTTTTTCAACTTTTTTCATTTTTATTTGTTCGGTATTACTCTGCTCCTATCCCATACCAAAATTACCAGTTGGTAGATTGTCAATAGTAAAGTAACAATTATTTTAAATTATTTTCGCACGCTAAATTACAGTGTCGTGATCACGTCAAAAAAAATTGCACGTACCATATTCGATATAGTACGTGCATTATTTTTACACATAACAAGAAGCCCTATACTACATACTATAGAGCTTATTTAATTCCTTATTAAACAGGTCATCAGCACAAGACCATCCGAGAACCTTGCGGGGATATGCATTCATCCAATCTTGAATGTGCTTAATGTATGTATCATCATACTTATCAGTGTCAGCACCTTTAGGTATATGACGCCTTATGAGCTTGTTCGCATTCTCATTACTGCCACGTTCATAACTGCTATAAGCATGACAGTAATATATCTTCGTCCTGTCTCCATCATGGAGCAGTGATCTTTTCATGTTCTTATAGTCAGAAAACTCTACCCCGTTGTCAACTGTTATCGACTTAAAGAGTCTTGAAAACATTGCACCAAGGCGGTGTTCTAACTTGTCAAGTTCTGCAACAACAGATCTTGCGCCCTGGTCTGGAATCTTCCTGACTATTTCACGTCTTGTAAGTCTCTCTGTGAGCACAAGCAGACATGACTTGCTTTTACCCCTTTTACCTTTCACTGTGTCCATTTCCCAATGTCCAAATGTGTTTCTATCGTTTACTTCATCTGATCTGTACTCTATAGATTCACCAGCACTCATTCTTTTCTGTACTCTGACTTTGTTTTTATGTTTTTTCTTCTGACCCTTTACAGGCAACTTTTTATTTGTGAGCTTCAGGAAAAGCCCTTTGTCTATATACCTGTAAAGAGTGTTCACGCTTATATGTGTTTTCATGTTATCAAGTGACGCCATCGCAAGAGCTGCAGCGGGAGAGTATCCATCATTGACTATCTTATCTTCAACATACTCAGCAAACTTTATATCATTACCAATCTTGAGTGGGCGCCCCTTGCTGGTCTGTGCATAGTCGGTATTTTGCTGTGCAAGATCAGCACTATATCTTATATCCTCAGTCAGATCACTGTTAGTATGTACATAAAGACCTTTTTTATATTCTCTTGTCACTGTAGCCCTTGACACATGCAAGTACCTTGCAACATCTGCTTTACTGCATCCCCTATTTAGCAGTGTTTCCATACTCACACGATCAGCATATCTTAAATGCCTGTATCTCATAGTATGCCCCCTATGACACTAAAAAAAGCGGCCAGCACATGCCGACCGCACGTTCTATATATTATTATAATTCCTGATTCTGGCAATACTACTGGAAATATTTTCCAGTAACTACACTGTAAAGGATAACTGATCAGTGAATATATCCCTTTCATCATCTGTACAATCCTTAAAGCCTTCACCCTTTGCTATAGTGTCCTCAGTCGATTGCACAGGAAACAGGATCATATTATCTACATACTCCCTTGCTTCAGCAAGCGTCCTGTCACGCTTCATATATTTTCCAGAGACAGGGTTATCATACGTTCCCACATACATGTAATCTTCACTTTCTGACTGCCAGAGCTTCACCGACATGGTAAGATCTGTCATTCTTATATACATTTCACAGCGTCGGCGCATCTGCTTTAAATTCTCTCGGCTGTCACCAATCAGATTCCTGAAGAACACTTCCATGCTCAGTGACGTTGTAATTATGACTACCTTACATTCAAGCATCTTGTTTTTATATCGGCTTCTTACTGTACTGTTTGTGTGATTATCAAGCAACTTTAACAAGTCACTCACGTCTATATAGTTCGGACGTATGTCGTCAAGAATAAGACAGTCTTGACCTTTATAATTATCTAACAAATCATTACTACCGCTTGAGATGTAATAGCTATATTTATTTCTCTGTGCAAAATCCTTTGCCCAGGTCGTTTTTCCTGTTCCGGCATCACCGCATACATATATGCATTTCATATTTCTGTCACTTCCTTCCAGCTTATCTCTACGATAGTTAAACGCATTGTCTATAGTCTTTTTGAATTTATCGTATTCCTGTGGTGTTATATACTCTGTATAGTTATACTCACGTATCAGACCGCTTGTTATCAGGTCGACAAGCTCCGCCTTCCTTGCCTTATCTGCTTCACGGCTCTGTTTAACCTCTGCTTCCTTTTTAAAGTCAAAGTTGCTTTTTACAGATTCTTCTAAGTATTGATACTTTTCACTTGCATTCTTATGTGTAAGATAGGCGAGGGCATCGCCGAATCGTCCACGGATTTTGTTTATATAATTTTCTGTAATCCCAAACCAGTTACATATTGATTCAGTTGGTACACTATCCTTAAATCGTATGCATATATGCCAGTGTGGTTTTTTTAATTCTCCGTCCTTATTTTCGTCTTTATCATGTAAGATATACGCATAGTCTTTTACTGCATTATGATCTAATCCCTTTTCTATCTGTTCTTCTGTGAGATATTCGATCTGCTGTACTATTTCACAAGTTCTATAGCTTTTTGGCATGTAACAATCCCCCTTATTTTTTTCTTTTTGTTTGTTTTACACATTTTACACATTTTTACACATGCCGAGGACGAGGACAAGCCCCCCTCGGCATAGCATTTTTATTTGATTTACAGTGGTATAGGTTGAATGATAGAGTTTTGATTTTACACATTTACACATATATATTTTTATTTTCTTTATTTGACCGATGGTTACAGTTGTGTAATGTGTAATCAATATGATTGTACCATTCCTTAATCCCCCAACCCCCCTATGCCCGAGCTCCCACAGGGGGGCTATTACTTTTGTTTTACGCTTATTCCTTTTCTCTGTGATTACTGTATGAACCGTATCAAGTTCATGACAAGCTTACACAGATTGTTGAACAGCATAATTACACTGTTACATAGTCTAAGCAATATTTTCATTCTGTACCTCCTCACGATACACAACAACGATCTTGTAGTTGCATGTAGACGGGTGTGGGGTGTCCTGTCAAGGGTAAAGTGCACGCTGCGCGCCCTTGACAGGACCCCCCACGCCCGTCTTTTTATAATTATCAGGGCGATGGCGCGCCCTGCTCACAGCACATATGCATTATCGTTTGCGCTTTCTGAAACGTTTCTTAATGCCGGTAGCAAAGTCAATATCCGGCTGGACCACTCCCTGTCCGGCGAGTATTTCACTATCACTTATCATTTCTGTTTTCTTGAGATCTTCCACAATAGCAGACGTATCATAAGCTTCATAGTCTTTGTTGAACACGAACTTGAATGACAGATGGAGAGGTCGTATCATGTCGATATTATCGCAGTTTTCAAATGACACAGGATCATAGTATCGGACGGATAGCAGTCGCCACGTCTTATTGACACATACCAGATACCCTGTGATCTGACGGAGCAGCGCGTCAACAAACTTGAATCTTTGAGCCGTGCAGATAATACCTATCTTATTCTTTCGTACCTGAAGCAATCTCTTTAACAACTCCGTAGATATGTTATCTTTATAGTTTCGGCTGTTCCAGATCGCACCTACTTCATCGAACACAAATATGGTTACATCCTCTGTTCCCTGTTCAACGTTTTTAAGCTGATTCACATTTGTGAAAGGAGTATAGGGCACATCTGTTAGATCTACGTTGCTGATAATATGTATATACTGAGTCACAAAGGCTTGTTCATCCTCTGACCATACAGGCAGACCATCGTATTTGTGAAAGACCTCACGCACTAACATGGTCATATCCAGCGTCTTACCTGAGCCGAACACCTTGTTGCGGTATGCCGTCACCATGTGGATGCTGCCATAGAAGTGACAGCGGTTATATTCTTTGTGTTTAATGTAGTAGTACAGATCAACAGCTCCATTGGTAACGACCTGATAGAAATGAGTTGCCACGAACGGAACTACAGGGAATGCATAGCACACGAAGCATATCAATATTATTATCAGGATTGTCATAATCGAAGCCCCCTTATCGCACCGACCACACAGGTCATTACAAGCAGAGCTATCATGTAAGCCATAATCTTAGCAAACATCATATAAAGGTCACCATTTGAGTACAGATCAAGTATTATTTTGTCCATCAGATCACCTCACTTAATACCGCTTAAAATCGGTAAACACTCTGTACACTGTTCTTATGACATTCCAAAATACCCAGAATACAAGCACGAACAGTATAAGCACACACATTGTACACATCCGTCACAGTCCTTACAGTTGACATATAGCCAGCATCACCGCTTGTAGCCACAGGGGCATTTTTAACATCAATGTTTATTTCTGTCTGTCCTGTGCTGACTGTCTGAGCATTGACAGTAGTAGCACACTCATATGTTATAAGTGATGCAACAAACAGACAGGACACCACCATACTAAAAATCAAAATGATCGTCTTGATATATGTTTTCAAGTTCTTCTTTACTCCTTTCACGATATTCATTAAATGTCCTTTCATCTCTTTTGTAATCAAGTAGATAATGATATTCCTTAAACAACTGACAACTGCCGATTACAAACACGATTAAGGCTATTAAAGCTACCAATTATTTACACCCCCTTTTAACTTTCAAGGAAAGAGGGGAGTGGTTGTTAAATAATTTGCACATGTCGATGTGCCGAGGGGCTGAAGCCGCCTGCGGCACATCAGGCAGATATTCACTACATGCATCTACTGCCATATACGTTTCATAGCAATTTGATGCATTCACACACGTATTACAAAGACTATCATCTATAAGCGGCTGATATTCACCACTACAACAAGCACTATCATTTAAACAGATATGACATTTTACACCTCTGCAATTTTCTTTGCACATAACATTTACCTCTCTTCATCACAATTTTTTATCCACTTTGCAATACCAAAAATTATTGCTATAGGCATACCAACTGAAAACATAATTGCTACAAAATAGATTAAAAGTTTATAAAAAGGAAGTCTCAGAGCAAGTAGAATTCCACCTATTATAATACCCAGAACTAAAATCAAAATATCAAAAGCATCCATACATACCACCTCAACATATACACTTGATAGATTTTACCTATTAATCTATAATCTAAATAAAAAAAGGAGAACAAAACAAAATGTTTAATATAATATTAAGTCAATCAACATCAGCATCAGGAACAAGCACCATATTCATAATTGTCTATATTTTTTTATTTGCTTTATTGCTACTAATACCAATAGGAATAATATTCCTTATTTATTTCCTTATAAAAAAATTAATTAAGTATTATAAAACTGGAGAATAAAAATCCAGTTTTATTAATCTGAATCTTGAGAAACCCCTTTAAGAAATACCCATAACGCATATCCTATAAGCTGACAAACAAGATAAGTTATGAATATCTTCCAGGCAGAAAATGCAATGCCACCCAAAGTAAATTCATATGTAAGGCCATAAAAAACAACTTTAGCAACAAGTGCTACAAGTTCAAGCATTCAATCACCCACCTTTTTTAGCAAGTCTATAAATCGACAAGATAGCAATAACAACTATTGCACCGATTGTTACACTCCAGAAATCGGCTGGAATAAATTTAAAATAAGATGCTATAACTGCAAATAGCCCAGAATCACTATTAAGAAGAGCAGTAAAAAATGCCACAATACCAGTCACATACTTCCAGAATGATTTAGAGTTTTTATCCTCATCATCATCACTTGAACCACCACCAGTATTTATATTTGCATTACCATCAACAACTTTATTACTATTATCTATAGTTATATTAATAACTGTTTTTCCTGAACCATCATTTGCAACAACATCAGTGACCTTTTTATCAACAACATTCCCATCATCATCTTTTACATCTTCAGTAATGACTGTAGGATTTAATTCTTCACCAGCTTTATCTTCACTAAGATCAAATAAATCAAATGCAAAAGAACGAACATCCGTAGATTGAATCATATTATCACTTGCACTTTGCATAATATCCGAATCTGAAAACAAAGTATCTGGATCAGGCACATGATAAAGGAACACCGTTACATATATTTTTGCACTTTTAACAGTATATTGATTATACTTAGATACTTCACTGCTTGCAGTACCGGGTAAAAATGACAACATACCAGAAACAAGAAGGTTCATAGCATCAGAAGCAGTCTGTCCACCAATTCCACCATTCAAACATAATGAATTATTTGAATAACCATTTTTATGCTTGTTCAAACTAAAAGTATCTTTTTTTGAATCAGTCATAGCATACATACGACCTTTACCATCCTGATACCGAATCTCAGAGTTATAAATAACAGAGCAAGAGAACATTTCAGTAGGATCAAGCATAACAGGACACGAATAAGCATATTTAAATGCAAAACAATATTTATTTTTATTATCAACTGTTCCAACAACAGACGGCTTACAAGTCATTGAATCCCAGTAAAATGATTCTGCTGGATAAGTCGGCTTATCAACATAATCTGGATCTGAATTATCAGCAAGACTTGTGTCACCTTCTAAAAACTTCTTACAATTTGAATAATCAGTGATTGAACCACTCAAATTTTCAGCACACTTCACAAGCGGTATATTAGTAGCAACTAATTTATAACGGCTAATATTAGACGGTTGAACCCTAAAGCGAAAATTATTAATTCCTAAAGACTTATCAGTTCCAAAAGATGAATCGCTATTAGTTTCTGTAAAAGTAAACCCACCAAATCTATCATTCCAATCTGCATAATTCATAATTTGAACACTACCCATACAACCAACATTAGAATTTGTATAAACACGAGCATATTCAGAAAGATTATAATAATATACAGAAGAAGTAGTTTCATAAGCACTATACCCCATACATATAGAAGAACCCTTTGGAACCCAAAAAAACATTTGTTCTAAATAACCAGAACTACCATCGGTAGGACGCTCATACAAAACAAAATACAAATCAAGACCACTTAAATCAACACCGACAGAGGATAAAAAGCTATTAAATTTTTTCTTTACCGAATCAGTAGCAGATACAGGCATTCCAGAAGCATCAAAACAATGACCAGTACACTCATAAGATGCAGGCGAAGAGCAAAAATCACTACCACATATATAATCTGATTGCTCAAAGTAATACCCATTTTTTGTAACATACTGAGAACCATGTAAATATTTTGAAACCCCGGAATTAGAAGCATAAACAAACAAACGTGGACACACGTAACTACAAAACAACAACAATATAGAAACAAATACAGCTACAACAATATTTAATTTGCTTATTCTTTTTAATCTTAGCTTCATTTAATATCTCCTTATCAAAAAGCATAAAAAATAGGGGTATGCCCACACCCTATCATATTGTTTCTTTACTTCACAGAACGCTTAATCTTCCTGAATGCAGCCGCACCAGCACCAACTACACCAACACAAAAGATAACCATAAGCGCCGCATTATCACCAATACCAGTAAGAACAGTACCCATCACTGTCATAAGGTTAGTGACACCAGTTGTAATATCTGCAATCTTCATAATTACATACTCCCTTCCACTACTTTACTGATCTTGCGATCTTCTTAAATGCACCAGCACCAGCACCGACTACACCGACACAAAAGATTACCATAAGTGCGGCATTGCTACCTATTGATGTAAGTACAGTTCCCATAACACCCATGAGGTCTGTAATGCCTGTAGTGATCTGCTCCATCGTCATATGCTTCACCCCCTTTCAGATTTATTTAAAAACCCACAAAGGGGGGAATTTACGCGATATAAAACAGAAAAGTATTGAAGAATCTAAAAAATATTTTTTAAGAATTCTTCTCACCGCCTTTAGCCACTGCATCTGCATCAATAGCTTTTAACTTTTTATCTACTATGTCAAAATGAACACGTACCTTTGAAAAAACAGGCACTTTAAGAAGATTATTCTTCTCTCCGCAAGTTACCTCAAAACTTTTAGCTCCATTGCTAAGACCAATGACATAATACTTGCCCCGTTCATTACCTTCCTTGTCAACAATTACCTTTTCTTCCTGTGCGATCTTCATTAGATCCAAACTAAATAAAAAAGCCATATTATTACCATCCTTTCAACTTGTCGTTATACCCTTATATATTCTTTAATCCTGTCCGCATAAGGGCATTTACACGGACAGGATACAAACAGGGGAATGTTCAACTCTCTGAACATCTGTTTGTTACACTATTATCGTAAATTAACACAAAATTACCAGTTATATATATTGTTTGAATATCATTTTCGCCTATGTTATTATTATAAGGTATGACTTTTTCAATAAAAAGAAGATTTTTACAATAAATAGATGGAGATTACTATGAGACTGAGAAATGTAAAAGGATCAAGAGAGACTATCGCAGCAAATGACTATGTAGTGCACAATGAAACAGGCATGAAGGGGCATTGGCATGAGTTATTTGACAACGATAACCCTATACATATTGAGATAGGCATGGGCAAGGGACAGTTTATCATGGAGCTTGCAAGACGCAATCCTGATATCAATTACATAGGCATAGAGAAGTATTCAAGTGTCCTGGTGCGTGCCCTTGAGAAAAGAGAGCTTGAACCTGAGATGACGAATCTCTACTTTATAAGAATGGATGCCGAATATATAACTGACGTATTCGATACAAATGAAGTAGATAGAATATATCTCAATTTCTCGGACCCATGGCCAAAGGACAGGCATGCCAAGAGACGTCTCACATCTACACATTTTCTTGGTCTGTATGATCAGCTCCTCGCCCCTGAGGGAAGAGTTATATTTAAGACTGATAACAGAGGTCTCTTTGATTTCTCTCTGGAACAGGTTCCCGAGGCAGGATGGATCCTTGAGAACTACACATATGACCTTCACAATTCAGAATACAACGAAGGCAACATCATGACCGAGTATGAGACCAAATTCTCAGCAATGGGAACACCTATCAACAGACTCGTCGCATACAGAGAAAAGAAATAAACGTTGATTTTGCATTTGTTGACACACAGTTTTTGGTATACTACAATGAAGATTACAGCAAATTTATGGAAAGGAGTTTCATCATGGATACATCTTCTATAGAAAGTCTCAAATTGGTGCGCAAGACCAATCAGGATCTGTTGAATTTCTTCAATGATTCATATATCAGCAAGCTTGAGCAGGTTCAGTCACTCAAAACTGAAGATTTTGAACTCAAGGCAAAAATAGACCAGCTTATAAAGACATTAGATGTATACTCCTTCAAGACAAGCACTGGTCACAATGTATTTTCACCATTCTCAGTAGACACCACCTCACAGCAGGAAAAGGCTACTCAGATAGAGCTTCAGTTAAAAGAGCTTCAGGATATGCAGCAGACTCTTCATCTTCAGATCAAAGAGGACGAAGAAGAAACCGCATTGCTTAAGAAGCGTATAACTGATTTATCCACCTCCAACAGACATATAGATGATCTTCTGACGGAGGTGACTGAGGAAGTATCTACTATTAATAATGAAGATACAACAGAAACAGGCGGACCAGATACTGATTCCCTGACAGCAGCGGATCACGGAAAAAATATCCTCAGATTGTACCAATATGAGAAAAAACAGCTTGCGGACAGGATTCAATCCGACATCACAGATGTTCTTGACTCCAATTCACACAAGCTGGATGTACTGTCCTGGCTTATAAGATCAGATATCAACAGAGCTAAGGTCACACTCGAAGAGCTCACCTCATCAACGGCAAAACTTGCCGACCATGTAGATGAACTTGCCAATTCTCTCTCTGGAGAATCAGACAGCGAAGAGCCTGTATGGAATCATCTTGAGAAACTTTTCCAGGGTTACAAGGATGAACATCCTGAATGTGGCATATCATACGATATCAACTGTGCTGATTATGCCATGAATATTCCAGGTATTGTAGCCACATATCTTTTATCAATAACTAAAGATATTATGGACAACATATTTGTTCATTCAAATGCCAACAAGGTCTCAATCAAGATATATCTGAGCAGTAAGCTCATAGATGTATATATCAACGACAATGGCGTGGGTATAGACAACAATTATGATACCAACAGTCCATGGTACAGCAGTCTCCACAGAATCAAGGAGATCATATATCTGTTAAATGGAACTCTGAAGATCGATGGAGATTCAAAAACCGGAACAAATGTAAGATTTACTATTCCACTTGAATAATAACGTATCTGTTGAAAGACATATATTACTTAGTTTACAGGTTGGATATCTTAAAGTAGCAAAGTGTTATATTGTGTATATGTTGTTTTATCAACACATATATATTTCGAATAAAATAAACATAAAAGGAACATTATCATGAAAGAAAAAATTGCACAGCTTATCTCAAATAACGTAGAAGGAATCGAAATGTCAGATATCATGGCTTCAATCGAGATCCCACCACGCCCTGATATGGGTGATTTTGCATTTCCTTGCTTCAGGCTGGCAAAGGTGCTCAGAAAAGCCCCAAATATGATTGCAGCCGATATAAAGGAAGCCATAGGAGATGTAGATTTCATCGAGAAGATCGATGTAGCAGGTGCATACCTGAACTTCTATATCAAGAAAGATGTATTTGTAAAGACAATGATAGAGGCAGCCAACACAGATGACTTCGGCAAATCCGATATAGGCGAGGGACAGACCATATGTATTGACTACTCATCTCCTAACGTTGCAAAGAATTTCCATGTTGGCCATCTCAGAACTACAATAATCGGTAACTCTCTTTACAAGATTCATTCCAAGCTTGGATACAATGTTGTAAGAATAAATCACCTTGGCGATTGGGGCACACAGTTTGGTAAGCTTATCGTAGCTTACAAGGCATGGGGTTCAAAGGAAGCTGTTGAGAAGGATGGAATCTCAGAGCTCATGAAGCTGTATGTGAAGTTCCATGAAGAGGCTGACAAGAATCCAGAGCTTGTTGACGAGGCAAGAGCATGGTTCAACAAGATGGAAAATGGAGACGAGGAAGCACTCAGCATATGGCAGTGGTTCAAGGATATAAGTCTTGTTGAATACAAGAGAACATACAACCTCCTCGGAATGGATTTCGACTACTATCTTGGAGAGAGTTTCTATAGAGACAAGTGTCAGGCTGTTGTGGACAAGGTTAAGGCTGCCGGTCTTCTGAAGGAGAGCGAAGGTGCTATGATCGTTGATCTCTCAGATTACGATATGGCTCCATGTATCATAACCAAGAAAGACGGAAGCTCAATATACGCAACAAGAGATCTTGCTGCTATATTCTATAGAAAAGACACATATCACTTCTCAAAGTGCTTATATGTAACCGGTCAGGAGCAGAAACTTCATTTTGCACAGGTATTCAAGGTAGTTGAGCTTCTTGGAAACGAATGGGCAAAGGATCAGCTTGTTCACATTCCTTATGGTCTTGTAAGTCTTGAGGGAGCAAAGCTTTCTACCAGAAGCGGTAATATCATATACGCAGAGGATATTCTGAAGGATGCCATTGCAAAGAGTCTTGAGATAATCACCGAAAAGAGCCCAAATCTTCCAAACAAGGAGGATGTAGCCAAGAAAGTTGGTGTTGGTGCTGTTCTTTTCAATGACTTATATAACCAGAGAATCAAGGATGTATCATTTAGCTGGGATAAGGTTCTCAACTTTGATGGTGAGACAGGTCCTTATGTTCAGTATACACATGCAAGATGCTGCAGCGTTGTAAGACTTGCTGAGTCATTCGATCCATCAAAACCGGTTAACTACAGTCTCATTACAGAGCAGGATGCCATAGAGTTATTAAAAGAGATCAACAGATTCCCATCTGTGATCAAGGATGCTGCTGATAAGTATGAGCCATCTGTTGTAGCAAGATATGCAGTTGATGTTGCTCAGGCATTTAACAAGTTCTATAACTCAACAAGAATCAATGTAGATGATGTTGAGCTCAAGAATGCAAGAGTTATGCTCACATATCTCACTAAGAATACAATATCTGAGGCACTTAACCTACTTGGAATCGAAGCTCCAGAGGCAATGTAATCAGTGTTTCTTCTATATTAATATATGACCATATAACCTGGTTAAAGAAAAAGAGAATGTTTCACGTGAAACATTCTCTTTTTCTCATATATCTCCAGGAACCATTTTAAATTATATTGTCATAGATATTATTGTTTTTGATACTTTTCTCTAAATAATATTACTAATGATATTTCTGTTCTGAATATTTTCATCTGGCTGTCATTGTTCTGGATATTATTGTTCTGAGTATTATCGTTCTGAGTATTATCGTTCTGAAGATTCCATTCTGAAGATTCCATTCTGAAGATTCCATTCTGAATATTTCATTCTGAATATTTCATTCTGAATATTGTCTTCTAAACACTATTTTCCAGACATCATTGTTTCGAAATTATTATCCTAGATAATTTTGTTCTGAATATCTTTACTTCAGGTATTTTTTTCTTATATCTGAATATTTTTAGGTATTCTTCTCTTGTTTTTCTAAGTTTTACAGTTTTCTTTGTGAAGAAATTGTTTATTACAATAACAAAATCATATTTCTAACCATATTACGTATTATATAATCTCTTCTGTTATATTCCTTTATATACTTCTATATTCTACATTGCGTTTTTATGAATACAGAATCTTTAAAGCTGTTAAATAATAAATTATATGGTGATTTAAATAATTTCAATAAATAGATCATTTGTATATTTAATTTTGCTTTAATATTATATATATTTGAATGTTTCACGTGAAACTTTATGATAAACGTATTTCAACTCAAACTTCAGATATCGCATACATTTGTTTTCTACACTTATAAATCTTTTACATCTTGTTTGTTGTTTCTGCTACCTTATTATTCATTTACCTTATTATTCATTTACATTATTACAAAGTATTTTACAACTCAATTATCACTCCATGAACTACTTTTCTGATTTATTTGATAATATTCATGTTTCACGTGAAACATTTTCATCATTACATATAATATTTATATGTCTAAGTAATCCACATATAATAATTGTACTTTCTTGTCTATTATTCTGATTTTTCAAAGAATTTCCAGAACTTTCAAGCATAGTCAATACTTTACTTACCTTTTTAACCATTAATTCAATTATAAAATGTTTCACGTGAAACTTTACCCATATAACGAATACAAAACATGCACCCACTATTTATCAGATTTTACACAGTTTAATTGCCACTTTGTATACGATATTATCCATTCATTAGATAATAGAATGTTTCACGTGAAACATTTTATTAAACATCATATTTTTTCTGTATTTTGTAGAATTAGCACTTTATAAGTGCTATAATAGACAAGCACTATTTATAACATAAAATATCATCATATTTTATCTATATTAAATAAGCAAACAACAATGTTTCACGTGAAACATTCTTTTTTTGAATGAAAAGGAGACAAAATGGGCAGAATTATAGCGATTGCTAACCAGAAAGGTGGCGTTGGCAAGACAACAACAGCCATAAACCTTGCCGCATGTCTGGCAGCAAAGGGTAAAAAGGTTCTGGCCGTTGATATGGATCCACAGGGCAATATGACAAGTGGATTAGGTGTTGATAAAAATGAAGTAGAAGATACCTTGTATGAACTTCTGGTAGGACAGTCCGATGTTGAGAAGACGATTGTCAAAGATGTAGTAGAAAATGTAGATTTGATACCATCAAATGTAAATCTGTCTGGCGCAGAGATTGAGCTTGTTGGTATTGATAATAAAGAATACATATTGAAAGAGATTACTGACAAAATAAAGAATAATTATGATTATATTATTATTGATTGTCCCCCATCTCTGAATATGC
>ERZ827492.2165-NODE-2165-length-14199-cov-5.597214_pt1 | contig 14199 bp, 11 predicted proteins | sample MGYA00519704_ERZ827492 | MGnify/ENA primary metagenome ERZ827492 (study PRJEB31778, sample SAMEA3449325) | human gut metagenome | biome: human gut; feature: human-associated habitat; material: faeces | place: United Kingdom | collected 2010/2012 ...
GACCAAAGGGCATGAAAACAAACGAAGTTTGCGATCGCCCTTTGGAAACCTTCGGGTGCACACTGCCATACTTTTATTGGCGTGTTGCTTATTTTTATGGTTACAAAACGCTTTCCGCACAATACCTTTCTATGATAATCAGATTTTCGCGCCAGAAGGCGCCTATTTCATTTTTTGCGAGGTGATTTCCTTGGCGCGTGACCGCCAGCGCGGGCGTGAAAAGCTGAAAGACCCCGGCCGCTCTTTGTCGCGGGCGGTCTCGATTTTCTACATCAGCGCATTCTGCCTTCTCTTCCTGCGCGATTGCCAATGGCAGGCGCTCGCACTCGCCGTCGCCGTACCGCTGGCGGGCGCGTTCACAACTGGCTTCCTGCCGCGGCTCTTCCCGGTGGATAAGCTGCTGCTGTCGCTGACCAACTTCCTGTGCGCGCTGGGGCTGCTCGTCCTCTACGATACCAACCCGACGTATGCCTACCACCAGTCCATCTACTATTTTGTCGGGCTGGCGGCGATGGTCGTGTGCATCTACCTCATCCGCGTCGGGCGCAGCTTCCGGCTGCTCGTGTGGCCGATGATGCTACTCTCGCTCGTGCTGCTCGTCCTCCCGCTGTTCATCGGCAAGGAGACGTACGGCGCGAAAAACTGGTTCTATGTCGGCGGCATCTCCGTTCAGCCCAGCGAAATCGTCAAGCTGACGCTCATCATCGTCATCAGCCGATTCATGGCGGATCGGCGGCTGATTCCTTGGCTTGGCTTCTCTGTGGCATGTCTTGGCGTGCTGATGCTGCAAGCCGACCTCGGCACGGCGCTGCTATACTACGGCGTGGCGCTGATGCTCTATTTCGCTTCGTCCGGGAATCCGGTGCTGATGCTGTGCGGCATCGGCGGCGGCGTCGGGGCGGCGCTGCTGGGCTATCAGAAGTTTGCGCACGTCAAAAAGCGCGTCGCGATTTGGCTCGACCCGTGGAGCGACTACGACAACGCAGGCTATCAGCTCATTCAAAGCCTGATGGCAATCGCCAGCGGCGGCGTGTTAGGCGTCGGCTTGGGACTGGGCAGCCCGACGACGATTCCCGTTTACCACACGGACTTCATCTTCTCCGTCATCTGCGAGCAGTTCGGGATGCTGTTCGGCTCGTGCGTGCTGCTGATGTATGTTGCCATCATCTGGCGCGGCACATCCATCGCAATGGCAGCGCGCACCCGCTTCCACGGGCTGCTGGCCATGGGCTGCACCGCCATGCTTGGCTTGCAGACGTTCATCATCATCGGCGGGGTGATTAAGCTGATTCCGCTGACGGGCGTGACGATGCCGTTCGTCAGCTACGGCGGCACGTCGCTGGTGGCGTGTCTGTGCCTGATTGGGCTGATTCAGGGCGTTTCCAGCGTCAATGAGGATGATTTGGCGCGCGACGCGGACTTGGCGGATTACGGTGGAGGTGCGGCATGAAGCGGCAGCGGTTCAAATTCAAGCTCCTTGCTTTCTTCCTCTTCGCGCTTTTTGCCCTGCTCGGCACATACGGGATGCACTCGATCGCCCTCTACGGCAACCGCTGGTTCACCTACGCGAAAAATCCGCGTGTACGGGCGCAGAAGCAGAACGTCGTGCCGGGAGATATTCTCGACCGCAGCGGCGTGGTGCTGGCGACCTCTTCCGTCAGCGAGGACGGCACCGTCACCCGCGTTTATCAGGCGAATGAAGCTGCCCGCCGCGCCGTTGTGCACCTGCTGGGCGATTCCGACGGGCAGGTTGCCAACGGGGTTGAAAGTTTCCAGACGGCGTACCTCTACGGCTTCCAGACCGGGATTTGGGAGCGGATTCAGGCGCTTGTGACCGGACAGAAGCGCCACGGCGACAACGTGACGCTGACCGTGGACAGTTCCCTCTGCACGGCAATTCTGCAATCCTTCCAGCGGCGCGCGCCCGGCAAAGCCGGCGCGGCGGTCGTGATGAACTACAAGACAGGCGAAGTGCTGGGGATGGTCAGCCTACCGACGTTCGACCCCATGAGCAGCAGCGCCGTGTCCGCCTCCTCCAACGCCTACTGGAACCGCGTCACGCAGAACCCCTATACGCCCGGCAGCACATTCAAACTTGTGACCGCCGCCGCCCAGCTCCGCGTGAACCCCTCCGCGCAGACGATGCAGGTCAACTGCACCGGCAATTTGACCGTGGACGGGCAGGTCATCCATGACTACGGCTCTGCCAGCCACGGCGCGGTTGACCTGAAAACCGCCTTCATGCGCTCCTGCAACAACGCCTTTGCACAGTACGCGCTGTCCATGGGCGACAAGGCGCTGCGCGAAGCGGCGGAATCCTTTGGCTTTAACGACAACTTCCTTTTCCGCGATCTCGTCGTAGAGAACAGCGTCTATCCGACCACGAGCCGCAGCAATTTCAACATCGCCATGAGCGGCTTCGGACAGTCCGCCATCACCGCCACGCCGATGCACCTGTGCCTGCTCGCCGCCGCCGTCGCGAACAAGGGCGTGATGATGGAACCCGTGCTGATTGACCGCGTCGCCAGCCCGTCCGGCGTGACGCGCTATACCCGCTCCAGCCGCGTCTACCGCACCGCCATGACGGAGAGGCAAGCCGCGCTTCTGGCGGAGTACATGCGCGCGGTCGTCACCAGCGGCACAGGCACACGCGCTGCCGTCAGCGGGATGATTATCTGCGGAAAAACCGGCAGCGCGGAAACATCACTGAACGGACGTGCCATCACGAACGGTCTGTTCATCGGCTTCGCGCAGGACGTCCCCTACGCGCTGTGCGTCGTCGTCGAGGATATCGACGATGGTCAGGGCGGCGGCTCAACCGCTGCGCCGATTGCCCGCGATATCTTCGCGTACCTCAAAAACATGCAGTAAAATAGCGTCGGACAGTTTTCACGGCTGTCCGACGCTTTTGATTTGCTTACCCGTTTCCCGCCCAAAGGTGGCTTTGCGGGATGTAGCACACGTTCTCGTTGTCGTTCATGACGATGTAGTAATTGCCCTTGATGCCGATAACGACCCAGTTGTCCCCGCTGTGCCAGTGCGTGTACGGTGCGGATTTGCTCGGCTCATCCAGCACCTCAAATTCATACGTCGTCTCGTCCGCCACGTTCAGCCGATATTCTTCGCGCACCTCCAGCTGCGGAAACGCGCATTCCACCTTGTCCGCATCCTCGCCGAACGCCAGATAGTCCGTCATCATCCAGCCGGAGAGGTTGCGCCCGATGGTGACATGCGCCCATTCGCCGCGGATTTCGTCCACATAGACAGGCGTTCGGTTGTAGAACTTGCCCAGCGATACCGACTTGCGGTCGGGTTTCTCGCGCAAATGCAGACGGTCGGTCGGATTCGGGTTGTTGACAACCGCCCAGTTCGTGCGGTCAAGGTGCTGCACGGCTTCTTCATAGGTCGTCGGAAACTCTGCAAACGGCAGGTCGGTCACGTCATAATACGGATGATTGCCATACACATAGCCATCGCTCATGCAGGTGGTCAACGTGCCGTCATTGCAAATCGCGTGCGGTTCAATGATAAAATACACTTGCCCACCCCAGACCGAATGCAGCAGCATCTTCCCATCTTTCAGCGTAACGCGGCATTCAGCATAGTGTTCGCCCTCGATGAAAATTTCCGCCAGATTTCCCGCCGCGTTGACGTTTGCAGCCAGAAATCCGTCCCGATGATTTTGCGGTACACCGCATACTGCCCGCCGTCCAACTCCGCCCAGCGCAGCACGTCGCCGTCCGCCGCACTGCGGGTGTGCATCACGATGACAGCTTCCGTCGCGTAGATTTCCACCAGTTCTTCGCCGCCCGTCAGCTCATCCGACACATACGGCAGCAGTGCCTCCGGAAGATTCATCGGTGTTCCAAGATAGGCGTTTTCAGCCGCTAATTCCTGCGCTTTCGCGGCGAATCCGTCCTTCACGGCAATGGGCACGGGCTGCTTGCCGTCCTCGGCGGGGAAAATCAGGAAGCCGGATTCGATGGCGTACGGGAGCGGGGCGGATTCAGCACACGCGGCGCTCATCAGCAGAAGCAAAAACAGTGCAAGGATTCTTTTCATGCGGATTTTGCTCTTTCGTCAGCCGTTTCCCGCCCAAAGGCGGCTTTGCGGGATGTAGCACACGTTCTCGTTGTCGTTCATGACGATGTAGTAATTGCCCTTGATGCCGATAACGACCCAGTTGTCCCCGCTGTGCCAGTGCGTGTACGGTGCGGATTTGCTCGGCTCATCCAGCACCTCAAATTCATACGTCGTCTCGTCCGCCACGTTCAGCCGATATTCTTCGCGCACCTCCAACTGCGGAAACGCGCATTCCACCTTGTCCGCATCCTCGCCGAACGCCAGATACTTGGTCATCATGTAACCCGTCGTCGCGCGCCCGATGCGCACATATGCCCAGTCACCGCGGATTTCCTCCACATACACGGGCGTTCGGTTGTAGAACTTGCCGAGATTGCGCCCTTCCTTGCTCGCCTTGCCGCGCAGGTACAGTCGATCCGCCGGATTTGGGTTGTTGACGACCGCCCAATTCGTGCGGTCAAGGTGCTGAACGGCTTCTTCATAGGTCGTCGGGAACTCTGCAAACGGCAGGTCGGTCACGTCGGAATACGGATGATTGCCGTAGCAGAAGCCCGCGTTTCCGCCTGCCGACTCCGCGCAGGCTTGCAAATCGTAGATGGCGTGGCGCTGGATGCCGATGCCGCCCGCTCCGTTCCAGACCTCACGCAGCGTCAGATAACCATTTTCGCACGTCATACAGTACGTTATTTCATCGACGCAGAGGAGGATGGACGCCACGCCGCCGTGGTAGCGGTCGAAGCTGAACGGCACACCAATCACCTTGCGGATAACATAATTTCCCAGATTCGTCCTGTACGCCACGCGCAGCACGTCGCCATCCGCCGCATCCACCGTGTGCATGGCAATCAGTTCCGTCGTGCAATACAGCGCCGTCAGCGTCTCGCCGCCGGTCAGCTCATCCGACACATACGGCAGCAGCGTCTCCGGCAGATTCAGCTGGATTGCGCCCGATATGTCCGCATCCGCCAGCAGTGCTTCCGGAAAGTCCGGTTTCATGGCAATCGGCTGACATTTCCGTCCAGCGCCGTCCAACAAAATCAGCGAACCATCCTGCATGGTATACGCTTCTTCCGCGCCAGCAATGGGCAGGAGCAGCCAAATCATCAGCAGCGCAAGCAGTTTCTTCATTGGCCTTCTCCCCTTACCCGTTGCCCGCCCAGAGCCAGTCCTGCGGGATGTAGCGCACGTTTTCGTCGGTGTCCATAATAATATAGAAGTCGTCAATCACGCCAATCAAATAGCACTCTTCACCCCAATTCCAGAGCGTTTTTGTCGCCGACATGTTCGGCGCATCGAACACATAATAGTCATAGGCCAGTTCATCCGCCACATTCTCCTGATACTTTTCTATCAGCGACAGCTGCGGGAAGGCGCATTCCACCTTGTCCATATCCGCACCAAATGCGAGATACTTCGTCATCATCCACCCTGACAGGTCGCGCCCGATGGTAACGTGCGCCCATTCGTCGCGGATTTCGTCCACATAGACAGGCGTTCGGTTGTAGAACTTGCCCAGTGAAACCGACTTTCGGTCGGGTTCTGTACGCAGATGCAGACGATCGGTCGGATTCGGGTTGTTCACAACCGCCCAGTTCGTGCTGTCCACCTGCGCCAGCATTTCCGCATACGTTTCGGGGAAGGCTGCAAAGTCCACCGCTTCCACGTTGTAGAAGGGATGTGCGCCGTAAACGTAGCTGTCATTTCGCATCGAAATCACTTCTTCCATATTACCGATAGCGTGTGGCTGAATGTACACAATTTTCCTGCCGGCGGTGTACCACAAAACGAGTTTTCCATTTCGCAGCTTCAAGGCGTATTCCTGCCCATCGACTTCCATGTAGACTTCGCCTGCCGAGACGTGCACCGTGTCCAGCGAAAAATCCTCCCCGACGACTTTGTCAACCATTTGATAGCCGTCGCCCGTCCACCACGCCACGCGAAGCACATCGTCCTTCGCCGCGTCGCGCAGGTGCATCCCAACCAGCGCCGTCGTGCAGTAAATTTCGACCAGCTCTGCGCCGCCGGTCAGCTCGTCCGCCACATAGGGCAGCAGCGCCTGCGTCAGTCCCATCGGCACGGCGACGAACGTATCTCCCTGCGCAGCGAGCGCCTTGGCGGCTTCCACGAAGCCATCCTTCACAGCAATCGGCTGATACGTCGTGCCGTCGTCGGACTGGAAGGTCAAGTAACCATTTTCGACGGTGCAGCGGTACGCATCATCCCAGAAGTCTTTGCCGCCCGAAAACTCCTCTGCCCCGGCGGTCGTCAAAATCAGGAGCATGGTCATCAGCAGCGCACACCATTTCTTCATTCGGCATCCCCCTTTGATTCGGTGTTCTGACAATGAAACGAACGGGCGGCGCGTTTTCTTCCGCAGAATTGGGAATTACGGCAAAAAATCCCCCTGCGGGTTCAGCAATAGATGGTTCATTTTTTCGCGCAGGGGCGCATTTGCCTCATATCGCCGTTCCTTTCTTCGGGCGAAACAGCCCGTGCATGTCCGTCTGCTCGATTTCCAGCAGCCTGATTTTGCGGTCAAGCCCGCCCGCGTACCCTGTCAGGCTGCCGTTCGTGCCGACGACCCGATGGCACGGAACGATGATGCTGATGGGATTATGCCCGACCGCGCCGCCGACCGCCTGTGCCGACATGCGCCCCGCGTTCAGCCGCTTCGCCAGCGCACCGTATGTCGTCGTCTGCCCGTATGGAATTTCGAGCAGCAGCTGCCAGACCGCCTGCCGGAAAGGCGACCCGGCTGGATGCAGCGGCGGCGTGAAGTCGGGTTCGCGTCCGGTGAAATAGACATCCAGCCAGCGCTTCGTGTCCATCAAAATGGGCGTTTCGCGTTCAACGTGTTCTTCGGGCAGCGTTTCCGCGTAATATCGTCCGCCATCGAACCACAGCCCGGTCAGCCCCACCTCATCCGTAGAAAGCAGGATGTTCCCCAAGGGAGAGGATATCGTTTGCGTGTAATGCATGTTTGCACCGTCCTTTGGGTTTTCCTCAAAAAACAAGAGACTCTCTGACGCAGCAGGCGCAGGTGAAGCAGCGCCTTCCCGGAAGAAACAGCGGCATGACCCTCCTTTTTTTCGGAAGGTCATGCCGTTTTCCTTATGCAGCGGCTTTTTCCGCAGCTTTTTTCTTCCCGGTGAATTTTGCCTTGAAGGCTTCGATCCGCTTCCGGCGCTTCTCGCGGCGCTCGATGCGCTCACCCAAATCACGCGCACCCACACCGTACACCAGATACAGAATCAAGCCGGAAATGACCATGATGAACACCGTCGATGCGCAGCGGCGGCCCGATGCGTTGACGTTGTAGCCGTCGCGCCCTTCCTCGGCGCACATGTTCTGGATAATCATGGCATACGTTTTGCCGTAGCTGGATTGGAACGTCGCCGACATGTCGTATTCGGTGAACAGCGCATTGAAGTTCAGCGCGAACACCGCCAGCACGCTCGGCAGAACAATCGGCAACTTCACCCGTAGGAATGTCACCAGACTGCTCGCGCCAAGGTTGCGCGCCGCATCCTCCAATTCCTCGTCAATAGCGTAGAACGCCGCCTTGATCATGCGCAGGGCGAACGGCAGCTTCACCACCGTGTACGCCATCACAATCAGGAATCGCACGTTCTCGCGCATGTACAAGTTGTTGTTGAAAACATACCACACGCTGTCGGAGTTAAAGTAGGTGCGGTAGGAGTAGCAAATCAGGATGGTTGGCAGCAGCCACGGGAAGAGCAAGCTGTATTCCAGCACAGTGCCGCGCTTCTTGCCCTTGTTCTTGAAGATGTAGTTGACCGCAACGACGACGATAACACACGCCAGCGCCGCCGCAATCGCGGAGAGGACGAAGCTCAGCCGGATGCCGCCGACGGTATCCGCGTTGGCGAACAGACCGGAAATTGCACCCGTTCGCGTTTTCAGCTTGCCGCGGTTGGTCAGGAACTCATAGTCCTGCTGACCGAAGAAGTTAATCAGCGTGAACTGATCCATCGAGAGCGTCTTGGAGCGAATTGCCGGGTAGTTCTGGAACGCAAAGAGAATAATCATCACCACCGGCGTCATGTAGATGATGAACAGCACATAGGCGTAGATATGCGCCAGCACGTTCGCGACCGGGTTGCTAATCTTCTGCTTGACCAGCTTCGCCTTCGTTTTGCTGACGGAGAGGTAATGCCCTTTGCGCTCGTAGGAGGACAGAACGGTCAGCAGGATGATGGTGAACATCGCCAGAATGATGGACAGCAGCGCCGCGCGCGCCTGCGGGAACGCTTCGTCCGCCGACGATGAACCCGCCAGACGCACGATTTCCGGGTTGATGGAGTCATAGCCCAGCAGCGTCGGCGCACTCATGGCGCACAGACCCGTGATGAACGTCATGACCGTGAGGGAGAAGAGCGTCGGAATCAGCGTCGGGAAAACGACCTTCAGCAGCACCTTGAACGGCTTCGCGCCGAGGTTGCGCGCCGCTTCCACCGTGTTGTAGTCAATCGCGCGGATAGCGTTGCGCAGGAACAGCGCGTGGTTGCTTGTGCAGGCGAACGTCATCGTGAACAGAACGGCGTTGAAGCCGGAGAACCAGTTCTTGTCCATGTTGGGGAAAATCCCGGAGAGCCACGTCGTCATAATGCCGTCGCTGTCATAGAGGAAGAGATACCCCGTCACCAGCGCAACGCCGGAGTAAATCAGCGTCGTCATATAGCCGAGGCGGAGGATTTTCGCGCCCTTGATGTCGAAATACTCCGTCAGCAGTACGATGCTGATGCCAACGATATTCACCGTGATGACAAGGCAAACCGCCAGTTTCAGCGAGTTCATGACGTAGCTTGGCATGTTGCCCGCGAAGAAGAAGCGGATAACCGCCAGTGGGTCGATGTTGCCCGCGCTGTCCGTCGTCGTGAAAATCTGCGTGATGGTGTTCAGGCACGGCAGGAGCATGAAGCCGAAAAACAGGTAGACGAAGAACGCAACGCCGAACACTTTGCCAAGCATTCCCAGCGTCAGTTTGGAGGATTTTTGCGTCATATTGCTTCCTCCTGTCATTGCGCGTCGTAGGACATGACGTCCGTAGGCTTCATGGCTACGGTCACTTTTTCGCCCGGCGCGTAGATGTTGATGCCGTCGTTCTTTTCGATTGCCTTCAAAATCTGGCTGCCTACATCGATGTAATACTTGATGTACAGACCGTAGTACTCGATGTTTTCAACCACGCCGTCAATGAGGATTTCGTCGTCTCGCTTGGGCTTGTTGACGTGCAGGCGTTCCAGCCGGATGAAGTGATTCTGCCCTGCCGCCAGCTTCATCTGCGCGGCAATCGGCGCTTCGACGCGGTTGATGTCGCCGATGAAGTTGCAGACAAACTCGGTCTTGGAGTGGTTGTAGATCTCGTTCGGCGTGCCGATCTGCTCGATATAGCCCTTGTTGAACACGGCGATGCGATCGGACAGGGTCAGCGCTTCCTCCTGATCGTGGGTGACGTAGATGGTTGTGATGCCGAACTCGCGCTGCATCTTTTTCAGCTCATTGCGCAGCTGAACGCGCAGTTTCGCGTCCAGATTGGACAGCGGCTCGTCCATGCAGATGATGCTCGGCCCGGTGACGAGGGCGCGGGCGATGGCGACGCGCTGCTGCTGACCGCCGGAAAGCTGGCTGACCGCCTTTTTGAGCTGCTCGTCGGACAAATCGACCTTGCGCGCAATTTCCCGCACCTTCTGGTCGATTTCCGGCTTTTTCAGCTTTTTGAGCTTCAAGCCGAACGCGATGTTGTCGTACACCGTCATCGTCGGGAACAGCGCGTAGCTCTGGAATACAATGCCGATGTTGCGCTTCTCAATCGGCACATGGGTAATATCCTGCTCGTTCACCGACACCGTGCCGGAGACAGGCTCAATAAAGCCGGTGATGGTGCGCAGGGTGGTCGTTTTGCCGCAGCCAGACGGGCCGAGGAAGGTGAAGAACTCCCCTTCCTTCACGTTCACGTTGATATTGTGCAGCGCCTCAAAATCGCCGAATTTGACCACAATGTCCTTGAGTTCAATCATGGGCGACAGCTCCTTACTTTATGATTCGCAGAATTTTGCACAGGCAAATCATGCTATAAAAAGATGGCGAGCCCGCGTAGGACTCGCCATCCGGGGTTCAAATCCGCTTCTTTGCCGGATGAGAATTTTGGGGAATTACTGCGCCGCCTGCGTCATCACAGCCCAGTTGACATTGTCCCAATCGGGTTCCGCGGGCGCCTGACTTGCGTCTGCCCAGTAGAAGCCGAGGTTGGTCATGATGTTCGTCCATTCCTTGCTGTGCGCCGCGACATATTCCGCATAGGTCATGTCGGTGCCTTCCACCTTCTCCAGCGCGCAATTCTTCAGCTGATAAATGGCGGGGATTTCGTCGCCGTAGACGTTCTTCACAGCCACCTCGTTGCAGGGGAAGGAGTCGAATTCGTCAGACCATTCCGTCTGCGTTTCCGCAGAGCCGAACCATTCCGCGAACGCCTTGACAGCTTCCGTCTGTTCGGGCGTACGGTCAGCACGGTCAAGGATGCCGATGTATTCCGCGATGTAGTAGGTGCCGTCGTCAATGTCCACAACGCCCCAGTTTTCGGGGGTGGTGGTGCCGGTCAGCGGGGCAGAAGAGCTGTCCGCCGCGGAGTCAATCTTGCCATACAGGGAGGAAGAGTAGAACGTGGACACCTGCACGTCGCCGCGGTTCAGCGGGTCAAAGCCGTAGCTGTCGCCGGTGTAGGAGCCGTTCGCGCAGTACTTCCACAGCATCTTCCAGCCATCCACGGAAATGCCGCCGGCAGGGCTGGTCGGATCGGTGAAGGAGTACAGCATGGCGCTGTTGATGTTGCTGTTGGTCGTGCCGCCGACCTTGCCCTGACGATACCAGTGATAGCCGCAGTCGACAATATCAGACCAATGCTGGAAGTGGAGCGCTTTGCCATTCGTGCCCTTGTCGTCATTGCGGTAGAGCATCAGCACGTTCTGCACGACGAGGCCATACGCCTTGCCGGGGTAAACGTACTTGCCGACTTCGTCCGCCCAAGACGGCGTCCAGTCCATCACCTTCAGGTTCTCATAGGTGCCGTTGACCAGCTGAGACCAGCGGGTTTCGTTCAGACCAAAGATGATGTCGCCGTCCTTGCTTTCGTTTGCCTTCTGGATAGCGGCGTTGTCGCCGGAGATGACGGAGTTATCGTCGATGGAGATGCTGAAGCCCGCTTCCTTGGCGGCATTGAGCAGCCAGTTCACGCGCTCGGTGGAGTTGGAGTTGGAGTAGATGCGGATGGTATAGCCGGAATAATCCTTCGTTTCCGCCATTGCGCCGCCCGCCAGCGTCAGCACCATGGCCAGTGCCAGCAGCATAGATACGAGTTTCTTCATTATAGGAACGCCTCCTCTTTCGAGATGCTGTTCTGCATCTCTGATTGTTTTTATCATACCACATTCAGCTTGTCTTGTAAAGTCCTAATATGTTATTTTCATCACCATCTGGTCGCATTTTTTCCGTTTTCGCCCATGTTTCTGGACGTGAGCGGTTGTTTTATCACGGCATGTTTTCACGAATTGGAAAATTTGCGCACAAAAAACAGCATGGGCGTTTATTTCCCATGCTGCAAAGAACCCTGCTTATCCAACCACACCCGGCACTTCATAGCGGATGCGCATCTTCGGCGCTTCCTGCAAGGTGGCGTAGTAGTTCGTCATCCAATCCGCGTGACCATCCTCGACATTCACGCCATCCGCGGGCGGCGCGAAGAGATTCAGCTTCAAATCCGCGGGAGTATCCAACGGAGCGTCAAAGAACGCGCTCATCAGGTCAATCGTCTTGACGTGCGGCGCTTTGTAGAACCACTTGCCGTGCAATTCCACCATCAGCCCGATTTCCTGCTCCACGGTCATCTCGCAGAATTCCGGATTGCCCTCGAAGTGCAGCGGAATCGCCAGCCCGTCGGCATCCTCCGCGCCGCCCCAGCGCAGTTCCGCCGGGAAAGTCGCTTCCCCCATCTCCGTCATGCTCGGCTGGAAGTACGGGTCTTTAAGCAGCTCGCGGTACTGCGCCAGCATCGGCTGTTCAATGCCGACTGCCGGGTTGTTCGGGTCTTCGATTTCCAGCCCCAGACGCCCGCGGTCGCGGAACTGATAGAGGCTGATAGCCTTGAACCAGTCGGCTTTATGGTCGCGGAAAGTTTCGGCAAAGCGGATGACGCTCTCGCCTTGATGGCGCGGGCCCGTCACGTCGCCGTCGGTATTGAACTCCGCCGTCACCAGCGGCTTACACCCAAACTGCGACGATGCGCGCTCGTAGGTGCGGCGGAACATGTCGTAGTACATGCCGACCGAATCCGCCTTATACTGTCCGCCGCCGACTTCCGCCACGTCATACGGCCAGCCGTAATGGAGCGCGAGGTAGCAGTCCGCCGACCAGACGTCCGCCGCGCGGTACGCCACCGCAAACTCGTCCTCCTTCTCCAGCTTGCCGTCCGCCTGTGCGAAGCCCGCGCAGAACACCGTGCGGACGTTCGGGGCTTCCTGATGGATGATATCGGAGAAATGCGCGAAGAACTTGCCGACCTGCTCGTAGGTGAAGCGCTTATTATGCGTAAACCACGTTCCGCTGCACTCATGGTTGATGCGGATGGTCATGCGCCCATAGGGGCGGAGCATCCGGGCGACTTCGCGGAGTTCGTCGTCAGAGAGGGAGCAGTCGAGCGTCAGCGTGAGGGCAACATCCTGCCCGTGGCGGCGAATATCCCGCATCTGTTCCCACGGCTGACCGTCGGCATTGAAGGGGAAATAATCATCATAAGGATAGTCCCACTGGAAGGTGATGTTCATATCCTTGCACGCCTTGGAAATGCGCTGCGGCCACTGCTTATCGTGCGGGTAGTAGGTATACATGATGCCTATGGCGCGGTGCGGACGTCCGAGCTTATGCAGGATGTAGTCCTGATTGACGTACTCCGCGCGTTCGCTGCCGTCGCCGAGGTCAAGGGCGCATTGGGCTGCACCCAGATGGAGCTTCTGCATGGCGATGTTCCTCTCTTCTCGTCGTGTTGTTTATTTTCGTCGAAGCTTGCACGGTCATCAAGGGATCATTTTGATTCCCTTGCATCTACTTCGCTTGTTAGGATTCTCACGCTACTGCCAAACTGAACTTCTTTTCTGGAAATATACCATGTTTTTCCATTGTCGGAGCTGCCTTGATAGAAGAGAAATACGCGTCCATCATCATCACGGAAAGCATAAGGATGTCCGGATTCACTGCTGTTCCATGTGCCCGGCGCGCCGCATGGGATTAGTGGCTCATTCGATACGCGGCGGAAGAAGATGCCATCCTCGGATACTGCACAGCCGATTTGCTGTGGCGTGCAATTATAGGAGCCGCCGTAGAACAGGTATATTTTCCCGTCCTCTACGACCGTTGCGGGTGCTTCGACGCAATCGCCCTCCCATGCAAGTTCTGGCATAAGCAGACTCTGTTCTGCCAGCGGATGCCACGCATTCCGCCCAAAGTCAGAATCGATTTTTGCCCATGCGCCGCCAATTTTCTGGATGCGCATAGCATGGTCGCGCGTTGCAAAATACAGGTGTATTTTTCCGCCGAACACGCACACATCGGCATCAATAGCGCGCCCACAGCACCAGGTTGCCGCCGGATGAAACACAGGGTTCTCTGGATTCTTCATGAAGTGAATTCCATCCTGCGACCACGCATGGCAGATTGCATCCTTCTCCCAATTGCCATAGGTCTGATAGAACAAATGAATTTGGTCATTCAGCACAATGGCTCCTGGTGCGGCAATGCCGTTCGTCTCGCACAGCGCATCCTGCTCTATTTCGCCGCAGGGTGTCCAATGCTCCATATCGGCAGATTCCGCAATGCCGATGCCGAACCTTCCATCCTCATGCTTCAGGGAATAATAGAGCCAGTAACGGCTGCGATAGCGGACAACAGCCGGATCCTTGGCGAAACAAAGGCAATCTGTATTGGTAAACAGCATGACAAATCCTCCTGATCATTGTCGGATTCACAAGAAAGTTTCACGCAGAACTGCCTTATACTATTTCCAGATAAGAATGCGCCAAGATGCGCGGCGAATTTTTCATTCTG
>ERZ827492.2169-NODE-2169-length-14174-cov-2.968907_pt1 | contig 14174 bp, 11 predicted proteins | sample MGYA00519704_ERZ827492 | MGnify/ENA primary metagenome ERZ827492 (study PRJEB31778, sample SAMEA3449325) | human gut metagenome | biome: human gut; feature: human-associated habitat; material: faeces | place: United Kingdom | collected 2010/2012 ...
ATCAGATGTTTCGCTATGAACTTGCAAACTATGAATTTGGCTATACCGGTGAAGCTGACGATGCTCTTGCAGCTTTAGGCTATACCGAAGCACAGATCGAAGCAGATCCCGCGTTAAAGCAAGGCTTTGAAAAAGCAAAGCAGGATATTTGGAATCAGGATTTTTAAGGAGGATTATGAAATGGATAATCAAGAAATGAAAAAGCACATTGCCGCCTATAAGATGCTGCAAGAGATTCCTGCACTTAAAATGCCTTGTCCGCGTTGCGGCAAGCAGCAGATGAATAAGAATATGGCAAAAAACGCTCTTAGCCGACACGCGGATATTTATATCTGTACCGAATGCGGTCGTGAGGAATCAGTTTTTGACTATGTAGGGCAGAAGAAGCCTCTGGAACTGTGGTATGCGGTTCGCTTTCTTAACGGTGAAGTTCTTCCGTATGAACGCAAGAAACCTGGGAATTTGAAACCTTACTATAAGCTTTCTGCATCCGTCACTTTCAAGGTGCTGGATGAGGATATCGATGACATTATGTGTGCGGCTTTGGAAGGCGGTATTAACTATTGGTGCAACCGTGTTGAGGTTGTAGGAGAAAAGTATTTTGGCAAGTATGCAAGCGAACAGATCAGCAGGGGAGGCGAACTTCTTTTGTACGACTGCGAATCTGATGCAGTATATACGCTCACCCTGGATAAGTTCCTGCATGGCCTTGCCGCATATGTCAGCGGATGCTATGACATTGCGGTTGACAGCGGACGAATTGATCCCGGTCAGATCGATGCGGAGGGAGCAGACCGTATTATTCAGTATGCAATCTTCGATGGCGTTATCTACGGATAGTCTATGATGTACATGCCAATAAGAAAATAACAGGTATGCTGAGACAAGGGTTATATATTGCTGAAAACGATGAAAGTATTTGGAATGCATATAACATCGAGATACAATGGAATTAAACAGATCAAGGGCATCCGGGACTTTAAAGTTCCGGATGCTTTTTACTTGCCAAATGGAGTGTCATATCAAATCTTTTCTGCGTAAATTTCGCAAAGGCTAAGGAGGAATATCAATGTTAGCAAAAAAGAGAATCTGTAAGCTCTTTTTGTAAGTTCCTTGACGATTGCGAGAAATAATCACAGAAAGGATTTGATACGTAATGGAAAAGGAAAAAAGCAAGGTGTTCTTTTACAACAACTCGTGGTATCACAGAACAAAGATACTGAGAGATGACTATTCGGTGGGTTATAGCAAAAAAGGAGGCTTTAAGACTGAACAAGAGGCTCTTGACAGCTATAAAAAGATGGAAGCAGAGTTTGAAGCAAAACGAAAGGCTCTTAGTGTAAAGAACATTGCCAATATTTCTCTAATTGACTATCTGAGATATTGGTTCTGCCAGATTGAAGTGCCAAACATCTCAACAAGCACAAGAATGATATATGAGATTGTTCTAAACGATCTTCTGACACCTAACATCGGGGATGTTAGATTGACGGCCTGTACGGCTGAATATTTTGACGAGGTTCTTGAAAAGATTGCTCCTTACTCTAAATCGGCAGGTAATAAGGCAAGAGAATTTTTGTTCAATGCGATGCGTGCTGCAGTTACAGATGGTTATTTGAAGAATAATCCGATTGAGAATACGAAGCCTTATCCAAGGGATAAGGCAAATATCGTTATACTATCAAAAGATGAGTTGAAAAAACTTATGCCGGAGATGTGCACAACAAACTGGCTGCTTGAAACAATGTTTGCCTTGTTCTGCGGCTTGCGAAAAGGGGAGATACTTGGCTTGAAATTTTCGGATATTGATCTTGGAGAAAGAACGGTTTCTGTTCAGCGTCAGGTAACAATGGAATATACCTTTGATGAAAACGGCAAAAGAATAGATCAGCGTCCGACTGAAAAGAAACCAAAAACCGACAACGCTTATCGTACTTTGCGTTTCCCTGAGATTATGGTTCCGGAAATCCGAAAAAGAATGGTTCGGATCGAAAAAAATAAAAGTGCTATGGGAGACGAGTATATTGATAACGATTATGTTAGCTGTCAGAAGAATGGGTTGCCCAGCAGTGTAAGTGCGTTCAATTTGGCGTTAGAACGTGCTTGTAAAAGAAGTGGTGTAAGAAAGGCGACTGTTCATTCCTTGCGACATATTTTTGCAACCGTACTCATGGAAAAGGGTGTACCGTTGGTGAAAATTTCAGCAGTACTTGGGCACAGTTCCATTCACACGACTTTCGAGTTCTATTGTGATGTCCTTGATGAAAAAGAAAAAATTAAAGATTATATCAATGACACATTTAGTGTAGAAGAAATGGAGGAGGACGATGAATCATAAAGCGTATGTTGATTTCAAAGTCGGAGAGGTTATTAGACTCAAAAATAGGTATGGTTACCGTATCACGTTGATTTTTGCTGACGGTTCTGAAAAGATCCAACAAAAAGGTGGCTATACTAAGGAAAAAGATGCGAAAAAGGCACGTGATTTAACTGTTGCAGAATTATATGGCGGAACTTTCGTTGTAGATGAAACCCTGAAAGTCAAAGAATTTCTTTCTGAATGGCATGAGACTGTAATTAGGAAAAAGAAAGCAACAACCTATTCCAGCTACCATTATCAACTGAAAAATCATATATATCCCGCGCTGGGTAATCTTAAACTGACGGATCTTAACAAAGGTCATCTCATAAAGTTCTATGAAAATGTCAGCCGAAAGAGTTATTCAAGTGCTAAAAATTGCAGAGTGATTTTGCTTACGGCTCTTAGATATGCGGTCGGAAAGAAACTTATACCCGAAAACCCTGCTGAAGGTATTTATGTTCCCAAGTCCGAAAATGATAAGAAAAAAGAGAAACAAAAGCAATATCGAACCATTAATATTGACAGTCAGTCCACACTTACAGTTGAACAGTTGAAACTGTTGATTGAGAAAGCGAAAGCAACAAAAATATATATGTACATTTTGTTTGCTGGCTTAATGGGGTTGCGAAAAAGTGAAATTCTTGGACTCAAGTATTCCGATATAGATTTTACTCGGCAAACTCTTTATGTGCAAAGACAGTTGGGAAAGGATCTTTCAAAACCGCAGGATGAACTGCCAAAGAAGACCTTAACAAAACAAGAGGTGTCTCTAAAAACACGCTCCAGTAAACGAGTTCTTGATATACCGGATATCGTTTTCAACGCTATTTTGGAGCAGCGTAAAATTTATGAGAAGAACAGACGTCGAAGACCGGGACAATTCCAGGATGATGGCTACATCTGTTGTTCCTCGTATGGAAGACCGCAGAGTAATTCTTATTGCTACAAAGGATATAAAAAGCTTCTGTCGGATAATGGACTTCCTAACATACGATTCCATGATTTGCGGCATACGTATGCTACAATACTTTCAAATGAGGAAATTGATGTAAAGGCCATTTCAAATTCCTTGGGTCATTCGAAAACCATTATCACCGTTGACGTGTATACGGAGACAAAGCGGATGATTGTGGATGCTTCAGAGCAGACACAGGAGCTTGCTTATGAAATTTTTCCGCTGTCGTATCTCAAAGATCAACAGACGGGAGAAATTAAGCGGACACGTTTTCTGAAGGAAATATATTATTTCCCGGAAGCGCTTGCTGATGAGATAATGGGAGGCATACTGAAAAACGGAATGTCAAACACTTAAGTCAAAAGAGGGGCGGCAGATTTTTTTCGTAAAAAAACTGCCGCCCCTCTTTTAATTTACAAAAAAATGTGATATAATAAAAGGCTGAAAATTTATGCGTACAAACAACTGCATTTTGTCTGGAAAATAAAGTTTGAGTGGCCGCATTCGTCATCGATCATTTTAGTACTACTTTTTGACTGCAAAAAGTAACTCAAGATGACGAATTTCGTGGCCGATAGTAATCGTAGTAAATTTTTAAAGAAGGAGGTTTTTGCTGTGGATCATTTCGAATTGGTTGCCCCTTATGCGCCGACCGGAGACCAGCCGGAAGCGATTGCAAAACTGACGGAAGGCGTCGAAAACGGCTTGAAAGAGCAGGTTTTATTGGGCGTTACGGGTTCGGGCAAAACCTTCACGATGGCGAACATCATCGCCAATATAAATCGGCCTACGCTCGTCCTGGCGCACAACAAAACTCTGGCGGCTCAATTGTGCAGTGAATTTCGAGAGTTTTTCCCGAACAATGCGGTCGAATATTTTGTCTCCTATGAAGATTTCGCCTTGAATTTTGTGCATTTTGCTATAAAAAATATAGAAAGCAGGTCAATTTATATATAAAAATTTGTTGTTTTTTCCTGTTTGTATGTAAGGTACAAGTGACAGAAGTGGCCGAATTCGTCATGACTTAATCATCTATTATTCCATTGTGTACTTAAATACATAATGTAAACTATATTGGCTGATTGGGAGTGATGTATATGGCAATTATGAATTCTGCATATTTTTTCGCATAACGCATGATTGATTTTTATTTTTTGTTTTTTACTTGCCAAAATAATGTTCGTTCTTTATATTTCAAGTGCATTCAAAAATGATGGTGGATTTTCAAATGATCGGAATAGAAATTGAGTGTAATTTGTAAGGAAGGAGGAACATAGAGTGCAGGAAAATAATGATTTAAGGCTGTATAGTGCTGGAGATATTGCGGCTATTCTTGATATATCTGCTAATTCAGCACGCGACTTTCTTGACGATGCTTCAAGAAAAAAACTGTTCCCTGTCATTAAGGTTGGCGTGCAGTATCGAGTGCCTGCTGTACAGTTTGATGAATGGAATAGCTATGCGCAACTGCACAATGCTAATGAAGAAGGCACAGGCGGAGCAGAGATGGATCGTAAGGTAGTAAATCCAAATGAAAGCTCAGTATACAGACCTTCGGAAATTCAAAAAATTTTGCAGTTTAGCAGAAGCAAAACATATACTTTCTTGAGAGAAGTATATGCCGCAGGACGTCCTTTCAAAGTAATGAAGCTCGGACATAGTTATCGCGTAAACAAAGCGTCTTTTGATCATTGGTTCATGAGTGCTACGGTGGATTAATGTATCGCTCCCGGTTATCCCGGGAGTACATAAAAAGAGGCGAGTATTGCACTCGCCTCACATAAGTTATCTTTCAAAGAAGCTTTGTACTTCCTTAAAGTGTTCTGTTTTCCGTAATTTTAATACTGCCTTTGCTTCAATCTGGCGGACGCGTTCACGTGTGATTCCAAGCTCACGGCCAATTTCAGCGAAGGTATGTTTCTTCTCTCCAACTAACCCATATCGCATATTGATGATCTTGCGCTCGCGCTCTCCGAGAGCGCTCATCATCTTATCGAAGTGGATACGAATTTCCTTCGATCGAATTGCCTGGCTTGGGTCGGTGCCTTCCGTATCATCCGATATGAAATCAAGAAGGCGTGTTTCTCTGTCGTTATCAATTGTCATTTCCAGAGACAGAGGCTCCTGGATCAGTGTCAGCATATCCTTTACCTTGGAAAGTGATATACCGGTGATTTTTGAAAGCTCCTTTGCTGTGGCCTCTCTGCCGTGTTCCTGATAGAATTGATTGCGCACACGGTTGAGAGAGGTCACATTAGACACGATATAAGCGGGAATGCGTATCATCTTGCCCTGATCGGACAGAGCCTTCCGAACGCCGAATTTGATCCACCACGTTGCATAAGTGGAAAAACAGTAGCCGAGAGAAGGGTCAAACTTCTCCACCGCACGGATAAGTCCCATATTACCCTCCTGGATCAGGTCGAGGAAGGGGACGCCATAATTTCTGTAATGCTTGGCAATGTTGATGACAAGCCGCAGATTTGCTTCAATCAGCTTTTCTCTTGCGCGGGGATCTCCGCCGCGAATACGGTATGCCAAGGCAATGACTTCCTCCTTGGTAAGCGTGGGGATCCTGCTTACTTCACGGAAGTAAGCTTTTAGTGTGTCAACCGCAACGGGCTGCACGTCCGATTCTTCTTTTGCTCTGCTCTTGCCCGTTTCCTTTTCAAAAAATTCCTCTTCATTGGACTCGACCAGGTCAATATTGGCAGCACGGATCTTCTGCAGGATTTCTTCGACCGCTTCATCGGTCAGATCATAGTCTGTCTGGACGCGTTTGATTTCATCCAGGGGGATGAAGCCGTCGATCTTTCCGTTGCGAAGGATCTCGTTGATAATGCTGCGCATATCAACTCTGTCGGTCATCGCATCTCCTCCTTTGTCTGATATGGATAAGCAAATTATAAAACAATAAATTTAAAAAGTCAAGTGGGTATAAGCATAATAGAGTATAATTTCATAAATATTTTAAGTTATATATTGGATGAAAATATTATAAAAATGTACAGAGAAGTATAAAATCATAGTTCTCCATATTGACTTGGTGATGATTAAGTGATATAAAGTGATATAATATATATATAAATTCGGAGGTGTGGTATGGACGAGCGTATTAAGGAATTGCTTGATGCGTCTTTCGGTATGTCGAAGGAAGAGCTTGTACAAAAACTTCATGATATATTTGGAGATCGAACCAGTGAGATAGACCGGTGGTACGGTATTGGTGAAGGCTTTTGGCTGAGAAGAAAGACAGCGAACAGTTATCTGTGTGTTCAAGTGTTTCCTATAATGGAAAATTCTTTTTTGTGTTACCTTCACGAGCTTGACATTAGCGCATACGGCAAGAAGGCTGTTGACCGCTATAAAGGCAATGTTGAGTTTATACCTGAAACCCTGCCTGCGGACATTCAGTATATGTATCCCGTAGCAATTTCTCAGGATACCGATAATGCAGTCGAAATGTTTCTTGCATCTACTGTCGAGGATAAGAACGAGTGGCTTAATAAAATGGGAATTAAATAAAAAAGCATTCCAGCCGTTGGTGGCTGAAATGCTTTTTTGTTAGAAGAGATTGACTTTCCCAAGAAGGAAGTCAATTAGATTACAATGGAATATTCCGTTGTCGTCGAAGTAATTGTGGGGAATATCCAAACGGACAATGCGTTTGCGATATTTGTCGGATTCGTAAGTGAGCTAATCTGCGAAGCAAGAAAATCGAGGATATCATTCAGGATATCCTCACGTTCAATTTTGTTGCGCTCGACAATATCCTTAATATAAAGTTTCTTGTATAGGGAGGAAAGATAGTCTTTCTTATCCTTTTCATTCTGCATCATGAGGACACGGGGCAATCCGCCGTATAGCATATGTTACCGGTGGTAACTCCAAAGCCCTTTCAAGCGATATTGCAACAGAGTTCCGTGGCCGAGCAACACAAATTCACGTTTACCCGCTGTGCTTCGAAAAGTCGCGTTTAATCATAATTATACCTTTTACTTATATCTGATTTGTCATAACTTTTACATATAAACTGATCCAATACTTTACGCTCACTATCTCCGGGAGACCGGAATCGAAGATGACCATATCATCAAAATCGAACTGGATCAGCGAAAATATTACAAGTTCACGATGCGGAAAATCAGTTTTGCTTTTTGAACTGTTCTATGAATCAAGCATAATATGTGGAATGGTGAAATCAAAGTTATTACCGGTATCCGTCGTTGCCACCGGTGTGAGAGTAGTATTTCTTCGATGTCGCCATTCTCTTTATCGATAACCCTTTTGGTAAATGGGACTTCATCTACAGGACGAAAAAATCAATAGGAAAAGGACATTTCACAAAAAAGTAATATCCATTCTGTCATAAGTTTTACATGAAACGAGGGTTTATATACCTATATTCTTGTCTTGACAGAAAAATATATAAATCTACAGTTAATATACTTGCTTTTTAAAATGCCATATATCAGATAAACTCCAAATTCAAAAAAGGAGTTGGTCGGATGGCATCATTAAACGATGTTCTGAAGGAAGTCCTCGAAAGAGACTTCGATGAAAAAGACGTAGACAAGGTTGTAAATCCCGAAGAAGATATAACTGAAAATGATCGCACAAGATCAGAGGCTGAGTCCGAACAGGACGATCCGGGTGACAGTTATGCAGGTTCCGGCGATTTTGTGCAGAACAGTGTCGGGCGCGGCGCGGTTGAAAGCTTCATCAAGAACAGCGTCTATGAGAAATATAATATCGACGCATCTTCGATGAGTAGATTTGCCCGTATGACGCCCACTGAAATGCTTTCGGATTTTGGGAAGTCAGTCCGTGATTTGGGTACGATCCGCAGTGATTACCACGCAGGTAAAATGACAGCGTCGGAATACAAAAGTGCAGTGAACCATACCCATGGTGAAATTGTCGGCAAGATGCTGGAAATGGGCAGTTCCCGTAAGAGTATTCTTGAGGATGTATTCTTGCGTTCTATTGGCGTTGGTCCGGAAGAAAGAAGCGTTCATTCTTTTAAGGATCTTGTGGATGCTTTTCGTGAAGAAGAGGTTGACACTGTTGATAGCGAGCTGAGTCCCGATACGGAGATGCTCGAAGTAGAACCCGATGAGTTGGAGATCAGTCCCGATGCAGAGGTTACACCTGATACCAATAATCCCGATGCAGAATTAGCAGAAGCAGAGACTGATACAGAGACAGACAAGCAGGAAACAGAGGAACCGGAGCAGACACAGGATCAGAAAACAGAATCTGATAAACAGGAAGAGCAGCCTGAAAATGAAGAACAGTCGGATTCGGAGAGCGACCGCGAAGAACCTGCCCCTGAAGAACAAGAGCCGGAACTTCCGGAAAATGACGTAGAACCCGATACTACAGAGGAACCTGAATCGGACTCCAACGAGATAGAGGAAACAGACGGACAGGATCTTGAAAAGGAAGAACCTCCGGAAGAGGATGATGACGAGCTTAATGAAAACGATGTGCAGGAGGGTGATGATACTGGGGAGTCTGCATTCGAAGAACCAAGCGACAGACTTCCGGATGAATCCCCTGAACAGGATACCGATACCACGGAAGACACTCCCGAACAGGAAGAGGAACCGAAAGAGGAGGAAGAATCTGAACCTAATGTCGATGATGGCTATGACGAAAGAGACAGTGACCGAAGCGAAGCCGGCAATACCGAGGATTTCTCCGAAGATGATGGTGAAGACAAAAAACAGGATTCCAGGTCCGATGCTATCGAAAATGAAGAAGAGGATACAGATGGCGGCGACGGCGGAGACCGGGAATCGGCAGATGAAGATCCGGACAGCGATATTGACATGGAAGATGCTGATATCACGGACATTGATGAAATTGTGTCCTATGATATCGATGCCGATGAGTTGGATTACGATACGGTATCTCCTGATACAGAAGATGCTGACGTGGTTGATTCGGAACCTGATACCGCTGACGTGCAGGAGCCGGAATCTGATTCGTCTATGGACAGCGAGGATGTGGAGCTGGAGGACGCCGACATTCGCGGCGATGATGGACTGCCCGATGATTATGATTTTGAAGCCGATACCGATATCGAAGCGGAAGTGGAATCCCTGCCTGAGGAGATCAGTGATTTTGCCTATGTTTCGGATGCACAGGAATTTGAGAATATGATCAACAGCGATGTTCAGGATATGGTTGACTATGCTGCACAGTATGAAGGTTCCAGAGAAGATATCGGTGATCTGGAAGACTACGGTGATATGGATGTGGACATAGACGCTGATTTTGGTGATGTGGATGTGGTGGAAGAACCCGTAGAACCTGAGGTAAATATCGAAGCAGATATGGATATTTCCGAAATTGCCGAGATTGCCGAGGGCGCAGAAGAAGCTGCTGAGCTGATCACTGCACTGTTCTGATATAATTTACTTGCATTAAAAAGTGCCTCCTGCTAATTTGTTCGCGTAAATCGGCAAATTAGTAAGGAGGCATTTTGTTGTGAAAATCAAAGGTAAAGTCAGTCGCACATTTCATAGTACGGATAATGGTTTTAAAATCATTGTTTTGGAAGTATCGAAGAACAGCGTTATTCCTGAAAAATATCGTAATCCGGACTACCCTATGCGTGTGTCTGTTGTCGGTAATCTGAAGAATGTTCAGGATGAATATATCGTGGAGATTACCGGCGAATGGGAGTATAGGGAGAGTGGCAGATACTGGCCCTGGCAGTTTAAGGTGGAACGGTACACGGTATGTGATTTTGAAACGCCCTGTATCCTTGTTGGTATTATTTCCAATCTGAACAGCTTCGGCAGAACCAGAGCAAAACGACTGGTAGAGACATACGGAACGGACATTGTCCATATTATCGAAAAAGAGCCGCAGGCGTTGTCCGCGTGGGAAATCAAGCCGGGTGAGATGGAAGCCCTCAGCCGTGCGTTAAAAAAGTACCGAGCTGCGGCGAATTTAAAGGAATTCCTTTCAAAGTACGGTATAGAAGAGCAAGTAATTGATGACATTCACGAGAGATGGGGACTGTCGGCAGTGGAGGAAATTACCAAGAATCCTTATGCCCTTTGTAAGCACAAACTGGTGCCGTTTATAGCGGCGGATAAGATTGCAAAGGATTGTGACATCACCGCCGATAACCCGGAGCGTGTTGATACAGTACTTTTGTATGTCCTTAACGATTATGCCGGTAGCAAGGGCCATACTTTTCTGAGAACTGCGCAGCTGCCGGAAGACTGCAACTCGTTCCTGAAGGACAACTGTGAGATTAAAGGCTCTCTCAACAAACGGCATATCGAAGCGGCGGTTTCCCGCTGCGCCGTAAAGGGCGATGTTGTCATCGAGGGCGAAAATGTATATTCCAAACAGCGATATGAAAGCGAAACCGTTGTTGCCAATATTCTTGCCTCCCGTATCGGACGAAAAGCGAGATACAGCCAAATCCCAAAGGAAAAGGTGGATGACTGCATTGCTGAGATACAGGAGGAACTGGAAGTGGAATTGGATCCCTTGCAGAGAGAAGCGGTTGAGATGGCTTTATGCCATCAGACCTCCATCCTGGCAGGCGGCGCAGGCTGCGGCAAAACCACAACGCTACGATTTATCATTGGCGTTATCGAAAAGCTTTCCGCGCTGTATCGCCTGCCGGGCTGTGAGATTGCCCTTGCGGCTCCCACAGGTATGGCGGCAAAGCGGATGATGGCATCCACGAATAAGGAAGCCAAAACGATCCATAAGCTGATCGAGTATAACCCCGCGTTGCCTCTGCTTACGCTTAATGAGGATCATCCGCTTGCATATGATTTCGTGATCGTGGATGAGCTTTCGATGGTGGATATCGATACGATGGCTATGTTCCTGCGAGCAGTCCGTGATGATACGCAGCTCCTGTTTTTGGGAGATGTCCATCAGCTTCCGTCTATCGGTCCGGGCAAGGTCCTGCACGATATGATCGACAGCGGTGTATTTCCGGTTGTTGCTCTGAAACGCTCCTTCCGCCACGGCCTGCGAAAGACCATTCTGGAAAACGCGAACAGGGTGCTGGAGGGCGTTACGGAACTGGATTTTAGCCATTCAGATTGTCTGTTTTACAATGTTCCTGATTCTTCGGGCGATAAGAGCTGCAGGCGCCTGATGCAGATGCTCCTGAGAGTCTACTACGAGGAGTATGCTGCCTGCGGCAGGAAGGTGGAGAAGATACAGGTGCTTTCGCCAATGAGGGTCAAGACGCTTGTTTCCGTAGATCAGATAAATCCTGAATTGCAGGATCTTGTGAATGCCCGTATTGATGAGGAAGATGAAGTGAGAGTCGGCAGCCACCGATTCCGTAAGAATGACCGCGTGATGCAGGTGGCCAACAATTACGATAAGAATATCTGTAACGGTGATAAGGGAACCGTGAAAATGGTCTCCGATAAATCCGGCAGGCTTCTGATCGACTATGACGGTACGCTCGTGGAATATACCAAGCGTGACTTTGATCAGTTAAAGCATAGTTTCGCAATTACGGTTCATAAGGCACAGGGCGATCAGTTTCCTATCGTGATCATTCCGATTACAAACTATCATTCTATGCTTTTGACACGGAATCTGCTCTATACGGCGATGACACGTGCCAAGCAGAAGCTGATCTTTGCAGGGGACAGGGATGCCCTTGAATATGCCATTCGTAACACCCAGGGCATAAAGCGCAATACCGCATTGTGCGACAGGCTGAAGGCATTCGTTCAAAAAGCAGCATAAGGAAAGGGGAGTCAATATGGACTCCTCTTTCATACATAACAAGAGAATAAGCCACTAAAAAATGATGTGTGATATGATGGGATTTCATTTGAAACTTCGGCAATAAATTTCGTAACTTTCAAGTGAGAATTTGACATTTACAAACATACGTGGTATAATTCGTTTGAAAGTCAGGTAACAATATAACTGACTTTCAAACGAACGGAGGTGCATTATGGAACAGATTATCAGAAGAGACAGCTATCTTAATCGGCTGATTGAAAAAAAGGAGAACGGTCTGATTAAGGTTATTACCGGTATTAGAAGATGCGGCAAGAGCTACCTGCTCTTTAACCTGTTTTATGATTATTTAGTGGAAAGCGGTGTAAAGGAGGAGCAGATCATTACGGTTGCTCTTGATGATGACATCTTTGTACAGTACCGAGATCCCGATGAGTTATCCAAATATCTCAGATCAAAGATAGTCAATAAGGAACAGTACTATATCCTGATTGATGAAGTTCAGTATGCCATTACCAAGGATGAACTTAAGAATCCCGAGAACATCCGTCTATACAATGTTTTGAACGGTCTTATGCGTCTTCGCAATGTTGACATCTATGTTACCGGAAGCAATTCGAAAATGCTTACTAAGGATGTTCTGACTGCGTTCCGTGGCAGAGGGGATGAAATCAAGGTTTTCCCAATCTCATTCAAGGAGTACTACGATTTCGTGGGTGGCGATAAGTCGGATGCCTATGAAGAATATGCTTTGTATGGCGGTATGCCCCTTGTCCTCTCTAAAAAGAGCGATGCGGAAAAAATGAGCTACCTGCGCGGTTTGTTTACCGAGGTTTATTTCAAAGATATTGTTGAGCGATATGATATTGTACTCCCTGATGTGCTTGAAGAATTAACTGACGATTTGTGCTCGTCAATCGGCTCGCTTACCAATGCCAGCAAGATCGCAAACACTTTACAAAGCGTTAAAGGCATCAAAGTGTCAAGTACCACCATTTCAAGTTATCTGAACTATTTGATAGAATCTTTCCTTTTCAGCAATGCGAAGCGATATGATGTCAAGGGCAAAAGGTATTTTGAATATCCGTCAAAGTATTATTGCACTGATGTGGGACTTCGGAATGCAAGGCTGAATTTCAGGCAGCAGGAAGAAACTCATATTATGGAGAATATCATTTATAATGAGCTTCTGTGCCGTGGATATTCTGTTGACGTGGGTGTTGTTGATATCGTGGAGAGGAAAGATAATAAACAATCCAAAAAGCAGTGTGAGATTGATTTCGTTGTAAATGTTGGCCCAAAGAAGTACTATATTCAGTCTGCACTGAATGTCAGCGATCCAACCAAAATGGATACTGAACTGAGACCTCTTAAGAACACCAATGACTTTTTCAAGAAGATCATTGTCAGCAAGACCGCGCAAAAGCCGTGGACTGACGATGATGGAATACTGCACCTGGGTCTATACGAATTCCTTTTAAATGAGAACGCATTGGACTTGTAAACGATTACACATCGGCAAATAAAAAGCGTCGCTAAGGTAGCTACTCATAAAACAGTATCACAATTAACTGAAATAGGGTAGCTGTCATACAAGATTCTAAAAACATATGAACGGGACGATAATTCGTCCCGTTCATATGTTTTTTCTTAAATTTGTCTTAATCTGCCCTTTTAAGTATTTCAAAAAACTCTTTTTCACGTTTCTCATCTAAAAGAGCTTCTAAAAATTCTTTTTCATCAAAACGCTCTGAAATTCTTTTGTATACTATTTCGCCCAAAGTTCTTAACCGACGTAATTTTACGTTACTTTGTATTCTCTGCTGCAAAAGATTATTTGTCTTTATGGTATCAACAAACGCATGGGCAGACTCATCATCAAAATATTCAAACATTTTAGGAATTTTTACTGCTGCTCCGTCGGCATAAAAATCAGTTCTTGCATAATAGGCACTTCCACCTATACGGCCAACATAAGTTTGGGTCAAACCACAAACATAATCAGATAATAATTCTCGTGGAACATAGCCGGCATATTTGCTTAATTCATCAACACACTCGTTTTCTACTGAGAAGACATCAAGGTTGTCGATAAGGTACAATAAGTTG
>ERZ827492.2174-NODE-2174-length-14133-cov-3.081475_pt1 | contig 14133 bp, 13 predicted proteins | sample MGYA00519704_ERZ827492 | MGnify/ENA primary metagenome ERZ827492 (study PRJEB31778, sample SAMEA3449325) | human gut metagenome | biome: human gut; feature: human-associated habitat; material: faeces | place: United Kingdom | collected 2010/2012 ...
CGCCGCTGTCCAAGCCCCACCAGTAGTTTATGGCCTTGCTGGGTGGAACGTTTGCCCAACTGCCGTTGAAGATACTGAGGACTATCTGCTCGTAGAGCCTGCCCCAGTTCCAGCAGGGTACCGCCAGAGGCAGCATGGAGCCGTCCTCCTGAAGACGGTAGGTGCCCCACTCCAGGGCCCAGTGGGGGTTGCTGGAGTTGGTGGCATCCCGGTTGGATATGACGGTGATGCCGCTGTCTATAAGCTCCCGCACCGGCTGGGGCTCCACACAGGACCAGCGCAGCTTTATCCTGGCCCGGGGGTTGGTGAGCTTTACACCCAGGGCAAAGGCGTTTATGCTGGCGCTCTCGCCGATAATGGGGTAATTGGAGACATAGCCGATGATATCCTCCTTGGCCATGGCCCCGGCTATGGCTCCGGTGATGAACTTGCCCTCGTATATGCGGCTGTAGTACATGCGCACCCCGGCGTAGGGCAGGGACAGAGAGCAGTTGAGCACTTTAACATCGGGGTATTCCACCGCTATCTTTCTGCAGTCGCCTATCATCTGGGGAGTAGTGGCAAAGATGAGCTTGGCCCCCTCCTGCACCGCCTTCTCCATGGCGGAGTAGTAGTCCTTGTCAAAGGCGTTGTAGAGCTTGATGCTTACCCGGCTGCCCAGCTTTTCCTCCAGGTATTTCCGCCCATGGTCGTGGGCGCGGGTCCAGGCGCTGTGCCTGGGGTCAAAACCGTAGATGAAGGCAATATCTATGTGGTCGCTGTGGCCTACGCTCAGGAGCTTTGCCAGAAGGCTTTTGTCCTTTTCCTCCGGCTGGGTGCTGACGGCTATGGCCTCCTGGGTCTTGGCCTTGATGTCCGGCCAGATACTGCCCAGTTTTTTTATCAGCTCCGGCAGGGGCAGCTCCTTTATCTCTCCGAAGCTGAAGGTCTCCAGCCATATCAGCATGGCCTCCGCCGGGGTGATCTCCAGCTTCTCCACGTTCACCTTCTCAAAGGCCTGGATAAAGCGCACGTATCCCGCCGAGAAGCTGCGCCGGTCCCGCTCGGACCAGACCTGGTCCTCGTCCATGCCCAGGGCGGCCTGAAGCCGGGCATACCAGCCCCGGTGGCGGAAGCTTATGCCGTAGAGCCGGGAGAGAGAATAAAAGTGCATGAACTCATAGTACATCTGCACTGCGGGTTCGTCGTTGTATTCCGGGACCAGACGGGTGACCCGGGCGGCAATAAGGGGGGCGCCGTAGCTCTTCAGTACGCTGACTCGCTTGTTCCCCTCCTGCACATAGAAGCGGCCCATGTATTCGTAGCAGCGAATAGGGTCGCTTATACCTGCGTCGTCCAGATGGGCGTCGCACAGCAGCATCCACTTGCAGGCAAACTCGCTGTCTGCCGGCAGCAGGGGCATGAAGTTGCCCGCCAGGGCGGTGGTGCGTCCGGCGGACTTGGTCCCGGTGACCAGACTCAAAGGTATGCTTATGATGCCCAGCTCCACCCGGGCGCTGATGCTGCTTTCATCCAGCAGCTCATCCAGCACCGGCAGATAAGGGTAGCCGCCCCGGGCCATGGCGGTCCTGTAATACTTCTGTCCGGCCTTGAGAGCCTTGGCGTATTGCTCCACGGTCTCTGGGCGCATTATTGTCCTCCTAGTCCCCGCCTGTTCCGAGGCGGCTTGAAAATCTTTCCAAATCTCTGTACAGGGACAGTTTAGCATCCGTCCCGGCAGGCCGTCAAGTAAATGAAAAGAGGAGAGCGGGAAGCTCTCCTCTTTTTACAACAGGTTTACAAATAGGGCCTGACGGCGGTGCACAGCTGCTCTTCCTGGGCGATCAGCTTTTTTGCGATGTCCTTGGCCTTTTCGTCTGCCGCCTGATATTGGTTGAGGTAGCGGCTCAGGGATTTGACCCCCATGTTGCAGCCGTCGGTTATCAAATCTGCAATGGTCTGATCCGACTCCTTCATCACCAGCATCACATTGGTCTTTATCCATGACATGCCTTTGGCCATGGCGCTGGGCTCCTTGCCCTGATCCTGAAAGCGGTGGAGCTGCTGTTCAATGTCGTTGCTCAGCTGCTGGTGATGGAGCTTGCAGTCCACCAGACTGCGCTTCAAAAGCTCGGAGTTGGTGTAGTCCAGCACCTCGTCAATGGAGCTGACACCCATTTTCACACCGGAATCGCACTCTCTCAGGAGTTTTATGGTATCTTGTTCTATCAATTTACAACCTCCCTTGTATCATCGGCGGACAGAGAAGCCCGGTTTCCCAGCAATGCTGCATCTCAGGACGAAAACTCACAGACTGCATGAGAGCATAATAAGATAGGGCCCGGATGCGCCTTCTGTCCAACAATGCTATATACAATTAGTATAGACAGAGAGAGGTAAATTAACAGAAGGGAATTTTTTCTTTTAATCTTTTAAACCAGTACTGTCTGAAGACAGACGGACTTATGGATGGACAATATCCAGTTCAGGAGCTTTATCACGATATTTCTTAAGGATCGACTCATCTGAAACATCAGTTACCAGATGGCGCATTTTTCCCAATTCCGCAGCCTGATAGAAAGCCCGGACACCGAATTTGCTGGAATCGGCCATCACATACCAGTCGCTTGTCCACTGAGGGATGGCCCGGGACACGTAGGTGCTGAGCATGTTGTTCACGGTCAGACCGGTGTCTGGATCAATTCCTACACCACTGGAAAAAGCCTTGCCCACGAATATCCCGCTGGTAGTGGCCTTGAGATTGGAATCGCTGGTGGCACAAAGCCCATCAGGGGTCATGATTATCTCACCGCCCAGCAGGATGATATCTTCCACATAGGGCTTGAGAATGGTGACAGCGGAGACATTATTGGTTATTACCGATATCCCCTCCACTTCCTTTATCTTTTCAGCCAGTGAAAGACATGTCTTCCCGGAGCCCAAGAAAATAAAATCTCCCGGACATACATATGCTTTCGCCAGCTCGGTGAGTATATCTATCCTTGCCGGTATAGTCACTCCCGAATGCCTGATCTCAATCTTTTGCGGTGCCTCTACAAGGATGGCGCCGCCGTGAGTGCGTTTGACAAAGCCCAGCTGCTCCATTTCGTCAAGATCTTTTCTGACAGTAACGACGCTGACCCCCAGATAGTCCGATAGTTCTCTGGTGGATGCGGCGTTATTTGTGGACAAGTACTCTCTGAGCTTTATAAATCTGTCGTGCTTTAACACAAATATTCCTCCAAATCCGGCAGCTTTTTAAGCTCTGTTATAAGTTTAATTATACGGTTTAAAAAGAGAAAAAGCAAGGGAAATAGTTAAAGATAGAAAACGTGTTTGCATCTATAATCCCCTTTTTGCTTCTTGATTGCTTATATTTACTGGCTTGTTTGACTCGGAAAGCAATGCGAAATGAAAGTAAGGGCTTTCTTTACGTTTTCCTCTGCATTACCGCCTCTGTGCCACATTTCCAAAGTATAGGGGCCAAGGTAGCCCAGCGCCTCCATATGGGCAAAAACAGCGGGAAAGTTCACGCAGCCGCTTCCAAAAGGAATTCCCTTAAAGCGGGTGGAATTGTTCCCTTCACGCAGAGTCTCTTTCACATGTACTGCCACGGTGCTGCTGAGGCCAAGACTAAGCTCTTCAAAAACGTCGTTTTCCTTCCAGGCGGACAGATTGCCCATATCTGGGTACAGGGCCAGCCAGGGACAGGGCAGCTGCTGTTTGAGCTGCAGGCATTTTTTTACACTGCACATAAAAGGGGTGTCCATAGTCTCCATGGCCAGCATAACCTGATGGGTCGAGGCCATGCGGCAGGCTTCTCTCATCCCATCTGTAAATAGCCTTATGCTGTCTGATGTTGAGGGTTCATAATAGACATCGTAGCCTGCAAGCTGAATCACGGATATTCCAAGCCTTTTGGAAAAGAGAATGGCCTTTTCCATTATTTCAAGAGCCATTTTACGCCTTCCACTGTCGGCGCTGCCAAAGGGAAAGCGTCTGTGGGCACTGAGACACAGGGACTGCATTCCCAGTCCCGTGGAGCGCAGCTCTTCTCCAAGAGCTTGCTGTCTGTCAGCCGTAAGATACAGCCTGGAGATTTTTTCATCAGACTCGTCAACGGATATCTCCAGATAATCAAAGCCAAGTTTTTTGGCCGACCTAAACTTGTCCGGCAGCGCCATTTCCTCAGGAAGAGCCTTTTCGTAAAGGCCAAGCAGATGCTGTCCCAACATTTTTATACCTCCTGCCCATGCTCCATGTCTTTAAGCGGGCCATACCTGAATTGTCAATATGTCTGTGTATCCGTATTATGCTCTTTGAACTTGACCTTTTCCGAGCTGCCCAGCTCCATAATGACAATGCTTCCTATAAGTACCACTGCGCCAATCAGCGCTCTGACGGTAATGCTTTCTTTAAATACAAGCCAGCCGCCTACCATTGTAAAGACAGGGATGCTGGCAAAGATTATGCCTGTATTTACTGCACTGGTATAACGCTGGGCAAGGGCCTGTATATAGCTTGCTATGGCTGTGCTGACGATTCCAGTCCAGAATATACAGAACCAGCCGGACAGTTTTTCAGGTAAAGCAAGACCGGATACAGGCACCGCCACCAGCAGGGCACACAGTGCCATTACCCCCAGAGGCACTACGGTCAGCACTACCGGATCGTCTCCGGAGGCCAGATACTTCTCTATAAGAAGGATCTGAGCCCCGGCCAGAGCGGAGCTGGACAGGCATATCCAGATCCCGGCGCTGTATTGGAAACTGCCGTCGGCAGTGAGAAGCAGGATGCTGAAAAAGCCTCCGCAGACGCACAAAACGGTACGCAGCCCATAGCGCCGCCCCATAAACAAAAAGGCAAGCACTGGCACCATTATGGTCTGCAAACTGGTCAGGAAACCGGCAATGCTTACCGGTGCAGAGGCTATACCGGCAGTGCAGGTAACATGAGCCATGTATGTGACTATACCTAAAAGGACAGAGTGCTTTATGGATTGGCGGTTTAGTTTGAGTATACAGTGCTTTCCCAGCGAAACGAAAGAAACAAAAAAGGCAAGGGCAAAACGCAAGGCAATAAAATTAAATATATCCAGCTCCTGAGTAGCAAATTTCAATACAATGCCGGTTATGCCCATTATAAGAGAATATATTAACAACAGTATATCCGCTTTCATCTGTGCTTTCATAACTGCCTCCGGAAAAAGGACAATATACAGCAATAAAATACTATCAAAACGAAAGAAAAAAGTCAATAAAAAGATATATAAAGAAATTAACGACTTGCGAATTTGCGTATTTTGCCTAAATACGCAAATACTTTTCTATAAAAACCGATGAAAAAGAAAGAACTTGTTGACTTTTGCCAGCATACTATTTAGAATAGCAACTGTAGATAAGGCCAACTTTAAATATCGTTACATAAACGAAAGGAAAAGAAACCAAATGAAAGAGTATGTAATTGAAAGAGATGAGCTGTTCAAGTGGTGCTCTATTCCTGTTGACCAGCTGGAAAACCATCCGGACAGCAAGGTCAAGCTCACGATCAAGGATACCCGCCAGGAGGCCATGAAGTTGGCCGGAAACATGATGGCCGATGAGGTCATCAAAAATAATGCCGAGGGCAAGCCCACAAGCTGGGTACTCCCATCAGGGCCGGCCGACCAGTTCAATACTTTTATAGACCGGGTCAATAAAGAGAGAATAAGCCTTAAGAACCTGACGGTTTTTCACATGGACTACCTGTTGGACTGGAACTCCAGAGTCTATCCCCTTGGAGACTATTATGAGAGTGCCCACGGCAGAATGCTCTATGGCTTTTACAACAAAATAGACCCGGAGCTGAACGTGCCGGAAAGCCAGCGCATCTGGCCCCGCGTTGAGGATCTGGACGAGATGGACAGAATGATAGAGGCAATTGGCGGCGTTGACACTGTCTGGGCCGGTGTGGGCTATAAGGGACTGGTTGCTTTCTGTGAATCTCCCCATGACCCGCTGGAAAGGGTAAGCCTGGAAGATTATGAAAATATGAAGACCAAGATAGTCGAACTCAACTATGATACCACCATTGCAACGAGCCAGAGAAGCTTTGGCGGCTGCTATGACAGGGCCGGGCACCAGGCGGTCACCATCGGCTTTAAGTCCATGCTCTCAGCCAAACGCTGCGTGGCAATGATCTGCACCGGCGAGTGGAAGCAGACCGTGCTGAGGGTACTGATGTTCAGCGAGCCTACCCTTGAGTACCCTGTAACTTTGTTCCCCAAACATATTCCGGAAGTTATCGTCCTGGCAGACCGGTTTACTGCGACTCACCCGATGTCCAAGGGCAAGATAGTGCTGTCCGCTGAAAATACCGGTAAGCACTGAGCCTGATACCGACAAACATATAAGGAGAATTGACCATGGAAATTTACAGAATTTCTCGTGAAGATATGCTCAGATGGTGCTCCATTCCCAGGGAGCAGCTGCTGAATAACCCCGACAGCAAAGTGGACCTGAGAATGTTCGACACTCGCAGGGACACCATGGAGATGGCCGGAAACATGATGGCCGATGAGGTAAAGAAGAACAACGCCGAGGGGAAAATCACCAAGTGGATACTGGGCTCCGGTCCTGAAGATCAATTCCAGACCTTTATCGACAGGGTAAACAATGAAAGGATAAGTCTTAAGAACCTTTATATTTTCCATATGGACTTCGGCCTGGACTGGAACTCCAGAATGTATCCCGAAGCAAATAACTGGCACAGCCCACAGGGCAGGATGAAGGTGCGCTTTTACGGAAAGATTGACCCGGAACTGAATGTACCGGAGGAGCAGCGCATCTGGCCCACACTGCAGGACCTGGACTATGTTGACAACAAGATAGAAGAGCTGGGCGGCGTAGACACTCTGTGGGCCGGCATAGGCTACAAAGGCCTGGTGGCCTGGTGCGAATCCCCCACGAACCCCTATCAGCGGGTCACCGAGGAAATGTATATAAACATGAAGACCAAGGTGGTCAATGTCAGCTATGAGAAGGTTGTGGAGTCCAGCCAGCGGGTCTACGGCGGCTGCTACGATATGATACCCCACCAGGCGGTTACCATAGGCATGAAGTCCATGCTTACCGCAAAGAGGGCCGTATGTATGATACCCACCGGAGAGTGGAAGATGACGGTGCTGAGAGTGCTCATGTTCAGTGACGCCACTCTGGAATATCCCTGCACTCTGCTGCCCAAGTACATCCCGGAGGTCATAGTCCTCACCGACAAGCACACCGCCACCCATCCGCTGTCTTTGGATGAGGTGCCTCTCTCCATAGAAAACCAGAGCTGAGTCCGGGGGTGCTGAGATGTACAAGACCGGGGCCGTCGTGCTGAATAATATAGGCGGCGGGATAAACATTTGGGTGGATCATCTTCCCTCCGTTGGAGAATCCGTTCTTGGCTACGGCTTTGACGTGGCGGAAGATCTGGCCAAAGGCGGAAACGTGGCCGTGGCCATAGCCCGGCTGGGTATGGATGCCGCCATAATCGGAAAACTGGGTGACGACGAGGCAGGCAACAGAGATGCCAGATGGCTGAGAGAGAGCGGCGTAAACTGCCAGGGACTGATTCTCTCCCCGGAGGCCAAGACCGGCCAGGGGCTGGGAATCAATGAGCGGGTGACCGGACGCAATCTGATTGTCACAGGGGAGAGCAGCAGCAAGTGGCTTAGCTTTCAGGAAGTGGAAGAGAGTCTCCGCAGCCTTGCTCCGGCTGAATTCTTTATCACAGGCTTTGAGATAAAGGAAGAACTGGTGCTGCCGGCGGCAAAGCTGGCAAAGGAGCTGGGGATGAAAGTGGTGCTGAATCCCAGCCCGTTGCCAAAGATGACTTTGGAAGCTATCCCCTATGTGGATTATTTCATAGTAAACGACATAGAGGCGAAAAAGCTCCTGGGCATGGGGGAGGATGCTCCTCTTGAGCCGGAAAAGGTACTCCGGGCGCTGAAAGAAAAGTATCAGACTGAAAATGTAATAATGACGATGGGCGGGGAAGGATATGCCGGACTTGAAAAAGACCACTTCTTCTCCGGAGCCCAGATACCAGTTTCTCCAATTGTGGACACCAGCGGAGCCGGAGACGGGTTCCTTTCGGCAATGGTGGTAAATCTGCATTGGGGCAAGAACCTTGAAGAAGCCTGCCGCTGGGCAAATAAGTATGCTGCCAGGGTGGTGCTGGTAGACGGCACTTTAAAAGGCTACTCAACTGTAGAGGAACTGGAGGCATTTTACCGTGAGCGCGGCGAAAGCCTTTAATTTAATATTTTATCAATCAGTGTAAAAAGAAAGGAGAAAGAAATGAAGAAAACCCACAGACTCCTGGCCATGCTGCTGTGCCTGATAGTGGCCTTGACGGCAGTCGGCTGCGGTGGAAGTGACACCCCTGCTGCAACCACCACGGATACCCCCGCTGCTGCTGAAGATGCTGCCGAAAGCACCCAGGAAGCAAACCCCAACGCCCGTGTGCTCAAATGGTCCGCCAACTCCCCCGAGGGCTACCCCGACTATGAATCCGCAATGCGTATAAAAGCATATGTGGAGGAAAAGACCAATGGGGAGATTATCCTTGAGGTTTACCCAGACAATATTCTGGGCGACTGGACAGTGGTCTTTGATGAGATCATGAACGGCGGTATTGACTTTACTGCAACTTCCGTGCCCGACTACTACGACCCCAGAATTGCAGCATGCACCCTGCCTTACCTGACTGCCACCTATGATGAGGTTGCCGCCGTTTTCCGCAAGGGCGGTTATTATGACAAGGTCCTGGAAGAGTGCTATGAGGAACTGAATGTTAAGTACTTCGGCGTGTACTGTGACGGCTACTGCGGCGTAGGCGTTCAGGGCGAGCTGGAGAACGCCAATATCCCCGGCGCCGATAAAGGCGACGCCATCATCCGTGTACCGCCCAACCAGTCTATGATTCTGGCTGTGCAGAACCTGGGATTCAAATATTCCTCCATCCCCTATTCCGATACTTACACTTCTCTGCAGACCGGTGTTGTTCAGGGATGGTGCGGCGGCCCCATATCTCAGCATTACGGCCAGTGGCTGGACGTGGAGGACCACTACTATGACTACGACATCTGGCAGGAGAGCCGTCACTACATCGCCAGCATGGATACCTGGAACTCCCTGACCGAGGAGCAGCAGCAGATCTTTACCGACATCATCCTTCAGGAGGCTGAGCTGTCCATAACCAACGCTGCTGAGAACGATGCCAAGTACAAGGAGCTGTATGCCAACGAAGAAGGCTATACCATGGTATACTTCACCGATGAGGAGAAGAAGGCTTTTGCCGAGGATTGCCGTGAGAAGGTATGGCCCCAGCTCAACGAGCTCTACGGCGAGGAATTCCTCACCGAGCTGCTTGCAGATATTGAGGCAAACACCTGACAACAGCAATTCATTAACGCGAATCTTTACGGAAATTTAGCGGTTATGGGACTCATAAGGAGTCCCATAACTGTTAAGACACGCCTATCAAGGAGGTGCTGAATGAAAACCCTGAAAAAAATAAATGACGGCTTTATAAAGGTGAGCGAGTATGCCGCCTTTGCTTTAAGCGCCGTTGTGTGCGCCATGATAGTCTGGTGGGCGGCAAAGCGGTATCTTTTTGCGTCGGAGTTCTACGGAGCAGAGGAGCTCATACTGGCTCTGGCCTTCTGGATGTATTTTATCGGTGCATATATCGCCACCTACGTGGATTCTCATACCAATGCGGATTTGTTTACCGGCATGCTGAAAACAGATAAGGGAAAGAACATTGCCAAAATAGTCAGACTTTGCATTTCCCTGCTGGCTTTTGCCCTGCTCACCTGGTTGGCCTGGGACTTCCTGGCCTTTGATATCTCCATGCATAAGATAACCGTAATGTATCGTTTCCCTCAGGCCTGGATACATGCGGTGTTGCCCTTGTCCTTTGTACTGTCCTGTATTTATACTGTAGCCCACATTGTCCAGACCGCCATAGCCCTGGCAGAGGGCGGTAAGAGCGAAGCTGCCCAGCAGCCGGAGGCTCTGGAACAAGCCACTGATAAAGGAGGTAATGTGAAATGACACCTGCTATAATACTTGCCATTGTGTTGCTGTTCCTCCTTCTGGTTATCGGTGTGCCTGTGGCTCTGTCCTTCTTCCTCAGCGCCATGGTAATCGCTCTTGGCAGCGGCGCCAGCTTGTCTCTGCTGATGTCCTACAGCTACAAGAACACCAGCTCCATCATCCTGCTGACTATACCTCTGTTTATCATGGCCGGATCCATTATGGCTTACGGGGGCATAGGCAGACAGATTATACACGCTGCAAGCCGTCTGGTGGGAAGACTTAAAGGCGGTCTTGCGGTTGTGGGCATAATTGCCTGCTCCATATTCGCTGCTATTTCCGGCAGTGCCTGTGCGACACTTTCCGCAATAGGCGGCATCATAGGACCCATGCTCAAGGAGAAACGCTATCCCCGGGGCCTAGTGGCAGCAATGATGGCCAGCGCCGGCGTCATCGGCATACTTATTCCACCCAGCGGTATTATGATACTTTACGGCTGGTCCAGCTCTACTTCTGTGCTGGCTTGCTTCCTGGCCGGTGCCATACCCGGAATAATCCTTGCAGTTCTGCTCTCTCTATGCACGCTGTTCATGCTGCGCAACAACACCGAAATAGAGACTCTCTCCGCCGAAGAACTGAAGGCTGCATGGGCGGAGGAGAAGCGTCTCCGCAAGGCTAACCACGAACACGGCCCCTTCTGGGCGCTGCTTATGCCCTTCATTATCCTGGGTTGTATTTACGGGGGTGTTACCACCACTACTGAGGCGGCAGCCATAGCCACGGCCTATGCCATCCCGGTGGGCTTCTTTATTTACAAAAAGCTCACATGGAATGCAATGAAGGACAGCTTTATAGACGCCGCAAAATCCACCGGCACGATAATGCTGCTGACGCTCACCGTGCAGATGCTCAGCCGCATGTTTATAGATGTGAACCTGCCCAAGATGATTCTCAACGCCTTCTATTCCGTTACTGAGAACCGCTGGGGTATACTGGTGATGATAAACCTGTTTATGATAGTTCTTGGCATGCTCATGGACGACACCAGCGGTACACTTCTTGCAACGCCTATCCTGGTGCCAATTATAAAAGAACTTGGTTTCAGCCCCGTCCATTTTGCTGGCATCCTGGCTGTGAACCTGGGAATGGGCAATATCACTCCTCCCGTTGCGCCTCTGCTCTACTTCTCCTCCCGTATCATAGGCGCCCCCCTGCAGGAGATGCTCAAGCCAACCCTGGTCTACTTCCTCTTTGCCTGGCTGCCCACGCTGATACTGGTGACCTTTGTGCCTGCCATATCCACCTGGCTGCCTCAGCTTTGCGGCTACGCCGTCTGAGCTTGAACCGTAAGAAAGACAGCCCATATGTCGGCCTTGCTCCGACGGGCTGTCTTTTGCTCACCTATTTTGTAATAAACCTGAAAAGGAGAACCACATGTCAGTAGAGATCAAATCTTTTGGCTCCACTCTGTCCGGCAGAGAGGTGCGGCAGTTCATAATAAGCGCGGGGGATAATATTAAAGTATCTCTCATAGAGATCGGAGCCAGTATTCAGAGCCTGTGGGTCCGGGACCGGCAGGGGCAATTTAGAGATCTGGTTCTGGGATATGACACGGCGGCGGAATATGAGGACAACCCAACCTTTTTCGGTGCCGCTCTGGGCCGGCTCATAAGCCGCATGCCGGACTGTACACTTCACTTTGAAGGCCGGGACTACCCACTGGACAACGTAGACGGAATGCACATGCACGGCGGCATTAAAGGCTTTAGCCGCGTAAAATGGGACGGCACGGTTACCGGGGACAATCAGGTCCGCTTTACCTACATTAGTCCCGACGGTGAGGAAGGCTATCCCGGCTGGGTGACGGCCAGAATAACCTATACACTGGAGAGCGCAGGTCTGACAATAGACTACCATATGTCTGCCGACCGGCGTACGGTAATAAATCCCTCCAACCACAGCTACTTTAATCTCAACGGCCATGACAGCGGCAGTATACGTTCCCATGTTATAAGCTGCCCCGTTACCGGCTCCTTCAACCAGCTCACCGAAGAGCGAGGCCCACTGATGGAGGGTACAGATTTAAACAGCCCCCAAATCCTGGGGGAGCTATTCGACAGGCACTATCCCTCTCTGGAAGAGATGGGCGGAGGAATAGATCACAAGTTCATTCTGGCCGAGCCCTCGGAAAAACTCAAGGCCGCGGGCACTCTGTACTCTCCCGATTCCGGCATAGAGCTGCAATGCACAACCACCATGCCGTGCGTAATGATATATACCGGCAACATGGTGGACGGAGTGCCAGGCAAGGGTGGATGCGTATACAATAAGCACGCAGGAGCCTGCTTTGAAACAATGCTTTTCAGCTCACTGCACGATATGTATGGCTCTGTAGCCGTTATCGAACCGGGAAAAGATCACAAAAGCCGCACGCGGTTTGCCTTTACCCTCAGATGAGGGGAGGCCGGACAATGCTGGAAGATTTAAAGCACCAGGTACTTAAAGCAAATCTCATGCTTCCAAAGTATGGCCTTGTAACTTTGACCTGGGGCAATGCCTCAGGTATAGACAGAGACATGGGACTTATAGTGATAAAGCCCTCAGGCCTGCCCTACGAGGACATGGCAGCCGAGGACATGGCTGTTGTGAATATGGCCGGAATCCAGGTGGAAGGGAAATGGAGACCATCCAGCGACCTGCTCACACATATAGAACTCTACAAAGCTTTCCCTGACATAGGGGGTATCGTGCATACTCATTCCCGCTGGGCAACCTCTTTTGCCCAGGCCGGGCTTGGAATAAAGGCCATGGGAAGTACACATAGTGACTACTTTTATGGTGAGATACCCTGTACACGGCCTATGACTGACAAAGAGATCCGGGGCGAATACGAGCGGGAGACGGGAAAAGTAATAGCGGAGACCTTTAAAGATAAGGACCCGGCTGCCATTCCCGCTGTGCTGGTGAACAGTCACGGACCTTTTACCTGGGGGGCTACGCCCTATGAGGCTCTTTACCATGGGATTGTGCTGGAGGAAGTGGCCTTCATGAACTACCACAGTCTGGGACTGTGTCCGGACAGGGGACCTGTGCAGCAGAGTCTGCTGGACCGGCACTATTTCAGAAAGCACGGCCGGAACGCATACTATGGCCAGAATGCACCCGAAAAGGGAAAAGACAACTGAAAAAACGAATGGCCAAATAGCTTCAGAGCTTAAATAAATTAAAGAATGTAAGACAGGCAATACCCTGCCGGAAAATGACGGCAGGGTATTGCCTGCTTTATGTATTGGACTGAGATTGCTGCCGCAATCATCTCCGGAAGAACTTTCAATTAAAAGCCGTAGTACTTCCCGGGTATTATCACATTGAATATATCGGATATGCCGTAAATTGCCAGAAGTACCCCAAACACTCTTATGGCTGACGCCGCAGCGCCGAAGGGATGGGCAGCAAGGAGAAGGCCCAGCGTAAGAAGGACTGCCGTCGACAGTATGCCAGTCAAACGCATCCACGCTCCCCAGGACCACTGCCGGACTATCAGAGGTATCCTTATAAGACCGAGGACGATAAGCAGGACCCCGATTGCAAAGAAAAAGGCGGACAGCAGCAGCTCCGGCTTGAGGAAGCACAGCAGGCCAAGGAATAAAAAGACAGCGGCAAAGAGAAGTTCCCTGCCTGCACCGTCGTCAAACTTTCTCATCCTGAACCAGTAGACCACCCTGGACAGGGCGAAAAACAGCGCTGCAGCTCCAAGTATCTTGGCAAATATGACTCCGGCAAGAGCGGGATATATTGCCAGCAGCAGTCCAAAAGCTGCTGCGCATACCGCGGTCCAAACTGGGGGAAGAGCGGTTTCAAAATAATGCTTCATATTGTTTTTCTCCTAATTCGATTTATGCAGTACCGGCGAGCGGCCGGAGGCGTGGACAAATGGCTCCGGCAGTGTAAAGACCAGTATTTGGAGCCGCTATATCCCGCCGTAGGCAAAGGTGTCCCAGCTGCGGTGCATGTATGTGTCCAGAGCTATGGGCACGCCGATAAAAGCCGGGTCCCTGCCCTCTGCAAGGAATTCCTCCAGAAACTC
>ERZ827492.2184-NODE-2184-length-14086-cov-3.306250_pt1 | contig 14086 bp, 13 predicted proteins | sample MGYA00519704_ERZ827492 | MGnify/ENA primary metagenome ERZ827492 (study PRJEB31778, sample SAMEA3449325) | human gut metagenome | biome: human gut; feature: human-associated habitat; material: faeces | place: United Kingdom | collected 2010/2012 ...
ATGCTCGATGTTGAACTTGAACATGTAGGAGAACACGGCCGTCATGATGACCATCATGAGCAACGGGTTGAGAACGGACCACAGAATGCCCAGGACGCTGCGGCGGTACTTGCGTTTGAAGTCCTTGGAAACGAGAGCAGAGAGCACACCCCAGTTCTTCTTGAACTCGCTGCGCGTCATATCGCTTTGTACGCTCGTTGCCATACTTGAAACAACCTCTGCCCAGTTTCCACGCTAGACGTTGTACATAAACTCGAAGACGTCCTCGCGCTGGATGACGACCTGCAGGTTGAGCGCCTCGCCATCGCGGGCGAGCAGCTCCTGCACCTTGTTGAAGCTTGCAACGTCCTCGTCGAGCGTGACGAGCATGGTCATCGAGAAGATGTCGTTGAGGACATTCTGCTGGATGTCGTCGATGTTGGCGCCACAATCGGCAAGCGTCGTGGCAATGGTCGCGACAATGCGGCTGCGATCCTTGCCCAGGACGGTCACGACGGTTCTCGTTGGAGTCATCTTGTTCCCTTCAGATTTTCGTAACGCACATGGTACCGCAAATGCTCGTATGCGCCACCCACGCATTCGCATATGGAGAGGGGTTTTCGCCCACGGAAGGCGCTACTCACCGACGTTGAGAATTGACTCCCGGAGCGACTCGCTCAGATGCGCGCAAGGCGCGGTGTCCTTCCAGTTCTCGGGAGGCAGGCTGGGAATGGCGACGATGAAGACCGCGCCGTGACCAGCCAGATTGGCCGCTTGCACGGTGCCGCCCATCGCCTCGGCAAGCGCCTTGACGATAGCAAGCCCCAGGCCGCTGTTGCCGCTACCCTTGAAGCGTGCACGACTCTGGTCGGCGCGATAGAAGCGATCGAAGAGATGCTCGGGCGACTCGTCGCCGAAGCCTGGTCCATCGTCCTTGACGGCGATGACCGAATGGCCCTCGTTGCAGGCGATCTCGACGCGCACGTGGCCGCCCTCGCCCGCAAAACGGCTCGCGTTCTCGATGAGGTTCACGAGAATCTGGTTGAGCGCGTCTGCATTGCCCATGACGTCCGGGGCCTCCCCCACCACGGTGAGGTTCACGCCACGTTCCTCGACGAGGCCTTGCATGAGCAGGGCGCAGTTATCGGCAATGGCACGCAGGTTGATGCGCGTGAGCTCCATGTTTTCGCCCTCGGCCCGTTGCAAGGTGAGCAGGTCATTGGCCAGGCGCGTGAGGCGATCGCACTCCTTGATGATCTGGTCGAGGAAGCGCTGCTGCAGCTGCTCGGGAACGTCCCCCTCGAGCAAGGTCTCGGCCGCACCGCGAATGGCGGTGAGCGGCGTACGGATCTCGTGACTCACGTCACTCACGAATTGCGCCTGGCGAGCCTCCTCGCTGCGCATCTCGTTGATGGTCTCGCGTATGAACGCGCGGACCTCGTGTGGCGGGTCTGCCTGCTCGAAGAAGCGCAGGACCTCGGGCGGGACCTCCCCACCGAACATATCCTGCGAATCGATCCTGTTGCCCGTATCGCCTGCAACCACGGCAGCCTCCTCGGCTCTATCGGTTCTTCTCGTAGATGAGCCGCAGGCCATGCAAGGTCAGACGCGACTCGCGACGTGTGATGGTCTGGGAAAGCTCGGTGATCATGCCCGAGAAGCCGCCCGTCGCGATGACAGGTGCCTCGTAGCCGAGCTCGGCGAAGATGGCGCGGACAAGGCCGTCGATGCGTGCGACCTCGCCGAAGATGATGCCCGAGCGCATGGCGTCTATCGTGTTGGTGCCAATCGCATGGGCGGGCTCGACGATGTCGACCTGCGGCAGGCGAGCCGCATGGGTGAACATGGCATCTGCACCCGTGCCCATGCCAGGCGCGATGATGCCGCCCATGAAGCGACCCTTCTCGTCGATAACCTCGATGTTGGTCGTGGTTCCCAGGTCGACGACCACGACAGGCGCGCCCTCGAGCTTGATGGCGGCAATGGCATCGGCCACGCGGTCGGCGCCGATCTCGGCCGGGTTGTCGTAGCGCATCGCGAGTCCCGTCTTGATGCCGGGCCCCACGATGATGGGCTCGCGCCCGGTGATGCTTCGCGCGACGCTCGCCCAGCACTCGGTAAGCGCCGGCACGACCGAGGCGATGACCACGTCATCGCAAGACGAGATGTCGATATCGTTGAGCCCGAATTGCCCGACGAGCGAAAGCCTCACCTCATCGGCGGTATCTTGCGCGCGCGTCGTGAAGACCCAGTGGGCCACGAGCTCCTCGCCCTCGAAGAGGCCCATGGCGGTTTGCGTGTTTCCGATGTCCACGGTCAGAAGCATGCATTCTCCATCTCTCAAAACAGTTTCATTACAGCGTAGCGCGAACTCTCCTTCAGCGCATACAATAGAATGTAATCGTAACAGGTAATGGTTGAGTGGAGCTTGCCATGGATGAAAAAAGCGAACAGAGAATACTCGTCGTTGACGACGAGCAGGCAATAACCGATTTCGTCAGCTTTAACCTCTCGAAGGAGAACTACAAAGTCGATGTCGCCCATAATGGCAACGAGGCCGTCGATATGGCCAACGCCAACGATTACGACCTCGTGATTCTCGACGTCATGCTGCCCGGTATCGACGGCTACGAGGTGTGCCGCCGCATCCGCACCAAGAGCAACGTGCCCGTGCTGTTTCTATCGGCACGTGATACGGAGCTCGACAAGGTCGTCGGGCTCGAACTCGGCGGCGATGATTACCTAGCCAAGCCCTTTGGCATCCGCGAGCTCCTTGCCCGCGTACACGCGCTGCTGCGCCGTGCTCCGCAAGAAGCCGACACAGGCGCTGACGGCGTGCGCGTCCTCGACATTAGCGGCATCCATCTGGATGAGGCAGGGCATCATGCCACCTTCGAGGGCAAGGACATCGAGCTCACACCGCGTGAGTTCGAGCTGCTGGTCACGCTCATGAGCCATGCGGGTACCGTACTCGGCCGCGAGCAGCTTTTGCGCGAGGCGTGGGATTGGCAGTACGTCGTCGAGACCAAGACGGTGGACACGCACATCAAGCGCCTGCGCGACAAGCTGGCAAGCGTGGGGCTGGATCCCAACGTCATCGAGACCGTGCGCGGCTATGGCTATAGGTTCGTGAAGGACTTCAAGAACAAGTAGCGGCGCGGGAGATACGCTACGGCGAGAGCGGGTGGACGCGATGCGTCTGCCCGCTTTTGTGTGTGGGGAGAATTCGTTTTTTTGGTGTCACTGCATTCGTTTTTCGGAAATACCCTGTCACTCCGCATCATTCGATGACGAAGTCGTGCAGGTCGACGCCATTGTCCTCGGCCGTCTTGCAGAGCTCCTCGCCGGATATTTAATGTGTGGATGCAAATAGCGAACATCTGTTCGTTTTAATGATACAATTCATGTGCTGGCGAGATGAGTTCTCGCATGTAGCCAAATGTAATGTATAAGCATTTTAGTTATACAAAAACATTTTATAAAAATGTATAATACTAAGGGGCAAAATGGAAGATGATGTGATAGTTCATTCTCGGGTTCATGATCGTCATCCAGAGATTTCAGATGAAGATGCTGTCTCAGCCTGGCGCAATGCCTTTGCCATACAGGTGAGAGAGTACGGTTCGCCGGAATTCTACATTGCCGCAGGTGCAGACAAGAAGGGACGCATTCTGGAGCTGGCGGCAACAGAGCTTGATTGTGGATCAATATTGATCTATCACGCCATGAAGATAACGGCGAAAATGCGTGAGGAACTCGGGTTGTAGAGGAAGGTCCAAGATGGAGTACAGGACAAAGAGCGGTCGCGTTCTTACCGATGCCATGATCGAGGAACTCGCAGCCCAAGCAGAGCGCGGAGACTACCCCGGCAAGGCCGGCAAGATGCTCGTAGCGCCCCAGGGCAGGCCTCCCCTATGCGATGAGGAGCTAGTGACCGTTGCGTTCAAGATTCCGCGATCCTTTCGGGACAAACTCGACAAGGCAGCACACGGGAAGAACGAGTCACGGTCCCAATTCCTGCGAGAGGCACTCGAGGCGGCACTGGGCTGAAGAAGGTCCGGGAATAAGGGCCATTACTCGATGACGAAGGCGCGCAGGTCGATGCCGTTGTCCTCGGCCGTCTTGCAGAGCTCCTCGCCGGACATGGAGTCGATGTCGGCAAAGTCGAGGATGGCCGCGGGAAAGCCGCCCATCATGGCGGTGCCGAAGTAGTCCCTCATGTAGTCGCGCAGCTTGTCGACGTCGATGGTGGCCATGGTTATCCTTTCAGCTTCTTGATCTGGTTATTGAAAGCTTCGAACTGCTGCTGATCCATCTGGTATCCGAGTTGATAGGCACGCGGCTGCAAAATGTCCCGGATGTCCGAGAAATACTGCTGCAGCTCCCGCCTGTCCACATAGGTGGCCTCGCTCATGAACTCGGCGAGCTTGGCATAGCCATACCAGAACAGGTCGATGAAATACGTGAAGTCATCGTCGAGCGGACCGAAGTAACGCCGCTTGCCCATCTCGGTCATGAGCTCGATTGTCATCTCCAGGCTATCGTCGTTTTCCCCGTCCTCGGGAATGAAGGCCTCGGGCATGACGATATTGGATGCACGACGCTTCGTACCATGGCTAAACAACATGGATTTCTTGCCAGCCGGAAACGCGCCGAAGATGCCGTTGTCCTTCACCACCTGCTCGTAGAGAGCGAAGGAATCCTCGATTAGGTCGAGCAGCTTGGAGAGTTGCTCCTTCGGAATCGTCGCGCTCGAAGTCACGGTTCCCTCGAAAATGTCGATTCCGGCGCAGTCGATCGTGCTGCCCACTACGCTCTCGGCTGCCTTGTGCTTCAGCTCGGTCAGCCGCTCCTCCGCTTCCACGCCGGCTTTCATGAGTGCCTCGACGCGCGGGGTGACCTCCTCGATGTGCTTCTTGAAATTGGGGTCGGGTTCGCTCAGGTCGTCAAAGACCTCGTCAAAGACGGAATCGATCTGCTCCTCGTACGATGCCTGAACCTCGTCGTTCTCGCGCTCCTTCATCGACTTGGCATCTTGTGCGGGATCGTCCTCGTCTTGCTCGGGCTCGCATACCGTTATGGCCCCGAGGCGCTGCAGTCCCTTTACACAGTCGATGGACTGGGACCTGTACAAGGCAGAATAGTCCCGGGGCTGCCAGTCCTCTATGACCTTTCTGGTGCGCTCGAGGACCTGCGCGATTCCCTTGATCAGCGCCTCGCGACTTTGCGCATCGCGCAGCCTGCGATAGCACGTGTCGTATTCGACGCCCATCGGGGCATCGAGCTTCTTTTCCACGCGATTGAGATACGCGTCCCGCTGCTCGTTCACGTAGGCCAAGACGCTCTTGCCCAGACGCGTCCCCATCGAATCGCACTGCATCTTGAAGTCGCACTTCAGGCTGTCCTTTACCTTCTGCGCTTCGAGTGCGTAGGTGTTCTCGATGGCCTCATCAAGACCCTTGCGGGCATCCTCCTGTGCCTCTTCCCTGCGCCGCCCGTCAATGGCCTCGAAGGCCTTGATTATTTCCTCTGCATCAATTGACATCTTGCTCTCCTACCATGTCTACAGACCAAGGGCCTTCTTGGCTGCCGCGACGGGGTTACCCTCCTCGTAGAACTCGGGGCTCACCGCCGACATGAGCTCCTCGGGAATGCTCTGCATGTCCTTGATGCAGCTCATGGGCAGCAGGAGCTTCTTGGCACCGGCGTTCTTTGCTATACGCCAGATGTCTTCGAGATTGCGGATTGGATCCATCGTGCCGGACAGTCGCACGATGCCGGGAATGGCGAGCGCGGGCATGACCGGGATGTTGGCCGCAGCCGAGCACAGGCCCACGTATTCGGCGAGGGAGACCTCGACGGACAGGCCCTTGCTCTGTAGGTCGTTGAAGAAGAGGAGGTAGTCCTTCTGGGCCGCCCTCGTACCATGCACGACACGGTTGATGCTGTCCTCGAAGTACCTGAAGGCGGCATCCATGGTGTCGCGCACAGCCCTGTTGGAACCGATGCCCTCTATCTCGAACTTGAACTCGCCATCGACCGCGCGGTTCTCAAGCTTGTAGACGGCTTCCTCCTCCGTGAGCGACCGGCCGATGCCGAACACGTGTCCGGGATGGAGCGGCCCGTCGGGAATGAGCGTGCCCTCGGATTGCTCGGGAACGTAGATCACGCGCACGTCCATCTTGTCGTCGGCATCGATATAGCCCAGGTCGACGTCGATGAACTCGACACCCGCCATGATCTTGAGCTGCTCCTTGACGCGCCGGCGACCTTCGATGGCGTATTCCAGCAGCCAGCGCATGTCTTCCTTAGACATGTTCTCGTCGGGGAAGATAAGCTTTGCAAGTCCGCTGAAAGTCTTGCGCACCGCGATCTCGTCTCGCTGGTTGAAATTGCTGTTGAGCTCGAAGTGTCTGTTGAACAAAGTGCTGTAATCGCGCTTTCTCATCTCACGGCAAAACTCGCTCAGGCAATCGGTGATCAGGCCGTAGTGGCTCGTGAGCAAATCGCTGCGCATCTTGGGAATCTCCCAGCCCGGCAGGTAGTAATGGATGCGGTCGAAGAAGGCGCTGTCGTTGTGGAACTCGGGCGGGAACGGATCGAACAGGTGCGTGGTCTTGAGCACGTTTTGCACCGTGTCGTTGATGTTGCCCTCCATGACGATGGAGGCGTCGGCGTTTATCTGGTCGCGTCCTCGGGCGTAGCTTGCGGATGCCATGTAATCCTTGAGAATCTGGATGGCGTTTTCGTCCTTGAATCGCATGCCGGCGACCTCGTCGAAGGTGACCGCATCCCAACAGCTCACCAGCCCGATGCGACTGGCGTTACGTGCGTTCATGCGACCGAACAGGTTCGCCGTGGTCGTCTGGCCACCGGAAAGCAGGATCGAATACGGCGAGACCTCCTTGTAGATATGCGACTTGCCCGTGCCGCGCGGTCCGAGCTCGCACAGGTTGTAGTTACGCTCGCACAGGGGAATCATGCGCTCGATGAAGTGCATGCGTTCCCTCTCGCTCAACGCGCTGGGTTCGTAGCCCGCCGAGCGAAGTAGGATGGCGATCCATTCCTGGGTGGTGAAATGCTTGCGTTGCTCGATGAACGCATCGAGATCGAGATTGGCCATCTGAATGGGACTGAGGCTGATGACGCTGAAGGGCGAATCCGCCGGCCCGCGCTTCGTGTTCTTCCTCTTCTTCTTGGCCGGCTTTTCCGAAAAGAGGTCGAGCTCGTCATCGTCCTCTTCCGCGCCCCTGGAATACTCGATGCGCATGATGCACCAGATGCCGCCGGAGAGGATCTTTTCGTAATTGCGCACGTATTCCGAAGGCATCACGAACGGCTCGATGGCCAGGCTCGCAAACTCCGCGACGTAGATGTCCTGGTACTCGTCCAGCCTGGCGGACACCTTGTCGATGACCGTGTATTGCCCCAGCTCTCTAATCTTCGACTTGATCTTCTCGGACTCGTCGGGACGCACGTAGTTGTTGGCCAGAATGTTGCGGATGCGGTCGAGACCCTCCTGCACCGCCGCCGGGTCGTCGGTCGAGCAATACATGCCCAGCAGATACTCGAGAACGAAAGTCGGGACGTTGGCGCCGCGCTTCATAAGCGCGGTCAGGTCCTTGCGGACTACCCTGCCTGGGAAGAACTCCAGCAGCTTGCGGTCAACCTCGTCGCCGGAATAGGTCTCCTCCGTGTAGACCTCCTCACTTCGATCCTCCGCTTCTTCTCCCATGTATTCCTCGTTCATATATACCTCTCATTCATCATCGAAACGATGTCTGCGATCTAGAATCCAAAGTCCTCGACGGGCGCGAAGGCGATGTCTATGGTGTATTCCTCCCGCCACAGCTGCCTTCCGTCCGACTTTCGCCTCGCGATCAAATAGAAGGAATCCGAGGCGGAGTAGACGCGGCCCTCCTTGAGCGAGAAGCGCAGCTCGAACTGGCGCTCGGTTGCCTCCCCGGACGTCCTGTCCGCCATCACGTGACGCACGTCGCTTACCTGGTTTCCGGCCTGGTCCACGAACACGAGCTCGTACTCGCAGGGCGCGACCTTGCCGGAGACGGGCTCCGGCTGGTAGAGCTTCACGCCAAAGAGCATGCTGGAAACGCGACGCGTGGTATCAAGCAGCTTCACTTCCGCGTCCTTTGCAAGCGATGACTCGCCGCCCTTCTTGCCGGCCGGCTTGATAGTAAGCACAGGGACGCAGACCTCCTGCAAGCTCACTCCTCCGTGGGCATAGCGTCCGGCGCCTCGCTGCTTGATGAAGGCGAAACCGCGAGGCGAGATTCCCGTGATATCGCTTCCGGAATCGGAGGACATCGCCACGCGGACGAACAGGTTCGAATCAGGAGGCTGGGTCACGATGGCATACCGATCTGCCACGGCGAGGACGTGCTCGCCGACCTCCGCGCCCTTGATCTTGTCGAATTCTGGAAGCGCGTTGTGGGTATAGAGAAAGCCATGGTCCGCGGTGACGATAACACGCGAGAACCCCATGGAACCCGTGAGGACCCTGATGAGGTCCGCTACCTGGTCCACCGCCGTCTCGCATGCCTCGAAAACGGTCGATTGGGTCGCCTGCTTCTCTCCCGCGGCATCTATGGTGTTGTGATAGATGTAGAGAATCGGCGTATCGGCCGCCAGGTCCTTGCGGTCTTGGCTCGACATCGACCACAGCTTGTCGTACTGGATGGCCTTGCTCCTGGGCAGGGCCTCGGCGAGTATCGCCTGACGTTGCTCGGTGCTCTTGGTCTTCTTGCCGTCGACGAGCACGGCTCCCTCGTCATCGATGGCGATCTTGTTGTTGGGGAGCAGCGCCGCCGTGCCAAACGAGGTAATGGACGGGAGCTCCGATTGCATCGCCGAAAGTTCGAGCACGTGGGTCGTCTTTCGCTCGAGCTGTTCCTTAAGCTGGCTTGCGACGGCGTAGCGAAACGCATCGCTGATAATGACGGCGACGCGCTTGACGTGCTTGAGCTCCGGTACAACGACGTTAGCGTAGAAATCGCGTTGACGCGGCACGCCCTCGACGTAGCCGGAACTTTCCCACAAAGGCGCAGCGGCCTCTATCCAGCGGTCGTTCACCTTGGGAAGGAACCAACTCGTGTAGAGGCTATCTCCCCAGTTCATGAGCGCCTGCACGTCCTCGATAATAAATTCGTTGTCATCGGCGGCGCAACGTTGGTAGGTCTCGCACAGCTTGCGATACAAGAGGTCCATGCGCCACCAGTCGTTTTTGTACGCGTTGAAAACGTCGCGGGCCTGCGCACCCGCAAAGCCGTCGTCGTGCTCCTTTGCAAAATCGCGCATCTCGACAATGACCTCAATGAGATCGTAGGCATTGAGAACACGCTGCGCCCAGAGAAGGCCGCGACGTGCCGCCAGCACCTCCAGGGTCTCGCTCTTCCTGTCCGACCCCGCGGCGAGCGCCGACATGATGTCCTTCACGAGCACCTCGTCGATTGCCGGGAATATGTCGGAGCGCATGATGGCTTCCGAACGCGTCTGCCCAAAGCGCATGACCAAGTTTTCCCAGGATTCGACGTTACGCGTGGCCTCGTAGAGCGCTTGCCGCTCCTCCTCGCCGGCCTCCATCCAATCGTGCACGATACCCAGGCAAAACGTCGCGTATGCAGGTGAGTACTTGCCGGTCAACCCGTCCATCGTCACCTCGGGCACGGTTTCGGAAAACGCCGATAAAAGCAGGTTGCTCACGAACTGCTGATGGGAGTCGAGCGGTCCTTCGTAGCCCGTCACCTGATGCAGGTAACGCCCCATCGCGTCTACAAGGCCGTATTTCTCCAGTTGCCCGAGCATGGAGGCCTTCGCCTCGTCGTCTGCGAGCGCAAGCGCGTAGGCGCGTACGATCTCCTCGTTCCTACGACTCGGGCAGCCCAGCAGCACCGCGATCATCCCCGTGAGGACTTCGCTTCCACCTTGCGCATGGGGAACGATCGACACGAACTTGCCGAGTCGCTCCTGCGAGTTGAAGAAGGCACGATGCCCGGCGATGGCATCGCGCACGTCGGAGGTGTCGGCGGCCCCGAGGCTTTCGATGAGCAGCGACAATCCATCAGCTTGGAAGTGCTCGGCGTAGAACTCGACGTCCGCCAGGAAGTCACCATTTAGGTCGCCCACCGGCCTCCTGCGATAGACGAGGATATCGCTTTGCGTATCCACAACGTTGATGAAATACTTCGCTTCGAACAGGCCCCCTTCGAGCGCTTTTATAGAACACAGGGGACGTTCCGTGCCATTGACGGCCTCTTCGGAATCGCGCGCCGCTTGCGCGATCGCGTCGAACTCCTCCTCGAACTCGCCCGCCTCGTCATGCCAGATGACGATGCGTCGGTCTGCACCCGGTTCGAGCGGGGCGTCGAAGCGCGCCTTCAGCTGTTCTTTGACATCAAGTTTCGCCATGCTGGTTCACTTTCTGTTTGCAAAACCCTGCCTACTTCTCAAGCCTTTTGACCAATCTAGTCATACCGTTTCCTCTCCTATCTGCTTACTTGACCTTTGCTAACACGTCCTGGAACTTCGCGTAGTTCACCTTCACGCCGTCGTCGAGGTCGATCTCGATCATCTGGTCGGCGAGGTGGTGCACCTTCTCCTCGTACGCGACCGTCTCATCCAGCTGGTCGCGAAGCTTCTTCACCTTCTTATCGATGCGCGCGAGCTCGGCGCCGCTTGCCTCCGCGCGGGCGTCCTCCAGGTGCGACAGCTGCGTGCGGTAGCGCTCCTGCTGCTCGTGGACGTAGTCGGTGCGCACGCGCGCGAGCAGGTCGGGCTGATAGCGGTGCATGTAGACGAGCGCCTTGAAGCCGTTCTTCTTGCCGGAGTCGAACAGCCAGTAGATCGGGCGCTTCTTGTACGTCTTGCAGTGATCCTTGAAGAACTCCTTGAGGAAGTAGCCACGTAACACCTGCCGCGGCGTGCCCTTGCCGCCAAGCGCGTCGGCCATGAAACGCAAGTTCTCCTCGAGCGTCTCCTCACCGTAGGTGGCGCGCACCCACTCGACCAGGCAGCCGACTATGTCATCGTCGAAGTACTCCTCATCGGTGATGGGAAGGATGTTGTCCTCGTCCGGCATGTAGGTGGGATCCGGCACCTGCGCGAGGTAATCGGAAAGCGCGTCGCCCTGGTTGGCCAGCACGAGGCCATCCTTGTCGAGCGAGTAGCGACCGAACATGCAGCCCACGGCGTAGCTGATGAGCGAGACGATCTCGTCGCGCTTGGTGCGCACGTACTTGTTGCCCTTGAAGGACTCAGGGATCTCGTCTGCCGTATCGAAGATGCGGGCGACCGAGACGTACTTGTCCTCGACCTCGATAGGCACCTCGTCGACCATGTCGTAGATCTCGGCGAAGATGCGATTGAGCTCCTCCTCGTTTGCCTTGAGCTGGTCGAAGCGCGCGTTGGCCTCGGCCTTCCACGCCTCGTACTTGTCCGCAATGAGCGTAGCCATCTATGCCGCCTTTCTGTCAGAATCGATGTGCGGTAAAAACGAACGTATGTTCGATTTGATGGTATAATTCGGGGTGGTCAGCGGAGTCAGTCCCGTGTGCTGGCAACGCCTTTCTCGAAGAGAGGAGGTGAGTTGTCCATGGACCTGATTATCCAAGTGGTGAGGCTTGTTGCTTCTTTGGCGAGCTTGGCGACGCTGGTGATCAAGGCCGTGTCCGCAGCACGGGGCAAGCGTCCTAGTGCGAACGAAGACCGCCGTCAGTAACTGACAGACGGTCTTCACAAACACAAACGGCGTTGCCCGCACATCCAAACACGGGCATCCGCTGACTGTATTGTAGCAGGTTTCGCAAGCTGAGGAGCCATCAGAAGAAACGCGAAAGCCGGGTCCCGTGAACACACGGGCGCACCGACTTTCACTTCCAGTCCCCCGCAGGGGTGGCTTCTGGGTTGTAGTGAAGCAGTGAAGTCTATTAACGTCCCTCGCCTTGTTATCCCTCATCGATATGCACCTCGAGATTACGTTGTGCCAAATTACTCCTAGTGCACTTCGGTATTACTAGACTGACTTTGCTTAACCGTAAGCACTGTGTATTTATGGAGTAATTAATTAGGCAATATCTGGGTAAAGAACCGAATGAAGGCCTATTGAGAGCAATCTTCTTTTTTATGAATTTTGCTCTACGATCGCCATCACGAATGAGGTCAATCTCTAATTCTTGATTTTTCAGCCTCATTCTATGTGAGGAAGTCTGTTTATACCTTTCTATCTCAAAACCCAAGTCTGACCAGTTAAATTCATCGAACCCAGTGAACACCGATGCTGATAAAACGCGTGAATCGACATTTGTTTGATACCATTCGCCTAATGCTCGGTGCCCTGACAGACACTCCTCATATATGCCGATGCCGTCTATAAGAGCACATAAAACTGCCTTTTCAAATGCAGGGGTCATCAAACGATTCAAGATGCTATTAGCTTCATCTTTGTTCATCGGGCTGCCCCTCTAGTCAGCGGATTAGAGGAGTATTCCCATGATATTTCCTGGGAATCCCAATCTAATTTGCTTTCATATACTAATGATTCGGCGATTTTTAACACTCGCTGACGCTTAGAGCAATCTTTGACGGGAAGTTCTGAGACAGCGCCCGGGGGGCAATTCAGTGTTGGGTTACATAAAGTAATATACTGCTGTGCCACCGTGCTATTTAGTAGCGCCAGATTGTACATTTGGCCATCTGCATCAAAAAAGGCCATATTACCCGCCTGGTCAAACATCGACCCACTTGGAACATATCGAAAGGCAGCTAATCCTGAAGTGATCAGATTCCAAGTCACACAGCTCTTCAAACTCCATTCGAGATTTTTAGGAGCTGATTTCTGCACCCCATTCTCCGAATAAGATCGATAAGAATGCCCCCCGTCCCTCCAGTCGATAATGCTATAGCGATTTCCAAACCAGCGACGAAACTCTCCGCCTCCATTGCAAGGTAACCAATGCACGTTTTGCGCTTGAGCAGAGTCAATATTCTTGAGATCAAATGTTACTTTCTTATGCGATACTTCCCACCACCTTCGATAAAAGAGATCATTGTTTCCGCTTTTCATTCCGGTTTTCAACGTTCCCACTGTTCCAACTCGATGCTGACTACTAAAGGCTTCTATCATCGCGTCGCTGGCCCAGTAGGCGATGGGGGTGCCGGGGATGGCGGAGAAGGAGGAGGCATCGCGCCGGTAGAACCACCCGCAGTCCGGGTCCGCAATGGCCTCTTTCAGTGCCTCCTGCTTCTCGGCCTCGTTTCCGTAGTCGACGAGGCGCACGTAGCTCCCGGCATCGCTGGCCGTCCCTCTCTTGAAGACCGTAGCCGTCGTGGAGACGACCTCGCCGCCGATGGAGTCGAACGCCCTGGCGCCGAGGTGCGCCATAGTCTCAATCGAGAAGGCCTTGAGCAGCTTGGAGCGAAGCGCCTCGGCGTTGCTCAGGAACATCCAGCTCTGCATGGTTATCATCGCCGAGTAGCCCTTGGGGTTTGCCAGCGTGAAGCCGCGCTCGATGAAGCAGGTGCATAGGTCGCGCTTGGAATCCGGATAGGTTTTCTTCGTCCAGTCAGCTAGCCACTTGTCCATATTTGAAGACCCCATGTAGGGTGGGTTGGCGACCACGACGTCGTGGGAACGGGCCAGCGGCTCGCAGTTGGCCTTCATCTGTCCGACGGCGGTATTGAGTGCGTAGGCCAAAAGGTCACCGCTTTCCAAACGCCTGCCCAGCTCTTCGGACGCACGATCCAGCGCCGCAAGGTCCTCGGGTGAGGGAACGAAGAGGCTTCCGCATTCGTTTATGTGCTTCATGGCGTCGAGGAGCTTGGCGCGGTCAGCCAGATATGGCATGGATACGTCGAGCTCTTGTTGGTCGACCTGCACCGGAACCAGGCAAGTCACCCGGGGTATCGCCCTGTTTCCACGAGACAGGTAGCGCGGGTCGTATTCGCAGGCCTTCATTGCCAGGGCGAAGCTCGCAAGCTCCGCCGCCCTGGGGTCGATCTCGATGCCGGAAAGGTTGTTCTCGAGTACCGACTGCACGGCATCACGCGCGGTGTACCCCGCCTCGGTGTAGATCTTCATCAGCAAGTCGAAGCA